>Ga0214917_10000726_pt1 | contig 43177 bp, 41 predicted proteins | sample LL_1208_BB_MetaG_FD_177983 | JGI IMG/M metagenome (GOLD analysis project Ga0214917, IMG submission 177983) | Freshwater microbial communities from Lake Lanier, Atlanta, Georgia, United States - LL_1208_BB | ecosystem: Environmental > Aquatic > Freshwater > Lake | place: USA: Georgia | collected... | reverse complement strand
TTGTTTAAAATTTTGTCCTGATTCATCTTCGATGTCATGGGGAAAATTACAATCAGGATCTGAAAAGAAATTTTCAATTGCAGTAAAATTATCATTTCCGCTACCTGCTAATTTTTCATCAAATTTATCTCTATTAGAAATTCTTAAATATTTTCTAAAATTTATAACAAGTTTAGCCTCTTCTCTTCTACCCTCAGCTTCTTCAATTTTTAAATTGCTCGCGGCATATAATTGCACAAGTCTTGTCTCCATTTCTTCGGCTTCATGAAGAACCTGAGTTAAGCCTTCTAAATCATCGGGAGCTTCTTTTAATGAAAGTAGTCGATTTTTAGACATTTCAACGATTTCATCGTAAATATCTGGGTCAATTGATGTTGTTATCCTAGCAGATGCAGATCCGCTTTGTGATTGTTTTAAATCAAGATGTTTTTGAATTTTTTGTGCAAAAACTTGAATTTGATCAATTTTATAATAACCTTTTATTCCTAGGCTTTCTAAAAAATCTTGATCAATATTTTCATCGAAATTTAATAAATTACCAAATATTGCTTTAATTGTACCTGTGTTTGTTGCTAATTTTTCCACTATTTCCTCAATTAATTTCTTTCTCCTAGCTCCATCTTCTTGCTCTCTCGCCTCCGCCTCTTCTTTTAGTATCGCCGCCGCTCGCTCTCTTGCCGCCGCCTCTTCTCTTCTACCCTCAGCTTCGCGAATTTTTGAATTGCTCGCGGTATACAATCTCGTAAGTCTTATCTCCATTTCTTGGGCTTTATGAAGAACCTGAGTTAAGCCTTCTAAATCATCGGGAGCTTCTTCTAATGAAAGTAGTGGATCTTTAGACATTGCAACGATTTCATCGTAAATATCTGGGGCAATTGATGTTTTCATCCTAGCAGATGCAGATCCGCTTTGTGATTGTTTTGAATCAAGATGTGCTTGAATTTGTTGTGCAAAAAATTGAATTTGATTAATATTATAATCACCGTTTATTCCTAGGTCTACTAAAAAACTTTGATCAATATTTTCATCGAAATTTAATAAATTACCAAATATTGCTTGAATTGTACCTGTGTTTGTTGCTAATTTTTCCTGTATTCTACCAACTAATTCCTTTCTCTTAGCAAAATCTTCTTCCTCTCTTGCCGCCGCCTCTTCTTTTAGTCTTGTCGCCGCCGCTTGCTCTCTCGCTGCCGCTAGTGCCACTTCTTGCTCTCTTGCTGCCGCTTGCGGCTCTTCTTCTAGTCTTGTCGTCGCCTCTCTTTCTGCCTCCCCATCAGACAAGTCAAGTTCTGCCCTAGTTCTTGCAACATTTTCTTCAAATTTTCCAAAATCAGTTCTATATAATTCTTGCAATTCTTTATACGCAGTTCTTGTACCTCTTAAATCATTAAGTAACTCAGTATTTTCTTCAGTAAGCCTTAAAATTGTTGCTTCCGAACTAGATTTAAGAGCTCTCTTTTCTTTTATCTCTTTTTGTAATGCTGCTTTTAATTCCTTAATTTCTTGGCTTTCATTTATTGGGATTTGTTGCTGGTGTTTTGGTGCTGGATTCCCAATGTCTTGCTCATCTGATTCTTCGGAAAAACCTCTCTGCGCTTTTGCACCAAAAGATGGCTCTAAAGCTTCTGGCATAAAGGCTGTAACAGAGCTTCTTGCCATTGAAGTGGCTAATGAGGCATAAGGAGTATCGGGTCTTTTTTTAAGAGGTTCTAGAAATCTTGGGGGTCTTTGTACTTCAGCCAAAGTTGATGAAGTCTGGGCTCTCTGCGCTTTTGCACCAAAAGATGGCTCTAAAGCTTCTGGCATAAAGGCTTTAGCAGAGCTTCTTGCCATTGAAGTGGCCGATGGAATTTCTGGTAAAAATCTAGTATTTTGTCCTTGAGGTTTTCTAGCAAGAGAAATTCTTTGAGTTGGGGTTACTAAAGCAGAGGCCTCGGCCTCAGCTTGCGATGGTGAAAGTGGGGCTTGTTCTCGTGATAATAATAATGCGTGATCCCTAGCAATTTCTGTGAGAATAAATTCTCTTGCTTCTATTATTATCAAATTTGCAATTTTTTCAGCTAGTGAACTTGCGCCAGCTTCTCCGTTTAATATATCATAATAAGGTTCAAGAGATTCTTTAATTTTTGTTAAAAAAGCATCAACGGATTGTTGATTATGTGGATTTGAGGTTAAATTATTTAAAGATGATGTTATAAAAGATTTTAAAATTTCGTAATTGTCACCATCAATTCTAAAGTTTTGTAGTGAAGATTTGTGAGAAGCTGATTGAACTAAAATTAGTTCACTAAGAGCAGACCTCAATTTGGTATAAATTTCATCAAATGATTTTTGAAATGGATCATCTTCTGTGGTAAATTTAGAAGATGCCGCTAAATGTTTTAAATAATCTTGCTTAAGATTTCTTTTGTCAAGGTAAGTAATTTTGAGTGGCATAATATATTAATTAAAAGGGCTTTAAAAAAATACACCATTAATTTTTTTTGTAAATATTTTTTTCAAAAATTATTTTATATAATTTCTTATCCCGTTTTAAATTAAGTCCAAATCCTTCATTAGAATATTTATAATTGTTGCTAACCTTGATTTTACTAGTTCTATACCGAGCTTTTCTCTTCGCCGCATGAAATATAGGCTTATAAGAAGATTCTTGTCTTTAGCAAAAATTTATTATTAAAAGTAACCCGGTATTTTTTTGTTATTCGGGTGTGGCGGTAGCAGCCCTAGACGATTGATATAATTGATCTGCGGAAGCTCCTGAAACAGAGGGTGACGCTTTATGTCTTTCGATTCCGGTATTTAATTCTTTTATGCCACTACCAAGTCTTTCTATGCCCTTACCAAGTCTTTCTGTTCTGCCATTTATTTCCAAAACAAATTTTTTTATCCCCTTATCCATTTCTCTTAAAAAATGTTTTGAATAACTTTTAAAAATTTTATCTGAATCGATTAGTAATTCATCTATTTGTGCTTTTTTTTCTTTCAGGGCACGCAATGTATCCTCATCTCTTGGTAATAAATCTTTAAATCTTCCCCATTGAGTTTGTAGTTTTTGTTTAAAATTTTGTCCTGATTCATCTTCGATGTCATGGGGAAAATTACAATCAGGATCTGAAAAGAAATTTTCAATTGCAGTAAAATTATCATTTCCGCTACCTGCTAATTTTTCATCAAATTTACCTCTATTAGAAATTCTTAAATATTTTCTAAAATTTATAACAAGCTGATCCTTGATTACTGTAATTTCTTCAGTGACCGCTTTTTTCTCTTCAGCTGAAGAGATGCAAACATGCTCAGCTTTAATTTTTAATTTTCCTCCACTTTCTTCAAGAAGATGCCTTAGCTTTTGTGGATCAACAAGAATTAAGATATCTCTCAATCTTTCCTCTCTTGTTTTGTATTTTTCACCCAGAATGTGAGGACGTGCAAGAACTTCTTCAAGCTTATCTTCGCTTATTCCAATTCCACCTTCATCATCTAATTTCGTTAGATCATCTTCTCTAATTCCAGCTTTTACCATCAAATAAGCTCTTCTTCTCATCTCATCGTCATCTGTAGTTTGAGATTGAACTTTTCCAAATAAAGCACCAAGATCAGCTTCATTGCTAACAAAACAATATTCACATCCAAATTCACGAACTTTTTCAGGATCTCTTCTTCCTGCAGTTCTGTCTCTTCCGTAATATTGCATGAATCTGTTAGTGGTAAGAGTTTGGTCACGTAATGGATTAAATAAATGTAAAAATTGTCTACTAACATTAACACCCGCATTACCATAGTCTCCTCCAATTGCATTTACAGGAGCATCTGGACCTTGTCTTCCATTGCCCGCAAAAACACTTAAAATAGACTTTTGGGCATTATCTTCTCTTTCTAAAAAACTTTTTAATTCATTTTCATCGAGTATTTGGGGTTCAACGCCAACAGAAAAAACTTTAGTTTTCAATTTTCTTGATGCTTCTACGCCGTCTATCACTGGAATAATTAAAATTTGAGCGCTAGTTACGCGCATTATTTCAGAAGCGTGAGCAGCTGTGCATTTTTCTTCTGTTAGTGCATAATCAGGTAAAATATATTGAGCTTTTTCTCCGCGACTAAGTTTACTTCCAAAGGTTTCTTCTGTTATTAATTCAGATAGATTGCTATCAGAAGTTGCTAGTGATTGTTTTTTTTGAGAATAATCAAATAAAGCTTTAGAAAGCTGATCTCGTCTTCTTTTTAAATCTGAAGAAAGCTCTTCTCTGAAAGATTTTTTTTGAGAAAGCTCTGTTAACTTTTCGTTAAGTGAAGCTTTCTTTTTTTCTCTTGCAGAAGCTTCATCTTGAGATGCCGCAAGATTTAATTGTGCGCTTGTTTCTTCAATCTGTTCATAAAAAAAACGTAAGAATTTTTTCCTTACATCGCCATTATTTAGCGAACTATCATAATCATTTCCTAAAAAAGACTCAAATATTTTTCGAGCGTCATCCAGGGTTATTACTGGCCGTGTAGCTTTATCTTTTGATAATTTTTCACAAAATCTATCTTTAAATCCAGGTTGCTTTGAAAAAAAATGAACTGCAAGTGAAAATTTTTTTGAATCCCATGCGGCTGACCTTTCAGAGGCTCTCCCGAGGTCAGCTAATCCTTTTACTATTTCCTTATGTTTAACGAAATCCTCTCTTTGTCCTTGACTTTCGGCTAATTGTCTATCTACAGTTTCAATTTCTTGAATTTTGAGTTCAATTTCCTGTTTTTTATAATCCATTCTTAAAATTTCGGCATCATCTATTTTGGCAATGCTTTCAGAGGCTCCCCAGCTAACAACAACAGTGCCATTAAGCCTTAATTTTCTTATAAAATTAGATTTTGCTTTTTCAAGCTCTAGATATTGATCAATTGATTGGGGAGGGCCTTGATGTGCTGACCCAAGAATTTCAAAAAATTTATCGCTTTCAAAAAATAGCTCGTCAAGATTTAAAAGGGTAATTTGTTGACCTCTTTGATATTTTGAGTCTGATTTTAATAATGCCCCTACTTGTTCTTTACTACTATTAAGGTCCAGATTTTCTACTCTAAGATTATATCTGATCCCGTCAACTGAAAGTTGGGCGTATTTATCTTTTATTACGCGCATTAAATGGCTTTTTCCGGCACCAGTTGCAAGGCGAACCTCGGCTTTACCCGCTCCTGTTTGTCCACCAGATCTATCTCCTAAACCCTGACCTGAAACAAATTTTATAGTTTTAGATATAGCCTGATCAATCTCTCTAAGAGTATCGGTTTGATCTTCTGACAAAAGTTCATCATCTTCAATTACCCTTATTCCAAACTTAGAAACAAATTTTGTTGTTGCTGGATTAGAAAGTGCCGGGTCTAATGCACCTTGATTAAAAAGAAACTTATTTATTTGTTTTAAATAAACCTCCAAGATATAATCTATTGTATCGTTAAAAGATCTAAGCCTCAATTCAAAGATCTCTCTGGAGGCCCCTCCTCCTTGTTGTGAAGAAGCTTCTTTCCTATAGAATTTTTCAGTGGCATCAATAGTATCTTTTATTCCGCCCAAGTAAGTTATCTGATTGAGTACAATATCGCAAATACTTGTTAAAAAATATTTTTGAAGGGGAAATGGTATATGAGTACCTTCTGGAATTTTTGCTAGAATTTTACCCAAACACTCATTAGCGTAGTTTAAAACAAAATACATCCTTGCGTCAAATCTTTTTTTGCTAGTAGAGGTGTGAGGATTTTTTGCTCTTTCAATAATAGCAGCAATCTCATTAGTAATTGCTAATTCGAGCTCGCGCTTGTTTTTTGTTTCTCTTATTAAAGATTGTAATTTTCTTGATTCAGAAGCAAGGCTATCTACTTTAAAGAAGTCTTTGTAAACACCGGCAGTATTAGCTGCTGTATTGGCAGTAGGGGTAAGGTGTATTTGTAATGGTGGTTTCGCCGGAGAAAGAGTTGTTCGTCTTGATGTAGAAGAGACCACTTCTTTTTCTCTGAGGCTTACAAGCCTTTGTAAATTTTCGTTTAGCGTAAGATCTAGATCTTTTTCATATGTTTGTTCTTGTGCGGTATTTCTTCCCTTAAAATCTCTTATTTCATCAATAAGCCCTCTTATTGTTGAAAAATTTTCTGGAGGCTCCTCTTCAGAATAAATATGAGTTAGGTCTTGAGCATCTTCTTCTTCCTCAAATTGAGTTTGATCTTGTAGTAATTCTTTAAGAAATTCTAAATTTGAAGGATCGTGATAAATTGATAAAATGTTTCTTGGTGGGTTTAGAAAAGGTATAGTTTTATGCCTTCCAGAAGCTGATCCAGGTCTTCCAGAAGCTGATCCAGGCCTTCCAGAAGCTGATCCAGGACTTTCATAAACTGTCCTAAGAGTTTGTGGCGATGAAAAAGAGGCGTCCCCTCTAGCCATGCTGAGCCTGCTTTCAGAGAGGCTAGTTCGAGCTAGAGGACTTGATGAATGAGGGGATGAAGATGCCGCTTCGGGAAACATCCGAGCTTCTTTTCTCAGTCCCGAGACTCTTCGTGCAACTGGTGTCATATTTCCTGCTATAGGAGAAAGTCCTGCTATAGGAGAAAGTCCTGCTATAGGAGAAAGTCCTGGTGAAGGGTAAGATTGCCCTGGTGGTTTTTTAGCTTTAGCCACCGGGGTTGATGCTGACGCTGCTGTTACTCTTGTATCTTTTGGTGGCATTGCTTGAAATTAATTATTTTACACTTAGAAACTATATCATATTTTTAAAAACATGTCAATATTAATTTTACAGATTGTGATAAATTTGTATTTTTTTTATTAACACAAAATATTCTAATTTACATTCTTGCTTAGAAATAATCCAATCATAAATTAAAAGATCATCTTCCTGAATTAATTTTTCAAATAATATTAGTTCTTCAATATTGAGTTTATCAATATTATTTTTGGCAAAATTTCCAATTAGATGGTCAGTTTCTTTGCAGCCACGATGAATCGATCTATATAAAATCTTCTTTTTTATATCATCAGTTGAAATTTTATTGATCATTTTATTTAAATTTTAGGTCATTTTTTATTTCTTCAATCAAATATTGGGCGTCGGCTGGTTGATATTTTTTTGACTCAAATCCCCAAACTGGCTTTGGAAAGGCAATATCGTTTTCAAATCTAGCAATAATATGAATATGAAGTTGTTTAACGATATTTCCTAGAGCCGCAATATTAATTTTAGTTGGATTAAATCTATTTTGTAAAATTTTAGCTACAATATTAATTTCATTAAGAATATCAATTTGTTCAGAAAATTCAAGATCTGTAAGCTCTACAGCGTTTGTTATTTCTGGAACAAGAACGAGCCATTTAAAATTACTATTATTCATTAATAAAAGCTGGGATTTATCGAGCTTTTTAATAAAAATACAATCATTTTTCAAATTTTTGTCGATTTCAAACATAAAATAACTATTATTTAACTAAATTTATCAAATATGTTATGGAGTGAATTTAAAAAAACAAATATATTTTAAAAAATTAATTTGATAATTTTTAAAAAAAATTCTAATTTAAATATTTGAAAAAAAAGTAATAATTAAGTTAATGCTAAAATTTCTTGAAATAAAAAATATTGTTTTGATTGATAAAGCTGAAATAGATTTTGATTTTAAAAAAATCAACGTTAATCATGGGGGGCTTTATGTTTTCTCGGGAGAGACTGGTTCTGGAAAATCAATTTTACTTGATGCTCTTGGTTTAGCTATTGGTTTTCGATCAAGCGTAAGATTGATTGGAAGTGATGATAGTAAGGCTTCAATTGCAGCTGAATTTGAAATTTCATCAAATGAAACATGTAAAAATATATTAAAACAAAATGATTTAATTGATGATGAAAATGTAAATAAGTTAAGAATTAGAAGGATTATTAATGACAATACTTCAAATAAAATTTATGTAAACGATATTGCTGTTGGTGCAAGCTTGTTGGCAATGATCGGAGATTCTATCGCAGAACTTCATGGTCAACATGACCAAAGAGGTCTTCTTAACCCGTCATTTCACGAAAAAATTCTTGATGATTTTGCGAAAAATGGCGCTTTACTATCGGAAATAAAAAATCTTTATATAAATTTAAAAGAGCTTGATCAAGAAATTTTAGAATTTAACGAAAAAAAGAATCAGGCAATAAGAGAAAAAGATTATCTTGAATTTATTATTAAAGAGCTTGAAAATGCTGATGTTAAGAATAGCGAAGAGGAGAGGCTTCTTAGTAAAAAAGAGGCAATTATTGCAAGAGATAAAATAAATAATTTTTTAAATGATATAAAGTCAAACCTTTTTGAGTCAAGTTCTTATCTTAATTTATCTCAGAGATCACTAATTAAAAATAATAATTTAATTAATAATTATCTTAAAGAAGATTTGAAAGAATTTACTTCTTTAAGCGAAAAAATTGATAGCTTTATTGAAGAAATTGACAAAGAAATTGATAAAATAGAAATTGTAAAAAAGGATAGAAGCCATGAGGAATATAGTCTTGAAGAGGTTGAGTCTCGCATTTTCTTAATTAAAAATCTTTCAAGAAAATTCAATGTCGCAGCTGATGAATTGCCTAATATTTTAAAAGAAGCAAAAGATAAACTTTCTCTTATTGACCAAGGTAATGAAAATGCCAATAAAATTTTACAAAAGAGAAATATTGTCCTTGAAAAATACAATAATAAAGCGGCAAATCTTTCTTCAAAAAGAAAAGAAATGGCTATTATTTTAAGTCATCGCGTTGAAGAAGAGCTTAAATTTTTAAAAATGGAAAATGTAAAATTTTTTGTTGATGTTAAGCAAAATTCTCAAAGCGAGTATGGCTTGACAGGTTCAGATAAGGTTAAATTTTATGCGGCAATTAATAATGGTGATTTAGATGAAATTACAAAGATTGCATCGGGTGGTGAATTATCAAGATTTATGTTGGCTTTAAAGGTTGCTCTAATTGACGTAAAATCAGTTCCAATAGTTATTTTTGATGAAATTGATACTGGTATAGGGGGCTATACTGCTGATGCTGTTGGTAAAAGACTTAAAACATTATCAAAAAACATTCAGGTATTTGTTGTAACTCATCAAGCGCAAATTGCATCAAAAGCAGATGTTAATTTTAAAATAAGTAAAATTAAGGATAATAAAAAAATTAAAACAATTATTGAAAAATTAAATGAAGATGATAAAAATTTAGAAATTGCGAGAATGATTTCTGGAGAAGTTGTTAGTGAGGAATCGCTAGCGGCTGCAAAAAAGCTTATAACTAACTAAATTATGGCATCGGAAGATAATCCTCTGTTACGAAATTTTAGAAATACTGTTATCATTTCCCTATTGATATTTTTTGTCCTTGCTCTTTGTTTTTATGTAACGGGAACAGCTGTTATTGTTAGTATTAATAGTAGCTGGAATGTAATAAAAGCCTATTCAGAGCTTCCAATTATTGAGCAATTTAAATATTTATTCCAAGTAATGACAACTTACTGGAAATTTTATTTTGCAAATTATGATAAATTAACCTCGGATAGCTATAATCATTTTACTACAAAGCTATGGGTTGCAACCTTAATTCCATACACAATTTTATTTGTTTTTGCTTGGATATTTAGGGCCCCACTCATTGATTGGAGGCCTTTTAAAAAGCCTGAGTCTGTTCATGGAGATTCTCATTGGGCGTCAATGGGTGAGGTTAAGAAAATGGGCTTGAGAAGCAAGCATGGAGTTTTGCTTGGAAGTTATAAAAAAAAATATCTTATAGCGGATGGCTATCAGCATATTTTACTTTTTGCACCAACTGGATCTGGTAAGGGTGTGGGCTTTGTTATTCCGAATCTTTTATTTTGGAGAGACTCGGTGATTGTTCACGATATCAAACTTGAAAACTATGAGCTTACTTCTGGATGGAGAAAAAAACATTTTAAGCAAAAAGTTTTTTTGTGGAATCCGGCAGATCCCGATGGAATATCGCATTGCTATAATCCAATGGATTGGATAAGTAAAAAACCTGGACAGATGGTTGATGATGTCCAAAAAATTTGTAACTTTCTTTTGCCAGAGCAAGAATTCTGGCAAAATGAGGCGAGGGCTCTTCTTACTGGGGTTATGCTTTATTTGGTTGCCGATGAGTCTAAGCCGGCAACTTTGGGTGAGGTTGTTAGAACTCTTAGAAGTGATGATGTGGTTTATAATTTAGCGGTGGTTCTTGATACAATGGGTAAAAAAATTCATCCAGTATCATATATGAATATCGCATCTTATCTTCAAAAGCCAGATAAGGAAAGGGGCTCGGTTACTTCAACCGCGAACTCTTCTCTAGAGCTTTGGGCTAACCCGCTTATTGATACAACTACAGCAACTTCTGATTTCAATCTTCATGAATTCAAGACCATTCCTCACACCGCTTATATCGGATTGACCCCTGATAATATTGCGCGACTGAAACCTTTAATGAATATGTTTTATCAACAAGCGGCGGCATTTTTTACTGCCAAAATGCCTCAGCCCCATGAGAAATTTGGAGTTTTGATGCTTATGGATGAGTTTCCGACACTTGGAAAGATGGAGCAGTTTCTTGCTGGTATCGCTTATTTTAGGGGTTATAGAGTTAGATTGTTTTTAATTATTCAAGATACAGAGCAGCTAAAGGGAATATATGAGGCAAGCGGTATGAACTCTTTTTTATCAAACTCGACATACCGCGTTACTTTTGCTGCAAACAATATGGATACTGCAAATTTAATTTCACAGCTTCTTGGTAATAAAAGTGTTGACCAAGTTTCTTATAACAAGCCAAAATATTTAGATCTTAACCCCGGAACTCGTTCACTGCATGTTTCTAAGACCCAAAGAGCACTTCTTTTGCCGCAAGAAGTTATTCAAATGCCAAGAGATGAGCAAATAATTCTAATAGAATCTCAGCCGCCAATTAAATGTAAAAAAATTCTTTATTTTAAAGACAAATTTTTTACCACAAAACTAATTGAGAAAGTTCCAATTCCTAAACAAGAACCAAATATGATAAATAACATTGCGAATAAAAAAGATGCTCAAGCCGCAAAAGATGCCGACAATTCTAATAAAAATGATGCGGATTCGAGTACTGATTCATCTGGAAGCGATGTTATTCAAGGAGAGATTGAAAATTAAAAAAAATTCTTAAATTACCATTCACTTAACGCCAAGAACCCTACATATTGCTTTTGTGAGCTCGCTTCTGTTTAATGTATAAAAGTGAAAATCATTAACGCCATTATCGTGAAGAATTCTTACCATTTCAACTGCGACAACTGCTGCTATTAGTTTTCTCGTGTCTTCTTGGTCGTCTAAATCTTGAAAGATTTCTGACATCCATTGAGGAATTTTAGCGCCACACATTTTAGCAAAATGTTTAACCTGCTTAACATTACTAACAGGAAGAATTCCTGGAACTATTGGAATGTTAATATGATTTTTTAAGCATCTTTCTTTGAATTCAAAGAAGGAGTTGGTGTCAAAAAAGAATTGCGTTATAATTCTATTCGCCCCGCTATCAACTTTTCTTTTTAGATTATCAATATCTAGTTCGAAATTTAATGATTCGGGATGTTTTTCTGGATAGCCGGCAACTGAAATTTCAAAATCGGCTATTTTTTTTAGACCATAAACAAGTTCATTGGCGTATTTATAGCCATCTGGGCGAAGTTGATAGTTTGGGCTTGAAGCTGGCATATCTCCTCTCAGGGCCACTATATGCCTAACCCCAAGATCCCAATAGCTTTTGGCAATATCTTCAATATCATTTTTAGAAGCAGCAACGCATGTTAAATGAGAAGCTGGTTTTAAATTTGTTTCTTGAATAATTTTTTTTATAGTATTATGAGTTCTTTCCCTTGTAGATCCACCGGCGCCATATGTTACCGAAACAAAAGTTGGGTTTAAATTTTTAAGCAAGTCAATTGAATTCCATAATTTCTCCTCCATTTCTTGATTTTTCGGAGGAAAAAACTCAAAAGAAACATTGATATCTTTTTTGTTATTAATGATTTGTTCTAAATTGTTTATCGGTTTTTTCATTTTTTTATAAATCTACTTCCCGGTTTGATTGCCTCAATATTTTTTAATTCTTGAGGTATATTATTTTTATCAAATGTTTTGATGTCAAGTTTTGCTAAGGTAAAAGTTGCAACATTGAGAATTTTTTCTATATCGACTCCGGATCTATCAATAAGAGCCGCCTCTGCAACAATTTCGCAGCCGAAACTTTTAACAAGATCAAAAGTTTCAAGAGATGATTTTCCTGTTGTTATAACATCTTCAACAACAAGAACTCTCATTTTTGGTTCGAGTTTAAAGCCTCTTCTAAGTTCAAATTTCCCTTCAACTCTTTCACAAAACATTGATGAAATATTTAGTTGTCTGGCAAGTTCATAACCAACGACAACTCCTCCCATTGCTGGACAAACAACTATATCAGCAAAATTATTTCCTAGTTTTTGAGTAATTTTTTGAGCCAGATTAAAACAAAGTTTTTCAGCTCTTTTTGGATCCATAAGAACTCTTGCACATTGCATATAAGTGTCAGAATGAAGCCCTGATGATAAAATAAAATGACCCTTTAAAATTGCTTGAGAATCAATGAATTCTTGAATTATTTCCCCTTCAGTAAGTTGCATATAAAATTTTAATTTTTTTTAGGAAAAATTTAGTAATTTGACTACTAAAAAATAACTTCTTTTTAAAAAAAACATGTTATAATAATAATTAGCTTAATTAAGCTAGCTAACAATTTAGTAATTATAATAAATTTAAAAATTTGTGCAAGATAAAAAAAATCGATATATAGATTCCGCTGTCAAAACAATTAATTATGAAATTGAGGGCTTAAAATCAATAATTAATGTTTTAGATAAAAATTATATTGATGCTATAGATCTGATTTTACAATGTAAGGGCAGGGTTATTATTAGTGGCATGGGAAAATCAGGACATATCGCCAATAAAATCGCAGCCACAATGGCCTCAACTGGAACACCTTCATTTTTTATTCATCCCGCGGAAGCCAGTCATGGCGATTTAGGAATGATAACCAAGGAGGATGTGGTAATGCTTTTATCAAATTCCGGAGAAACTAAAGAACTCAGAGATATAATTTTTTATTGCAAACGCTTTGAAATACCAATTATATCAATTGTTAGAAAAGCTGATTCTGAGCTTGCAAATAGTGCAAATATTCCATTAATTTTATCAAATGCAGCAGAGGCTTCGAAAATAAATGCACCAACAACATCTACAACCATGATGCTTGCGCTTGGTGATGCAATCGCTATAAGTTTAGCTGAAGCTAAAGGATTTGATTCTGAAAATTTCGGAGTTTTTCATCCCGGCGGGAAACTGGGCTCTGCTTTTATTCGAGTTAAGGAAATTATGAGGAAGGAAAACAATATTCCTCTTGTAAAAGAAAATTCTTTGATGTCTGAAGTGCTTTTAGAGATGACCTCAAAACATATAGGCTGTACCGGAGTTACTAATAGTGAAGGAACTCTTGTTGGCATTATTACTGACGGAGATTTAAGAAGACATATTAAAAATGATTTTTTACAACTAAGTGCTTCTGAAATTATGACAAAAAATCCTTTGGAAATTTCTCCAGAAACTATTGCTCTTGAAACGGTGGTTTTAATGAATAAAAAATCAATAACAAGTTTGTTTGTTACTGATGATAAAAAAGTGGTCGGAGTTCTTCATATTCACGATTGTCTCAGAGCTGGAGTTGTATAGATTCTAACTAATTTTCTTAGCAATTTTTGTTAGAGTGCTGATTAATACAGTCCAAAAAATTATCAAAAAGAAAATAGCAATCACTGACAATAATTTTTGGTTAAATATCATTTTCTCCGCAATTTCTAAATCTGTTACCAGACCTTGACTAACAAGGTTTTCAAGGTTTCTAGCGACTGCTAGAAAACCGACTTTTAAATTCTTAGAAAATACTTTTTCAAGAACTGCAATTGTTGTTGTTAAAGAGATGAATAATAGAGGAATTAGAGTGATAAATAAATATTTTTTATTGCCATTTTTAACCAAAATAATACAGGCTAGACATAAAGCTATTCCTGCGAGCATTTGATTAGACATTCCAAATAAAGGCCATAAAATATTTACTCCGCCATTTGCATCTATTACGCCAATATATAAAAAATAACCCCATGATACAACAATTATAAAGCTTGATATAATTGAAAAAATATTAGGAAAATTATGATTGAATTTTTTAAATAATTTAAAATTTTTTAATAAATCTTGAAGCATAAATCTTGCAACGCGCGTTCCCGCATCAAGAGTTGTTAAAATAAAAATTGCTTCAAACATAATGGCAAAATGATACCACATAGCTAGCATATTTTTTGAAAAAGCTGATGATAATATGTGGGCAATTCCAACGGCAAGGGATGGCGCGCCTCCTGTTCTTGAAAGTAAACTTGATTCTCCCATTTCATCGCTTAGTGCGTTTATCTGGTTTTCATTAAGATCATATCCCCAAGAATTTATTACATTCACCGCTTCAGAAGCTGTATTGCCAATAACGGAACTTGGGCTGTTAATTGCAAAGAATATTCCCGGTTCTATAATTGATGCGGCAATAATTGCGCAAATTGCAACTATGCCCTCAAGCAACATGCTTCCATATCCAATCAGTCTCACATCTCTTTCGTCTGATATTAACTTTGGCGTAGTACCAGAAGCAACCAATGCGTGAAAGCCGGAAATTGCACCGCAGGCTATCGTGATAAAAAGAAATGGAAAGATTTTTCCAGAAAAAATTGGCCCATTGCCATCTATAAAGCTTGTAAAGGCAGGCATTTTAAGGTCTGGCTGAAATATTAATATAGCCACAATAATTAATATAATTGTTCCTAGTTTAAGAAATGATGAAAGGTAATCTCTCGGCGCTAAAAGAAGCCATACGGGCAGTGTTGCCGCAAGAAAGCCATAAAAAATTATGCAATAAGCAATAAAAATTGCATCCTTATCAAAAATATAAGAAATCTCGGGGCTATAATTTATTATTTTTCCAAAATATATTGATATTAAAAACAAGGATATGCCTATAATACTGGCCTCGAAAACCTTGCCTATTCTAATATAAGATAAATATATTCCGATAAACATTGCAATTGGTATTGTCATTAAAACCGTAAAACTTCCCCAGGGGCTATGCATTAAAGCTTTTACAACTATTAAACCTAGTACTGAAATTAAAATTATAATTATAGATAATGTGCCAATTAAAGCTGCAAATCCTGGTAGAGGTCCAATTTCTTCTTTAATCATTTGGCCTAAAGATTTTGCATCTCTTCTCATTGATGCAAATAGTATTATCATGTCTTGCACAGCTCCCGCAAGAACTGAGCCAATTAAAATCCATAAGACCCCGGGAAGATATCCGAATTGTGCTGCTAATGTCGGTCCTATTAAGGGACCGGGTCCAGCAATTGCCGCAAAGTGATGACCAAAAACTATCCATTTATTTGTTGGAACAAAATCTTTGCCATCATTTATTTTTGTAGCGGCGGTGGCATTTCTTCCGTCGCAATGTAAAATTTTAAAAGCAATCCATTTGCTATAGAAACGATAAGCAATAAGATAAGCGCATGTGCAGCAAACAATAAGCCATAATGCCGAAACTCTTTCTCCTCTAGCAATTGCAATTAAATAAAATGAAAATGTAAAGATTAAAGAAATTATAATCCAAGGAAAAAATTTATAAAAAAGTTTAAAGATTTTATTCATAATTTTATTGAAATTTTCTTAAAAAAACTTTATAAATATAACCAAATATATTCAATAGCGCAATAATTTTATAAAAAATTTAATTTTAGCTATTTAGTTTTATTTGTAGATGCAATATATAAAATAGTCTTATAAAATAACTTAATTTTGTTATTCAGGTTGACTTATAAAATTTTTCAAAGATTATATATATAATTATTAATTTTAAAATCTTGGTTTATGCCTGCTCAAAGCACTATTTCTATACTTGAGAGCATTAAGAAGAAACTTCAAAAATTCGACGAGCCTAGTCAAAAGCAAGAAACATTTGCCGATGTTAAAGACGAATTCGAATATATTTCTCAGTCACAAGCGCAATCTGCAAACCAAAATAAAAACTCGGATGATATTTATGGAAATAATGATCAAGGTAATGATTTGAACCAAGGTTTTGATGATGAATCAAGCTCTAATTCTGCGAATGATCAACTGAATCAAAATCTATCATCAGAAGAAAATAGCCTTCCTGATTTCGATGCAACATTTTCAAGCGAAGAAACTAATTTTAATTCAGGTCAAGAGGCTGTTAGCTCGCAAGTTACAGTCGATGAGACACATAGCAATCAGTTTCAGAATAACCCTTTTGATGTTAATAAAAATAATTCTACTGAAAATCTTAATGAAATAGATCCTTCTCTTCAGGATTTAGATGGTCAAGAGCAAAATGAAGAAAATTTCGAAATCGATAACTCACTAGATATTAAAGCCGATAATATTTCAAAAGATATTCAGGGCGATTTACATGAAGATGAATTTTCTTATGAAGAAGAGACTGTATTTCAAGATTCTAATTCTCAAGAAGGTAATAGATTTGAAGTTTCAAGGCTTATTGATGATGATACAATTCAAGATGCTGAAGGCGACGAAAATGATCATGATTTTTCTCATCTTGAAGATGAAAATTTTGATACAAAAGAACATTTTGTTGAAGAGAAAAAGTATTCAAATAATATTTCTGATAAAAATTCTGGTCGAGAAATTGGCTCATTGGAATTTGCTGCAAAAAATAATTTTGAGGAAGTCAAGTCTGTTGAAAATAAAATTTCTTTAGATCTTGATAATATTGCACTAAAAGCAAAAAATATAGAAGCTTTGGAATTGCAAAACAATAACAACCAAAAGAATTTATCCACAAAAGCTGAGTCTGATATTATGCTAGAATTCGAAAAAGAACCTGATATTCAAGATGTAGCTATAAATAAAACAATCGATGAAAAAGCAATTGAGGTAGGTAAAATTTTTAAAGATTCATCAACTTCTTATATGTCAAAAGAAGCAAATGTTGAATCTTTAGTTTCAAATGATCTTGCCAAAAAGACTGCGCAATCTATAAATAAGCTTATAGGAGCAAAAAATACAGTTAACAATGTTAATAAGTTCGCAAATGGTGAAGACTTTTCAGAAATTGCAGCCAGACTGATGCTGCCAAAAATTGAGAAATGGTTAGAGGATAATCTTCCAGAAATAGTTGAAAGGGCTGTTGAAAAGGAGATTGCCAGAATTATAGAAAAAAGTGAAATTTAGTTTGTCCACCGTTTCTTTTATTATTGACAAGATTTAATTTTTGTGTATACTAATTGGGTTTAAATTTTTTTAAATTTGTTTTTTTATTTTAAAGCAAATTTATGTTATTTAGTATTTATTAATGTAATAATTTATTCATGTTATCTAAGTTGGTAATTTTCCTTCCTTTATTTGCTTTCTTAATAGGCGGTCTATCTTCAAGAATTATTCCCGGAAACAGGGCGGATAAGATTTCTCAAACTGTCACTACTTTTTTTATGGTGATATGCGCAATCTGTTCAATAATGATTTTCTATGACGTTTGGCAAAATGAAACTTCTTCGGTAATTAACCTTTTTAGCTGGATAAATTCAGGAGCGCTTGATATCAAATGGGTTATAAAAGTTGATAAATTAACGGCAATAATGTTTGTCGTGGTGTCTCTGGTTTCATGCTTAGTTCACATATACTCGCTTGGATATATGCATGAAGATAAATCATTGGCAAGATTCATGTCATATTTGTCGTTATTCACATTTTTTATGCTTGCGCTTGTAAGTGCTGACAATTTCTTGCAACTATTCTTTGGGTGGGAAGGGGTTGGGGTTGCCTCATATCTTCTAATCGGATTCTGGTTTAAAAAACAGTCTGCAAATGTTGCTGCAATCAAAGCTTTTGTTGTTAACAGAGTTGGAGACTTCGGATTGGTGATGGCTATTTGCTTGATTTACTTAACATTTGGATCAATTTCTTATGATAATGTATTTTCGTCTGTAGCTGAACATTTAAATGACAAATTTAATTTATTTGGCCATGATTTTAGCAATATTGATGCAATTTGTATTTTGTTGTTTATTGGAGCCATGGGGAAATCTGCGCAAATCGGACTTCATGTTTGGCTTGCAGATGCAATGGAGGGTCCAACTCCGGTTTCTGCTCTTATTCATGCGGCGACGATGGTCACGGCCGGAGTTTTTTTGGTTGCGCGCTGCTCTCCACTATTTGAATATTCAGAGATTGCCCTTAACATGGTTACTATAGTTGGAGCCATTACTGCAATTTTTGCTGCAACAATTGCTATTACTCAAAATGACATAAAAAAGATCATTGCATATTCAACTTGTAGTCAACTTGGATACATGTTTTTTGCTTGTGGAATATCTGCTTATAGCGCCGCAATTTTTCATTTAGCAACACACGCATTTTTTAAGGCTTTATTGTTTCTTGGCGCTGGAAGTGTTATTCATGCAATGCATCACGAGCAAGACATCAGAAATATGGGGGGTATTTCAAAAAAAATACCATACACCTATGCTATGATGTGGATCGGATCTCTTGCCCTTGCCGGATTTCCTCCATTTGCAGGATTTTTTTCCAAAGATGTAATTTTAGAAGCGGCTTTCATGTCTCATGCTAAATATGCACATATGGCATATTATCTGGGAATTTTTGCGGCCTTTCTTACTGCGTTTTATTCATGGAGACTTTTGTTTCTTGTTTTTCATAATGAAAATAGGGGAGATAAGCATGTCTTCGAGCATGCGCATGAATCTCCAAAAATAATGATGATTCCGCTTTTTATCCTTGCTTTTGGGTCTATATTTTCTGGAATTTTTGGAGTAAAGTTCCTAAATATTATTTCCGTTGATAACAATTTCTTTATAGATTCAATATATATTAAACAAGAAAATATTCAGCTTTTAGAAGAGATTCATCACGCGCCATTTTTAGTTAAGATTTCTCCGATTCTAGTTGGTTTGGTTGCGATATTATTATCTTATTTATTTTATATCAAAAAAGTAAATTTGGCTAACAAATTTGCCGAAACTTTTAAAACTCTTTATAATATATCTTATAATAAATGGTATTTTGATGAAATTTATGATAAGCTTTTTGTATACAGGGCTCAGCAAATAGGAAATTTCTTTTGGAAGATTTTTGATGTAAAAATTATCGATAGGTTCGGACCAAATGGTGCGGTAGCTTTTTGCAGAGATATGTCTGTCAAGGTATCAAAATTGCAAACTGGCTTTCTATTTCATTATGCAACATGGATGGTCGTAGGAATTGTGGTAATAATATCAATTTTTTTATTAGCCATTAAAAACTTAATCATATTTTAATGAATTTTGATCAGAGAGAATTGCGTAATTGCTTTTCAAGATTTGCTACCGGAGTTGCAATTGCTTCCACTAATTATAATGATCAGTTATTTGGTCTCACAATAAACTCTTTTTCATCTGTATCCCTTGAGCCCCCATTGTCACTTTTTTCAATTGCTAACAAGTCTCTGCAATTAGATATTTTTAAGAAATGTAAAAATTATGCAATTAGTTTTCTTGGTGTTAATCAAGAAATTTTAGCTAATAATTTTGCAAAATCAAACAATTGCAACAAGTGGGAGACTTCTAAATACTCTCTCACCAAAAACAATAATCCAGTATTTAATAACATACTTGCCTATATTGAGCTTGAGCACTTTAAGATATTGGAGATGGGGGATCATAATATATTTATTGGTCAAATAGTTGACCTAAAAATATTTGATGAATCAGAGCCGCTTCTATATTATCAAAGCAAATTTTGTAAACTTTAATTTAAAAAAAATAAAAATTTTTTAAAATTAATCAAATGAAAAACTTATAGTTATTTTTTTGTTTCAAGATAGGTTTTTCCTTTAATTCTCAGGTCAATTAATCTTATATTTTCGATAATTTTATCACTCTGATATATTTTTATTAAATTCTGCCAAGCTTCTTCTATATTATCTGAAGGAAGTTTTACTAGAAGACCATTCTCAAATCTTATATCCCACCTTCTATTTCCTACCCAGGTAGCAGAATACAGTCCAGAGCTTATTTTCGGGTTTATTGCCATAATATTAAAAAGAGACTTAATATTTAAGTTTGCATTATCTCCAGAAAGAATGATCATGCCTTCAAATTGACTATCGTCACTAATTTTTACTTTGTTTCCATCTTTATCTATAATGAATTTATCTAAACCGTTATGCATCAAGGCAAATGGTTTATATTCGGTTATTAAAATATTTAGGTTGTTTGGTAATGTTCGCGATATGTTAATTTTATTTACCCATCCATGATTATTTTTTATTTCTTTGGCCAAAAATTCAATTAGAGGAATATCCCCACCAGTCTTACTGAAAATTATCAATGATTTATTAATTGTGGCAATTATCTCTTCTTTGCTAACCCTTTCATTTCCTGATATATCAATATTTTTAAAAGACTCACTTTTTATGTTTAAAGATTTTAGTATATAAGAACTTGAGTTGCTGTAAAGTTTATTTAAGAGTTGTGGATTAAATAATTTAAGAGATATTATTAATGCCGAAATAACCATTATTAATAAAATGGAATATTTTATTGCACTGGGTATTACCTTTTTGTTTAAGATATTTTTATAATATCTAATTTTATAATTCTTTGTAATATTTTTTTTATAAAAAGAAATTTTTTTAAAAATATTTTCTCTTAAGTTTCTCATTATATATCTTTTAATAAGAATTGTACTATTTCATCAAATTCAATCCCTGCATGCTTAGCAATTTTTGGAACAAGAGATGTCGCAGTGAATCCGGGATGAGTATTTACCTCGAGTAAATAAAAATTATTATCCCCGTTATCTTTATTGTTAAGGATAAAGTCAATTCTGCTAATACCTCTACATCCAATGCCTATATGAATTTTCTCTGCAACCGATAATAGTTGCAAATATTTTTCAGCAGAAATTTCTGCTGGCATAATATATTCTGTCATTCCTGGAGTGTATTTGCACTCATAATCATAAAATAGTTTTTTTGGCCTAACTTCAATTGCTCCTAGGGCCTTATTATTCATTATGGCAACTTGTATCTCTTGACCAGCAATATATTTTTCAATAATTATTTCATCACCATATTGCCAAGAATATTTATCGATATCAAATTCTTTGCCATCAAGAATTACCTCTACACCAACGCTTGAACCCTGATTGATTGGTTTTATAACAAAGGATTTTCCTATTTGAGAAATTATTTTTTTATTATCAGAATTTTCTTTTTTAAGAATTGCAGACTTAGGAACAAAGACTCCATCTATTTGTTCGCAGAACCTTGCTGTTTTTATTTTGTCCATGCATATTGCTGATGGAAGAAGTTTTGAATGAGTGTATTTTATATCCAATATCTCAAGAAGGCCTTGAACGCAACCATCTTCTCCGTATGTTCCATGAAGGGCATTAAATACAATATCTGGTTTGATTTCTTTTATTTCATCAACAACATTTCTTGAGAAATCAATTTTATGCGCTTCATAACCTTGCTTGATCAATGATTGATACACAGCCTCGCCAGATCTAAGAGATACCTCTCTTTCTGGATTCCATCCGCCCATTAGAACGGCTATAGTTTTATTTTTTTTAATCATTTTTGTCATCTAAAAATTTACCCTCTTCTTTTTTTTTCGCTAGATCTATTTTTTTATTGCTTTCTGTTATTTCGGTATTTAATCTGCTAACGGAATTCAATTCATCAAATATATACTGACATAGTTCGGAGAGTGCTACCCTGTTTTTTTCTGATAAAGCCTGCATTTTCGACAAAGAATCACTAAATTCCTTAGGAATGTTTACGCCTCTTTCTTTCGCAAGCCAAAGACTTTGGAAATATATTGGACTTGATGAGTTTGGTGATGGCTCTCCGACATAAACATCCACAGGGACTTTTGAAGAGCCTGCTTGGCATTTTACGTTAATTTTTTTTACCATATTATTTGATAATAAAATAATTATTTAGAAAATTATTTTTTTTGTATAACATAGCTTCTTTTATTATAAAGTTTTTATTTTCTTTAAAAATAATATTACAATTTTTGTTCAAAGCCTCAATTAAAGCTTGACCAGGGGCTGTATCCCATTCCATAGTTTGTCTTAAAGCAATAAATATGTCAACTTTATTTTCAAGTAATAATAAAAATTTTATTGAAGCTGAATATTTGTAGATAGAAAAGTTATTTAAATAATTACCATAATGTTGTTTTACAAAATCTTTTATTTCTTGATCATTAGTTCTTTTACTTGTTGTAATTCTTAGTCTTTCATAAAATTTATTTGACAAACTTTTGGAAATTGTTCTTTCATTTAAAATAACGTTATTTTCATGATCAATATACGCTAATTTTCCACCATCAAATTTTGGTGCATAAATTATTCCAAAGATTGCTTTTTTGTTTTTTACAAGAGCGATATTTATAGAAAACTCATCTTCATTATTAATAAAGCTTGATGTCCCGTCTATTGGATCGACGAGCCAGAAGATATCTTCATCAATATTTCTAACATCATTTTCTTCGCAAACTATTTTTATATTTGGAGTTATGATGCTAATTTCTTTTGAAATATATTTACTAATTTCAATATCAATATTAGTGACTTCGCTATTATCAATTTTTTTAAAAACAATAATATTTCCCCCCTGTGACTCAGCGGCAATTTCTCCGGCCTTCTTTGCTATAAGTAATAATCTAGATATAGTTTCTTTGCTTAAAATATTATCTATCATTTATTAAATTTATATTCATTTGCGAGCTCTTTATAATTATCTGCTGAAACTTTAATAAAATCTTTTTCTTCTTGAGTTAGGTCTCTAAAAAATTTAGCCGGATTCCCGACCCATAATTGCCCGCTCTTAACAATTTTTCCTGGCGTTAAAACTGCACCAGCGGCAAGCATTGAGTACTCTTCAACTATAGATAAATCCATCAAAATTGATCCCATTCCAACAAAAGAATTATCTTGAATTGTGCAGGCATGAATAATTGCTTTATGGCCAATTGTTACATTGCTTCCAATAATTGTTGGAGCGCCATCATTTTTGGTTTTATTGGCAATGTGATTTGGTCGAGTTACGTGAATGATTGTTCCATCTTGGATATTTGTGTTATCGCCTATTCTAACATGACAAACATCTCCTCTAATTACACATCCATACCACACAGAGCTATTTTCTCCTATAACTGTGTCGCCGGATATAATTGCATTTTGAGCAATAAAAGCTGTGTCATGAATTTTGGGAATAAAATTTTTGTATGTTAAAATATTTTTCATTTTATTGTTTTTGATTAAGGTATTTTTGATATAAATCATTTCGATTTTTTTTTGTGATTTCAAGAGCTTTTTTAAATCTCCATTCCTTAATATTTTGATGATGCCCACTTGATAAAACTTGTGGAACTTCTCTGCCTCTCCATATGCTGGGCCTAGTATAATGAGGATATTCAAGTAAAAAATTACTTTCATTTATACTAAAAGATTCTTCGTCTAATGAATTATCGGATCCTAATACATCATCAATATTTCTTAAGATTGCATCAATAACTACAAAACTCGCCAACTCGCCTCCGGATAAAACATAATCGCCTATTGATAACTCTTCTATGTTATATTCATCAATGACGCGCTGATCTATACCCTCATATCGTCCGCAAATAAAAGCCAACTCTTCTTCTTTGGCTAAAGATTTAGCAATATTTTGATTAAATAATTTTCCTCTCGGTGAAAGATATATTAATTTAGTCTTTCTAGAAATATTTTGATCAATTGCTTCTGATAAGATGTCTGGCTTTAAAATCATTCCGGCGCCACCGCCATAAGGAGTATCGTCAACTGTTTTTCTATCGTCTTTCGCATAATTTCTTATATTTATCGTTTCAATTTTCCATAAATTATTTTTTAATGCTTGTCCGGTAATTGATGATGCAAGTGGTCCGGGAAATAATTCGGGAAATAAAGTAAATAATTTAAAACAAATCATTTTTAATCAAAATTTGACTTTTTGTTTTTAGTAGGCAAAATTAAATATTATTTATATTTTTTAACAAGTTTTAATCTTTAGAACTTAACACTATTATAATAAATTCTTTATAAATGGCAACCACGGCACAAGAAAAAACTTATAATAAAATTATTGAATATTATAACTATGCAGACGAGCTAATAAGAATAGCTGAAAATAGTAAAACAGGTTTATCTCAAGAACAGTTCGACATTATTGAAGATCTTGTTGAGGTAATTGAAAAGGCGGCAGATAAACTTACTCAAGAATATATAGAATTTGTAAGGGGCTCTGAATCTGAAGAAATATTAAGCGAAACAAGAAAAGCTATAAATGATATTTCTTCAAAAATTGAGGAATGTAGGCAAAGAATACTCAACTTATATATTGATAAAAATTAATATATGAATTTATTTTTTAGGCTCATTACCTTTACTCTCTTGATAGCGATTTGCTCTTGCTCTAAGCAAATAGATGATTTCAGAAAAAATAAAATGAACGATCAGTTGATAGATAATCGTAAAGATTTATACAAAGAGGCATTTGGTGCTGTTGATAATGATGATAATGAAATAGAGTAAAATGAATAATATTAATGAAATAATAAAATTTCTTGAAAAGGATCTTAATATTGTAAATGAAATAATATCTTCATATTGCAAATCTAAGTCTCCTCTAACATCGGAAATAGCGAGACATTTAATAAATTCTGGGGGAAAGCGTATCAGGCCAATCTTGTTAATTCTATGCGCTAAGTTATTTAATGAAAATGCCAGTATTCACAATCTTGCAGCGGCGGTTGAATTGATTCATAGCGCAACCCTTCTTCACGATGATGTTGTTGATAATAGTTTGGTAAGAAGGGGAAAGAAGACTGCAAATTCCATTTGGGACAATAAAGCAAGTATTTTGGTTGGAGATTATGTTTTTTCAATCGCCTTTCAATCTATGGTTAAAAGTAATAATATCAAGGCCATGGAATTGTTAGCTAAAACTTCAACAATAATGGCGGATGGCGAAGTTATGCAGCTTGAAAATCTTAATAATCTATCAGTTTCTTTTGATCAATATATCGAGATTGTTAATGGAAAAACCGCAATTCTTTTTTCTTCTGCATGTTCAATATCATCAATATATCTAAATCAGGGAGAAAAGGCATCTAATGCTTTAGCTAGTTTTGGCAAGAACCTGGGAATCACTTTCCAAATGGTAGATGATATTCTTGATTATTCTGCGAATGAAGTAGATATTGGAAAATCTTTGGGTGATGATTTTTTTGAAAGCAAGGTTACTTTGCCTCTAATACAAACATACAGTCTAGCAGATTCAAAAGATAAAAAAATTATTGAGGATTTGCTTTCTCAAAATTTGATGAATCAAGAAAATGACAAAGATAATTTTAAAGAAATTTTAAGAATATTTAATAAATATAATTCTATAAAAAAATCATATGAAATTGCTAATCATTATCGAAATTTAGCATATAACAGCTTGTCTGATTTCAAGGACTCTATTTATAAAAATTTCTTATTAGATATTCTTAATTATTCATTTGAAAGAAATAAATGATCAGAATTTTTTTGATATTATTAATTACATTTTCTTTTAACCTTTCTCAAGGATTTTCTCAAATTATTGATAGCTCTTTCTTTGGATGGACTATTTATGAATTGCAAAAAAATGAATTTGAAGAAAAGAAATGTTATATGGTAAATTACCCAATCAAATCAGAATCTGATCACAATTCTAGGGCTAGGCCATATATTATGATTATGAGATATAAAAATAAAAGGGTTGAGGAGTTTTCTATTCATAGTGGTTTTGAATATAGGCTACACTCAAAAGTTTTTGTTTCAATTGATGACCAGATATTTCAAATGACAACAAATGAAGATATGGCCTGGTCTAAAACAAAAAAAGAGGATGCTATTATAATACAAAAAATTCTTAATAGCGCTAATTTAAAAACAAGAGCAGATTCTTCTATTGCAACATTTGCTGTTGATGAATATTCTTTAAAAGGAGTTGCCAGAGCCTACAATAGATTAAAATCAATTTGTGAGTAAAGTTTTTTTAAAACTCATCTATTTTTTTAATTAATATTTCTATTTTTTTGTTAATCGATTCCATGTTTTCGATTTGTTCTTCCAGAAGATTTTGAGTTGTTATTTCTTCTTCATCATTTGCATCAAAATTATTATTATTTTTTTTTCTTGATGTCTGTAATTCGTCTTCAATTATAAGGCAGCATATCGCCAGAATCGTTTTTTCATCTGCATTTACAAGGTTTTTTGAAATTCTACTAATTCTATTATTAACTTTTTTTGAGAGTTCAATAATTTTATCTTTTTGATCTTGAGGACACTGAATTTTATATTTAGTTTTATCAAGAAAGAAATCAATCGTTGCCATTTTTGATAATATCTTTTATTTTAAGGAAATCGCTTTCTATAGCTTCAACAAGCCTGGATCCATGGGTTTCTAAATTGAAGATCTTATCTCCAAATTCCTTGTTTTTATTTTTTAGAAACTCATTTTCTTTAACTAGCTCTCTGATTATTTTCTGAGTTTCGTTTAATTCGTCTCCAAGATTGTTTATAATGGCTTGTTGCTGAATTAATTTTGATTGAAGTTGTGAATTATCGTCATCTTTAAAAACAAAAGTTTTTGCATTAATTTCTTGGTTCTCAACCTTTCTAAAGACAGCATTTTCAAGCTCTAGTAAATTATTGTTTATTTTAAGTTGTATTTTTTTTAATTTATCTTCAAGCATTCGCTTTATGTCCTATAATCTTTGTTTATTTTTACATATTCTTCATTAAGGTCGCATCCATAAATTGTGGCTTTATTAATTTTAACCTTTGATAATCCAAGATCAACATTTATTTCAACCTCATTTTTGGTGAGATAATTATGGACTATTTTTTCATTATAGGAAGGAATTTTAGATCCATTCTTTGCGATTATATAATCGCCAATTTTTATTAAAATCTTTTGAGGAGATGTTTCGAAGCAAGATTTTCCAACCGCCATTGCAATTCTTCCCCAATTCGGATCAGCAGCCGCAAAAGCAGATTTTATTAGCGGAGAATTCGCAATTGCCAAAGCAACATTCTTAGCTTGTTTTATTGATTTAGCGCCACTAACATTTACTTCTATAAGTTTTTTTGCCCCCTCTCCATCAACAACTATCATTTTAGCAAGGTTTAGCATAACATCATAAAGATTTTTCTTAAACGAAACTAGATTAGTGTCATTTATATTTTTTATTTTTTTATTACCAGCCTTTTTTGTAGCAAAAAGCAAAACCGTGTCATTGGTTGAGGTATCAGAATCAACTGTTATAGAATTAAAAGTTTTTTCATTTATTTCAGATAGTAACTTTTGCAGTATTTCAGAAGGAATATCAGCGTCAGTAAAAATATATCCAAGCATCGTTGCCATGTTGGGAGCTATCATTCCCGAGCCTTTAGCAAAACCAGTTATATTGACAGTTTTATCTTCAATTTTACATTTCCTGCTAACGATTTTTTGTTTAGTATCAGTGGTCATTATTGCTTTGGAAGCCTTATTCCAAGAGTCTTTGTCATTATTGAAATGCTTAATCATTTCTTCAACGCCATTAATTATTAATTTATGATTAAGAATTTCTCCGATTACGCCTGTTGATGAAATAAAAATTTCATCTTTTTGACATTTTAATTTTTTTGAGATTATTTCTGCGGTTTTTTTAACTGTCAATGCTCCTTCTTTTCCTGTAAAAGCATTAGCGTTGCCAGCATTTACAATTAATGCTCTGGCGCTTTTATTTTTAAGAGAATTCTTGCACCATAAAACAGATTCTGCCGCCATAGATGATTTAGTAAAAACTCCGGCAACGTTAGCAGGCTCGCTAAAATGGATCAATAGCAAATCATCCCTATTTTTATATTTAATGCCACAATTTATTGTGCTTATTTCAAGTCCCTTAATTATATTCATAATTATTTAATTTTTTTAGAAAATTCGCCAACAATTTTAATAGTATTGTTTATTATTTCTTGTGATGAGTTTTTGGAATTAAAGCCGTCTTCAATAACCTTTACAATTGAAGAGCCGACAACAATTCCGTCGATATCAAGTTTACAGAATTCTTCTGCTGTTTTTGGATCTTTTATCCCAAATCCAATAACTATAGGCAAGTCACAGTTTTTTCTAATGGCTGAGATGATATCAATATTATCTTCAGCTTTGGCAATTTTGGTTCCGGTAATTCCAAGCATAGAAACTAGATAAATAAATCCAGAGCTTTGATTGGTTATTTTTTTTATTCTGCTTTCTTGAGTTAGGGGCGCTATTAAATCAATAAAATCAAGTTTCGCTTCAATGAGGTATTGCGATATCTCTTCTCTTTCTTCAAATGGCAGGTCGACGATTATAACTCCATCGACTCCAGAATTTTGTGCGTCTAGAAATATTTCATTAATTCCATATTTTAAAAATGAATTAAAATATCCCATCAAAATAATCGGAGTAGTGTTATCAATTTTTCTAAATTCCCGAGTCATTAACAATGTCTTTTTTAAATTAGCGGAATTAGCTATGGCTCTTTTTGATGCGGATTCAATAATTGGACCATCGCCAGCTGGATCTTGGAAGGCGATGCCAAGCTCTATAATGTCTACTCCGGCCTCTGGAAGTTTTTTTAAAATTTCAAGTGATGAATTAAAATCTGGATCCTGAGCGCAAATATAGCCAATAAAAGCTTTTTTATTTTTATTTTTTAACTCGTTAAATTTAGCGCTAATTCTTTTCATTTAGTCTCATTTTTTAAATATTGGGCAACGGTATTTATGTCTTTATCGCCTCGTCCAGATAGGTTAACGATTATGTTTTTTCCTTTGCCAAGATTTTTTGCCAAAGTGCAAGCAAATGCAATTCCGTGAGAAGATTCTAGCGCTGGAATGATTCCTTCTTTTTTACATAAAAGTTGGAAAGCTTCCACAGCTTGGGAATCTGTGGCGCTGACATACTCAACTCTTTTAATTTCATGCAGATAGGCATGTTCCGGGCCAATTCCTGGATAATCAAGTCCAGCTGAGATGGAATGTGCGTCTTTTATTTGTCCATCATCATCTTGTAGGAAAAATGTTTTATTTCCGTGAAGAACTGCTACGCTGCCTTTAGCGATTGATGACGAGTGTTCTTCGCTATCTAGCCCGAGGCCAGCAGCTTCAACTCCGTACATTTTAACTTCTAAGTCATCAATAAAATCATAAAAAAGACCTATAGAGTTAGATCCCCCTCCTATACAAGCAACTAAAGCATCTGGAAGTTTATTGGTAATTTCTTTAAATTGCGATTTAGCCTCTTTTCCGATAATACTGTGAAAGTCTCTTACCATCATTGGATATGGATGTGGTCCGGCAACTGTTCCAAGTAGGTAATATGTGTCCTTTGCATTGGAAATCCAGTCACGCATTGCTTCATTAATAGCATTTTTTAAGCTTTTAGATCCACTTTCAACTGATTTTACTTCGGCCCCAAGAAGCTTCATCCTAAAGACATTTTGTGATTGTCTTTCTATATCTTTTGCACCCATGTAAATTGTACAACTAAGGTTGAATAAAGCGCAAACAGTTGCGGTTGCAACTCCATGCTGTCCTGCACCAGTTTCGGCAATTATCCTTTTTTTACCCATTCTTTTTGCAAGAAGAATTTGTCCAAGGCAATTATTAATTTTATGAGATCCGGTATGATTTAGTTCGTCTCTTTTAAGATATATGTTTGCTCCGCCAACAAATTCAGTTAGCTGTTTGGCAAAATATAAAGGGCTCGGTCTGCCAACATAATTTTTTAAGTAATAATTGAGCTCTTCATTAAAATTTAAATCACTTTTTGCCTCTAAATATGCTTTTTCAAGCTCCAAAACTGCCGGCATAAGAGTTTCTGAAATATATTTGCCGCCAAATTTTCCAAATTTACCGTTAATATCTGGTTTGTTGTAAAGCATTTTTTTGAAATTAATTAAATTCTTATTAATGAATGTTGCATTCAAATAAATAAGAAATTTGATTATAAATTTTAGCAACTCTTTAGTTTATTGCAAGATTTTATGATGATTAAGTTCTTGAAAATAAATACTTAAATTTTGTAAAAAAAATATTGACTTTAGGTTTTTAATCCATAATATTCCATTATATACCATTTAATTCCATAAAAAACCATAATGGCACTATTTTTATCTACATTTACAAATAAAGTTGATAGCAAGGGCAGGGTTTCTGTTCCTGCGCAATTTCGTGCTGCATTAAATAACCAAGATTTTTCAGGAATAATTGTCTATCAATCTTTTATCAATGACTGTATTGAAGGGTGTGACATAAATAGAATAAAGAGATTGAGCGACTCAATTGATAGTTTGGATCCATTTTCAGAGGAGAGAGATGCCTTTGCGACAACCATTCTTGGAGGAGCAATACAGCTACCTCTTGATGTGGACGGTAGAGTTATATTGCCGGTAAATCTGCTAAAAAAAACGGCTATTATCGATCAAGCGCTTTTTGTAGGAAAGGGTTCAACATTTGAAATTTGGAACCCTGATAAATTCAATGATTATCTTATTAAAGCAAAGCAAAGCGCTAAAGATAAAAGAAATTTACTAAGATTGGTTAATTAATTTTTTTATAAATGCATATACCAGTTTTAATTGATGAGGTTATAAAATATCTTGATCCAAGAGATAATGAAACCTATGTTGACGCAACATTTGGCGCTGGTGGTTATAGCAGAGCAATACTTTCTCGCGCGAAATGTAAGGTATATGCCATTGATCGAGATAAAAATGCAAAGAAAATTGCGGATAAGCTTAAGGAGGAATTTAAAGAAAGATTTGATTTCTTGCCGGGTAATTTCTCTGATATTAAAAAATTACTAAAAAGCGTAGATGTTTCTGAGGTTGACGGCATTGTTTTTGATCTTGGTGTTTCTTCAATGCAGTTAGATCAAAAAGAAAGAGGTTTTTCATTCGATTCTGATGCAAAGCTTGATATGAGAATGAATCAAGATAGCGATTTATCGGCATTTGAGGTTGTAAATAATTTTTCTCAAGAAGACTTAGCTTCGATTATAAAAGAATTTGGCGAAGAGCCAAAGGCAAAATTGATAGCAAGAAAAATTATTGATAGAAGAAAAACTCATAAGATCACTAGTTGCGGGGAGTTCGCAGATATTGTTAGGTCCCTTTATCATGGCTATAGTAAGACTGATCCTGCAACTAGGACTTTTCAAGCAATAAGAATATATGTCAACAAAGAGCTTGATGAGATATCTCTAGCGCTTAAGGAATGTAAAGAATTATTAAAAATAGATGCAAGGCTGCTTGTTGTTTCGTTTCACAGTTTAGAAGATAGTTTGGTAAAAGAGTTTTTAAAAAAAGAGTCTGGATCTCATGTAAGTTTTTCAAGATATGAACCGGTTTTTGAGGATAAAAATTTTACTCCAACATTTAAAATTTTAACTAAATCGGCTATAAAGCCGTCAGAAAATGAGATTAAGTTTAATAATCGCTCTAGATCTTCAAGAATGAGGGTTGCGATAAAAATAAATTAAAAAATATGCAGCAAAAAATCAAAAAATTATTTTTAGAGATTAATAAAATATATTTATTAAATTCTATTTTTTTTATATCGTTGCTAATATCAATAATTTTAAATTTCTTTGTAACTTTTAAGGTAGAGGACTTGCAAGACCAGATTGAGAAAAATGGCTACCAAATATCTTCCTATCGAGATCAAATAGGGCTTTTGGGAGTTGAATGGGCTTACCTAACAAGACCAGCAAGACTCAGAGAACTCTCTTCTTTATACCTAAAAGACAATGGTTATACTTTAGCAAGTCAAATTATAAATGAAAATGACGTTGATAGATATTATGAAACAATTTCATTTTAATTTTCTAAGGGATCATTTATTAAAAATTTCAATAAATTATTTAATCTTAAAAAAATTTATTTATAATAGTATAATATTTTAAACAAAAGATTTGTTAAGTGAGTATAAGAGACAGTGGATTAATTATTTCTCTAAATAAGTATGGAGAAAATTCTGCAATTGTAAAAATTTTCTCGCAGAATCATGGAATAATTAAAGGTTTTATAAAGAGCGCCAATTCTAAGATTAATAGATCAATTTTTCAAATAGGAAATCAAATTTCATTTGAGTGGAAGTCTCGCTCTGAAGATTCTCTCGGAAGCTTTGTTTATTGCGACTTAATAAAGTCATTTTCATCAAAAATAATTTTTGATAAAGTTAAGTTAAGTTGCCTTGTTTCTTTGATAGCCATTATTGATGATTGTTTTCTTGAAAGAGAGTCCGACAATGAATTATACTCTCAGATTTTTAATTTTATTGAAAAAATTTCTATTGATAGAGATTTTGTTTTTGATATTGCTGATTATGTAAAATTAGAATTAGAAATTCTTAGGGCTCTTGGATACGGAATTGACCTGACTTCTTGCGTTGTTACCAATAAGAAAGAAAATTTAAAATTTGTTTCTCCTAAAAGTGCTAAAGCGGTTTGCTATGATGTTGGAAAGGATTATGAAAGCAAATTACTTAAGTTACCGCAATTTCTTCTCAATGATAATTTTAATAAAAGCAAAGAATGTGTTTTGGAATTGTTTGATGGGTTAGAATTGAGCGGTTTTTTTATGAATAAATTTATTAATTCAAAAAATAACTATATAGAAATAAATCGTAATAAAATTATAAAACAGCTAGATAGCGTATTAAAGTCAAGTTATTCATAAAAAATAATTTTTATTGTGAGATTCTTTGAACTTCAGAAATTTTTTTAGATATTCTGAGTGAGGACACCAATTCATCGATTTGTGAGGTATTTTTAACAAGAATTTCAATTATTATCTCAAAATAGTCAGCATTTCTATTTATAATTTTCAAATTGACTATATTGATATTTTTTTTGGCAATGATGCTGCTAATATCTGCAAGGCTTCCTGAGTTATTTAGTACTATTAGGTGAATTTTGCCATTATATAAAAAATCTCCATTTTCATTATTTCCTCTCCAGCAAACATCAACAATTCTTTGCGAAAGCAGGGCCATATTTTTTAAATTTGAACAACTCTGGTTATGAATTGTAATTCCGGTGCCGGTGTTGATTACTCCTATGATTAAATCTCCGGGAATTGGGTTGCAGCATCCAGCGTAATGAACGGCCATTCCTGATACAAGTCCTTCAATGGCAAGAGCCGAATCTTTTTGAATTTTTTTATTACCTGAATCGCTTTTATTATTTCTCCCTTCCTCTCTTATATTTGGATATGCAGCTTTGAGGACCTCCTGTCTTGATATTATGCCCTCAGCAATTTTAACATAAAGTTCATTAATATTTTTAATTTTAAAATGTGGTAAAGTTTTTTCTATAACCGAGTCTTTAAAATCTACATCTCTTGCAGAAAAGAACTTTGCTAATATCCCGTGTCCAAGTTGTTTATATTCTTCAAACTTTTCATGTCTTATAAATGCCCTGATGCTGGATCTTGCCTTGGCTGTGGCTACAAATTGTAACCAGTTAAGTGATGGTTTAGAATTATTTGCGGTAACTATTTCAACCTGGTCGCCATTTTCAAGTTTTTGACGAAGGGGGGCTATTTGTCCATTTATTTTTACCCCAGCACATTTATTGCCAATTTCGGAGTGAACAGCGTATGCAAAATCAACAGCGGAGGATCCTACTGGTAAATTAAAAATATCGCCGTTTGGAGTAAAGCAGAAAACTTCATCCTTGTGCATATTGATTTTAGTGTGCTCAACAATTTCCTTAGCATTTTGCGAGTTTTCAAAAAGACTCAAAAGGTCTCTTATCCACTGATATTGTTGAATTTCTTTAGCTGAGTTATTTTTTTTATTCTTTTTCACAAAAGAGTCTTTGTAAGACCAGTGTGCAGCAAGCCCAAGCTCAGCCTCTTTATGCATTTGCACATCCCTAATTTGAATTTCGATTTTTTTATTAAATGGGCCCAAAACAACCAAATGAAGCGATCTGTAGCCATTTTCTTTTGGGGTGCTAATATAGTCATGAAATGTTCCTGGAATCATATTGTAATTAGAATTTATAATTCCAAGAACTTTATAGCATTGAGATATATTACTAACAATAATCCTAAAAGCTATAATGTCATAAAGATTATGAAATCCTACATTTTTATTTTTCATTTTAGACCAAATAGAGAAAGGGTTTTTTTGTCTACCAGATATCTCAAATTTTATTCTTTCTTTTTTTAACTTTATTGATATGTCGTCGATAATTTTATCAATAAAATCCTTCTTTTTTTCGATAAGCTCGCTAAGCCTTTCAACTATAAATAATCTTGTTTCTGGCTCGATAATTTCAAATGATAATTCTTGCAACTCATCTTTTATATTATTGAGACCAATCCTAGCAGCTAAGGGGGCATAAATATCAAGGCTTTCTTGCGCTTTCTTAATTTTTTTCTCTCTAGAGGGCATATAGAACAATGTCCTCATATTGTGAAGTCTGTCAGCAAGTTTTATTAATAAAACCCTTATGTCTTGCGACATAGCAAGTGTAAGTTTGCGGAAATTATCAATAAATCTTTCATTAACGGAAACCGATTCAATTTTGCCAAGTTTCGTGACTCCGTCAACTAATTTCGCCACGTCTTCCCCAAAATCTTTTTCTATGTCTTCAAGAGAAATTTCTGTATCCTCAACTAGATCATGAAATAGGGCTGCGATAATTGTGTCATCATCCATGTGAATTTCGGTAAGTATTTCGGCAACTGCCAGTGGATGAGAAAAATATGGATCTCCAGAATGCCTTCTTTGACTTCCGTGACCGTTTTTAGAATAAATATAAGCTTTCTGGATTCTTGATTCGTTGCAATCGGGGTTATATTTTTTTATTTTGGCAATAAATTCAGTAGCTGAAAGCATTTTATCGGTATTAAATTAAGTAAATAAATTATAATTTTTTTAAAATTATCAATCAATAACCAAATTATAAAACAGAACTTAATGTAATATTTTTAAGGAAACTTATATAGAGTAAAAGATCTTCAATTTTAATTTTGAAAAGGGTCTTATTTTGAAAAGGTCCTTTATATCAAATAAATTAATCGTCGACTTCAACATTTTCAGAAACAAAGGTTGTCTCTTTGAGTTGCTGGCTTTGAATTTCATCGATTATCATATCAGATGTTGTTCCGTCTTCGTTTTCAACAGCTTTGACTTCATCAAGAAGGCCACGATTTTTTATCGAAGAAATTATGTTTTTTCTGACATTATCTACATCAACGAGATTGTCCGCAATTTCTCTCAAAGCAACAACGGCAGGCTTCTCCTTTTTCTCGGTTAGCTCAGTAAATGAGCCGGAAAGAATATTTTTTGCGCGATTACTTGCAATTAAGCATAGTTCAAATCTATTAGGAACAACTAAAACACAGTCTTCAACCGTAACTCTTGCCATAAATGTTATATTAAAAAATTACTACTTTACTTCAAAATACTTTTAATTATATAATTAAAAACTGTTGTTTGTCAAGTTCTTTTAATTATTTAATTCTACAATTGTGTCAAAAATAGCCATTCATTCCGAAGGGGATTTTATCAAAATGAGAGCCGCTGGAAAGCTAGCTTCTCATATCCTTGATTATATTGCCGATTTTGTTAAAATAGGGGTTACCACCAATCATTTAAACGATTTATGTCATAAAAAAATTATAGAAAATAATGCGATTCCCGCTCCACTAAACTATAAGGGCTATCCAAAATCTATATGTACCTCTTTAAATCATGTTGTTTGCCATGGAATTCCTAGTGATAAAGAACTTAAAGATGGGGATATTCTTAATATAGATGTAACGGTGATATTAGACGGGTGGTTTGGGGATTCAAGTAGAATGTATTTTGTTGGAACTCCATCAATTAAAGCAAAAAGACTATGCAATGTTACTTATGACGCGTTAATGCTTGGTATTGATCAGGTTAGACCAGGAAACACGCTTGGAGATATTGGTTACGCTATACAATCATTTGTCGAAAGTCATGGATTTTCAGTGGTAAGAGACTATTGTGGTCATGGGATCGGAAAGGTTTTTCATACCGATCCAAGTATATTACATTACGGGAAAAAAGGTGAGGGATTGATTCTAAAAGAGGGAATGTTTTTTACCATAGAGCCCATGGTTAATGTTGGTGGTTATGAAACTCTTTTAAGTAAGCATGATGGATGGACAGTCACAACCAGAGATAAATCACTTTCGGCTCAATTTGAGCATACCGTTGGCGTTACTGATAATGGTTGTGAAATATTTACTATATCTTAATTTTTAAAAAAGTGAAAACTTTTAAAAAATATATTTTCATCAATAATATATTGTACTTTTTAGCTTTGTTGGCGCTGTTAGTAGTTTTAATTTGGTTCAGCAGAGCGATGATTTTTATTAAGTATGTTTTAGAAAATGGTGTTGAATTTTCGAAATTCTTAACTCTTTTTCTTTATATTTTACCATGGTTGCTAATATATATAATTCCAATTTCTTTTTTTATTATAGCAATTTTTTTGTATAATAAAATGATTGCAAGTAATGAAATTATTGTTCTTAAGGGTTCTGGATTAAATAATTTTCAGATTTCTTCTCCGGTAATTTTTTTAGGAATGATTTTAACATTGCTAACATTAGTAATATCATTTTATGCAATGCCTTATTCAAATAAACAGCTGCGGTTAACAAAAATGAATTTCGAAAATAATTACAGCAATTTATCTTTTAATTCTAGAGTTTTTGAAAGTATAAAAGGTTTGACAATATATGTTAATGATAAAAAGTTTAATAATTTATATGGAGTTCTTATTAGTGATCAAAGAAAAGATGGAAGCGATGTTACGATAACTGCTGAGAGGGCCGAACTTGAAGCTAAAGAAAATAATCTATTATTATTTTTAAAAAATGGAACAATACAAAAATATGATAATAAAGAAATGAAGTCTCAAATAATTAATTTTGACAATTATGTTTTTAATTTAAGTGAAAATAATTCTGTCAAAAAAAATGAGTTAAAATGGAAAAGAAAAGAAAGATATTTTCATGAGTTGCTTGATTATAAAAGTCAAAATTTAAATAGAGATGAAATTGATTCCTATAAAGCCGAGCTACATCAAAGAATTATATATCCTCTAATGTCGGTGGTTTTGGCATTTATTTCATCAGCCATAATGATAAACTCTAAATTTAATAGAAGAAGCAATATTTTTGCAATATTAAAAAGTTTTTTTATAGGACTTTGTTTTATAGTTGGGGCTATTTTTATTTTTAAAATGATGGAAAAAAATATATTATTTGTATCATTAGCATATGCTAATATTTTTTTATATTTAATATTTTCGGCAGTGTATCTATTTGGCTTTAATAATATTAAAATAAATATAGTTAAAAGTTGAGACATATTCCCTTCGCAAACATCCTAAGTAGATATCTTGCAAAAATATTTTTATATAGATTCTTGCAGATATTGCTAACATTTTACTGCCTTTCTTTTATCATTAGCTTCATTGAAAATATTGATGCCGTTTCTGACATAGATAATGGAGGTTTTTTGTCAATAAAAATATCACTCCTGCAGGCGCCGCAATTTTTAAACGAAATAATTATTCCAATAATTTTATTTAGTGGAATTGCAACTTATCACACAATATCTTCTAAAAGCGAAATTACGGTCATGAAAAATTGTGGGTTATCGCTCTGGCACACAATTAATCCCATTGGTTTTTCTGTATTTTTTATTGGTATAATTTGGATTTTTGTCATTAATCCTATTTCAATAAAAATGATGAATGAAGCAGTTTATCTTGAAAGCAATTATATTAAAAAAGAAAAAGATCTTTTTGTTGAATCTAAAAATGGGATTTGGTTTAAGCAAGAAAATCCTAACAATAGAAGTGAAATAATTATATTTAGGGCAAAAAAACTATATAAAGAGAATCTTATTTTTAATAATGTAGCTATTTGGTATTTTAATAAAGATGGAAAATTTTATAAAAAAATTGACGCCAAAACTATGGAGTTAAAAAATAATTTTTGGAACTTAAGTGATATTATTATTAATGATATGAAGTCTATCAATTCATCAAAGAAAAATATGCTACTGCAGTCATTAATAACAGAGGATTTTGTTAAAAACAAAATGTTTTACAATCTTCAAGATCCCAACATGTTCTCAATATTTGAACTTCCCGAAATAATAAATAGTCTTTTTAGTGCAGGTTTTGATGTTACAAGATTTAAAGTTTATTATTATAATTTGATTTTAAAGCCAATTTTATTTTTTGGGATGATTTTGTTGTCATGTTATTTCGGAGTTAGTCATGTCAGAAGTGGAAAATCTTTTATTATGATTTTTTTGGGAATTATTTGCGGTCTTTGTATCCATGTTCTAATCAGTTTTTCATCAGCCCTTGCATCTTCTAGAGTTATACCAGTTTATTCCGGTACATTCATTTTGGCATCAGTTTTTGTTTGTATCGGAATTCTTTTTATAAACAAAAAAGAGCATAGCTAGAAAAAAAGCAAAAATAAAGGGCAGGGCCCATATCAAAATCTCAGAGTCAATTTTTGGATCTGGGCTCATGAATATTTGTTGACCAAATTGATCATAGAGAAATTTCTTTATTTCTTGCGGAGATTTTCCTAAAGAAAGTTGTCTTCTTACTTCAAATCTAATAGTTTTAGAAAATTCCGTTTGAGAATCTTGGATTGTCTGAGATTCGCATACCAAGCATTTAATTTCTGAAAAAAGCTTTTGAGCAGTATTTTCTTTTTCTTTTGAATCTAGCTTCAAGTCGGTATCAAGAGCGCTTAATTCAGAGAATAAAGAAAGCATGAAAATGATAAAAAAAACAATTTTTATAATATTTTTCATAAAAATTTATCTATGGTAAAGTTTGAAAGTTAAAATATCTGAAACCAAAATATTAATTTAATTTTTAAAGTTTCCAGTAAAAATTTCTTTATACTCTCCAATCATAACAATTTGAGAACCTTCATTTGGCCATATTATTTTAAGATCACCACCTCTGAATCTTATTAATATATTGTTGTTTTTTATTAACTTGTATTTTATTGCTGCTGCAGCAACTGCGCAGGCTCCAGATCCACAAGCAAGAGTCTCTCCAACGCCTCTTTCAAAAACTCTAACTTCAATAATCTGATCCGATATTATTTTAGCAAATTCTACATTGGTTTTTTTTGGGAAAAATTTATGACTCTCAACATTTTTTCCGATTCTATTAAAAGTTTCATCATCTGGAATGTTATTAACCATGCATACTGCATGGGGATTTCCCATATCAACATAAATAAATTTAAGATCTTCAAAAAAGAAATGTGTATTTGCAAAAATCGGTATACCCATTTCTACAGCAATCTGGTAGCCAACTTTCCAACATTTAAGTATTTTAGAGCTTGTTTCTATTGTGATTTGCTCTAGTGATTTTTCTCGCATTATTATTGAAGCTACGCATCTTGTGGCATTTCCGCACATGCCAGAACTTGAGCCATCCGAGTTATATATTTCCATAAAACAATCCGCTCTATGAGAATTATTAATAACTACAAATTGATCGCACCCGATTATATGTCTATTAGATAATTTAGAAATTAATTGGCTAGAGGCTCTAAAATCCTGATTTCTGGCATCGACAATAATAAAGTCGTTTCCAGCTCCAGACATTTTTCTAAAAAAAAATTCCTTCATTTATTTTTTTGCTCTTTCGAAATATTCTGCGTTTTCTGTTTTTACCACTATTTCATCTCCAGATTCAATAAATGGAGGAACCATAACTCTAACACCATTTTCTAGTATTGCAGGTTTATATGATGAGGTAGCTGTTTGCCCCTTTACTACCGCATCAGCCATGGCAATCTTAACTATAACTGTTTCTGGTAACTTTATTGAAATTGGTTTTGAATTACAATATTCAACAGTTAATTGCATTCCGTCTTGAATAAAGGCAACAGAATCGCCAGCAAGATTTTTATTTAGGTTCACGGTATCGAAGCTTTCCATATCCATAGCCACAATTTCAGAGCCATCCATATATTGATATTGGAATTTCTTTTGCTCTACATAAGCAACTTCTACATCTTCAGAGGACGCAAATCTTACATTTGTTTTTGTTTGAGTTGAGATGTTTTTTAATTCAGCCTGAATATAAGCTCCGCCTTTTCCTGGCTTAACATGTTCTCTTTTTACAAGGTACCAAAGCTGGTTTTGATACTCAATTACATTTCCTATTCTTAAAGAATTAGCGTTAGTTTTCATTTTAATTAAAGTTTTTAGTTATTTCTTCGGCAACTTTTTTTGCATCACCGAAAATCATAAATGTATTATCTTTGTAAAATAATTCATTTTCAACTCCGGCATATCCAGAACTCATAGAGCGCTTGACAAAGAAGACTGTTTTTGCAAATTCAACATCAAGAATTGGCATGCCATAAATCGGACTTGATTTGTCCGTTTTTGCGGCGGGATTAGTAACATCATTAGCGCCAATTACAAAAGCAACATCAGTATTTTTAAAGTCACCATTAATCTCTTCTAGCTCAAAAACTTTTTCGTAGTCAATATTAGCTTCTGCAAGTAATACGTTCATGTGTCCAGGCATTCTTCCGGCAACCGGATGAATTGCAAACCTAACTTCAATTCCAGATTTTTCAAGAATTTTTGTCATTTCTGCAACGGCGTGTTGAGCGCCAGCAACCGCCATTCCATATCCAGGGACTATAATTACCGAGCCGCTTGACTTTAGAAGATATGCAGCATCTTCGGCGCTAGCTTGTTTAACGGGATTTCTATCTTTGTTATCCAATAGGGTTGATTTAGGGGCTTCTGAAAATCCACTAAATATAACATTAATCAATGATCTATTCATGGCCTTGCACATGATATAGCTCAGAATAGCGCCACTTGCGCCCACAAGAGACCCCGTAACAATAAGCAAGCTATTACCAAGAGTAAACCCAATTCCGCTTGCTGCCCATCCGGAGTATGAATTAAGCATTGAAACAACAACTGGCATATCCGCACCGCCAACTGGAGCAATTAAAACAAAACCAACAAAAAGTGAAAGCAGAATTAAAGCAATAAAAATTACTTTAGATCCAAATCCAACAAACATAGCAGTTAAAATAAGAAGCGAATATCCAATGATTTTTGCTGATTTTTTTGGATCTTTGAAGATAATTACCTTTGATTTTAGGTTTCCATTTAATTTAAGAAAAGCAACAATTGATCCGGTGAATGTAATTGCGCCGATTATAACGCCAAGACCCATCTCAATTAGGCTTGACATTTTTATTTTACCATCAACTTTGATGTTAAAAGATTCTGGCATCCATAGTGCTGCAATAGCAACAAAAACAGCTGCAAGACCAACAAATGAGTGAAATCCGGCAACAAGTTGCGGCATTGCCGTCATTTTAACATTTTTTGAGATATAATATCCAATTAGTCCACCAATAGAGATTGCCAAAAGGATCAAAAATATATTATGGATGCTCGGTAAAGCAAGGGTTGTTAAAATCGCCAATGCCATTCCCGCCATTCCGAAATAATTCCCTTTTCTTGAGGTTTTTGGAGATGACAAAAAATAAAGTGATAGAATGAAAAATACTGAGGATAGTAAGTATGAAATATTAACGAAATTCTGCATTTTGTTTTTTATTGAAATTCATTTTTAAAATAAATGTTATAAATTTTATTATAAAACTTATATATTTCAATGCGAATTATCATAATTATTTTAGACAATAAAAAACCCCAGCCAAAAAATTGTCTGAGGTTTTTTATTTGTAAATTATATATTTTAGAATTTGTATGAAACTCCGAGTTTCATTGATTTTATTTCGGTTTTGATTCCGAAATGATCAATTCCCATTAAAACTGGGGGATTGGCAGTTTTATCGTAAGAGCCAACTCTGGTTCCCAGATCGACTTTTTGCATATTATATTCATAGCTTAATACCCAGTTTTTATCAAGATTATAATTTAATCCAAGGCCAAAAATTTCGCTAGAATCCTTACCATATTGCTTTCCTAGTTGGGTATTGGTAAAATTTACTTCATAAGAAACTACGCCAACTCCATAATTAACATAGGCGGATATGTTTTTTGTAACATCATATCCCAATTCAAGCTTAACACCATGTCTTGAATTAACAGAAACTTGGTCTTTATTTTTATCTGTTGCTACGGTGTTTATTGTTTCATAAAATATAACCGGAGCAATATATAAACCATTGAAATTGTAGGCATTTTTTAAATTTACTCCATAACCATATCCATCATTATCAAATGAAGCAATTTCGGCTACACCAGAGGAGGTGGACAATGACGAATCTGATGCACTATCTAACCTATATTTGTGGTCAGAGTTATTCCTTGATAAGTCAAAACCAATATACATACCTTCAGTTTTTGCAAGAGAATTTTGTGAAAAAGCTAAAGCCGCAGTCACAATGGCAATTGAAGATAATTTCGTAACAAATTTTTTCATAAGCAAATATTTTTAGTTATTAAAAAAGATATAAATGATATCTTTCACAACTATTTTTGTGTTTTAAAATCTTTGATGTCAAGTTAATTTTGTATTTTATGTAAAAGAAAATTTTATTGTATCAAAATCATACATAAAATAAGCACTAAATATTTATTATAAAAATTAAAAACTAGCCGGGAAATCTTTTAGACAATATTCTTTTCCAAAGCAAAATATTGTTGGTTTTAAAATAATCATTTCATGAAATTGGTTTATTTCTTTCATTTTTTTGTTATCATCATAAGTAATTAATATTTCGTAATTATCATATTTTTTGGGATAAAAGAAACTTATAACTGGAATAATATCCATGTAACTAAATATTCTTCTTGTAAAGCTATAGCTTCTTACAACTTGATTTTGCTGGCTATTCCAGCTTTTATATGCGAAGTTATATCCATTTATATTTTTAT
>Ga0214917_10000725_pt1 | contig 43185 bp, 46 predicted proteins | sample LL_1208_BB_MetaG_FD_177983 | JGI IMG/M metagenome (GOLD analysis project Ga0214917, IMG submission 177983) | Freshwater microbial communities from Lake Lanier, Atlanta, Georgia, United States - LL_1208_BB | ecosystem: Environmental > Aquatic > Freshwater > Lake | place: USA: Georgia | collected... | reverse complement strand
ATGTGCTTGGCCCAACCAAATTCTTGATCTTTTGCCAGCGCGCAAGATTGTCGACGATGCCCTGCAGCTTCGATTCTGTTTCACGTGAAACAGGAGTGATGGCAAGAGCCGCGGCCTTGTCTGAAACCATCAGACGCTCACTTTCGTCCGCGCTGCCGCTTTCGCATGCGCCACGAGAAGGGTCAGTGCCGCCGGGGTCATGCCTTCGACGCGGCCGGCCTGACCGAGCGTCCGCGGTCGAACGGTCTCCAGTTTGCCAGCCAATTCGGCGGAAAGGCCCGAGATCGACGTGAACGAAAGACTGTCGGGCAAGGCCATATCTTCATCGCGCTTGAAGGCCGCAATGTCTCGGTCCTGCCGCTCGAGATAGACAGCGTATTTGGCATCGGTTTCGACACGCGCGGCGATGCGCCCGGGAACGTTTTGAAGCTCCGGCCAAATTCGGGTGAGATCAGCCCAAGATACGGTCGGATAGGAGAGGATTTCGAAAGCGGTGCGGCGGCGGCCATCCTGATTGAGCATCAGTCCGCGCAAAGCGGCTTCGTTCGGAGTGAGTGCCCGCTCGTTCAGCGAGGTCAACGCCGCGGACAATTGTGCCTGCTTCGCTCCGAAATGCGTACGCCGTTCGCGCGACAGACAGCCAAGCGCCTCGCCCAGCGGCCCAAGCCGTTCGTCGGCATTGTCCGAGCGCAGTGAAAGCCGGTATTCGGACCGCGACGTGAACATGCGATAGGGCTCGGTGACACCCTGCGTCACGAGATCGTCGATCATCACGCCGAGATAGGCCTTGGTCCGATCAATGGTGATCCCATCCTGGCCACCCGCCAAACGCGCGGCATTCAACCCAGCCAGCAGCCCTTGCGCCCCCGCCTCTTCATAGCCGGTGGTGCCGTTGATCTGTCCAGCGAGGAAAAGCCCGCGACAAGCTCTCAGCTCCAGAGTCGGATCAAGCGCACGCGGATCGACATAATTATATTCAATGGCATAGCCGGGGCGAATGATCCGAACCTGATCGAGGCCCGGCATCGCGCGAATGAAGGCTTCCTGCACATCAACCGGGAGCGAGGTCGAAATTCCGTTCGGATAGATCGTCGGATCATCCAGCCCTTCTGGCTCAAGGAAAATCTGATGATTCGTTTTGTCGGCGAATCGAACGACCTTATCCTCGATGGACGGGCAGTAACGCGGGCCGCGCCCCTGTATCTGTCCCGAATACATTGGTGCCCGGTGGAGATTCGCACGGATTACCTCATGCGCCTCAGGCGTGGTGTACGTAATACCGCATGCGATCTGAGGCACGGCTACACGCGTGCTCAAATCTGAAAACAGCTCCGGCTGGTCATCGCCATATTGCCATTCGAGTTGTTCCCAGCGAATGGTGCGGCCATCAAGCCTCGCGGGCGTTCCAGTTTTGAGACGGCCCATCGGTAGGCCCAACCCATAGAGCGATTGCGCAAGCCCAAGCGAAGGCCGGTCACCGACGCGTCCTGCTGGTTCTTGATGCTCGCCACAATGGATTAAACCATTGAGGAAAGTGCCGGTTGTTAAAACCACGGCCCCAGTCGCGAAGACCCGGCCATCGGCCAGTTCGAGACCAGACACCCGTCCATCCCGAACAATCAGTCGTTCAGCCTCACCCTCGACAAGAGTCAGTCCCGACTGTTCGCGAAGCAGTTTCTGGATCGATCGCCGATATAATTTCCGATCGGCTTGGGTGCGGGGACCGCGCACGGCGGGACCCTTACGCCGGTTCAAGAGCCGGAATTGAATGCCGGCCGCATCGGCAGCGCGGCCCATCAATCCATCGAGGGCATCGATCTCCCGAACCAGATGCCCCTTCCCCAATCCGCCAATAGCCGGATTACAGGACATGACCCCGACAGTCTCGATCCGCTGGGTTACCAATGCCGTGCGCGCACCCATTCGCGCCGCAGCCGCAGCCGCTTCTGTACCGGCGTGGCCGCCACCGACAATGATGACGTCATAAGTCGTGGAGGGGGAAAGCATGGCGATGTCCATACCTCAAAGCAGCGATAGAGTCGAGAAATTCAGGGTGGCTGTTTCACGTGAAACACGCCGTGGTTGAGCATTGGCCGCGCTCAAGACTCGTCCTAGTTGTTTCACGTGAAACATCGGGTTCACTTGCCAATACAGAAACCAGAGAAGAGACGATCCAAAACCTCTTCGACGTCTACCTCGCCAGTAATCCGCCCCAAAGCACGAGCTGCGAGCCGCAAATCCTCTGCGACCAGCTCAGTGGCCCCCTCCGCATCCCCTTCCAACGCGCGGTCAAGGCAAAGCAATACCTCTTGCAACGCGGCGCGGTGACGTTCCCGTGTGATTAGAACGCCCTCACCCGAGGCAAAAACCCGTTCGGCACGCTCTTGAAGCAGAGCTAGCAGCGCGTCGATTCCTGCCCCCGTTGTCGCCGACACAGACATGGTCGCCTCAGCCTCGCCCAAATCAGCCTTAGTTCCGAGAACGAGAACGTTTGGACCCTCAAACGGACAGGCCTCGCCGCCAGGCGCTTGCAGCCAAATTACAAGGTCAGCATCGGCAATCCGGGCCTGCGTGCGTTTGATCCCTTCCCGTTCGACCGCATCCTCGCTCTCGCGCAAACCAGCCGTATCGATGAGCAGGACCGGATAGCCGCCAAGGTCGAGATGAACCTCAATGACATCACGTGTTGTCCCCGCCATTGGCGATACAATGGCAGCATCCCGACGAGCCAAACGGTTCAAGAGCGTCGATTTACCGGCATTGGGCGGTCCCGCCAGAACAATCCGGTAACCATCTCTTAACCTTTCCGGCCTTTGCGGCTTCCGAAGCTCGGATTCGATTTGGTCCCGAATCGATTCCGCCATCCTCAATCCATCAGCGATCACCTTGTCCGAGACATCGCTTTCATCGGAGAAATCGATAGCCGCTTCCATCAAGGCCATGGCGGTGATGATTTCCTCGCGCCAACGCTGCACCGCGTGTCCGGTCTCGCCCTCAAGGGAGCGCAAGGCCTGCCGCCGCTGCGCCTCCGTCTCTGCGTCAATGAGGTCGGCAAGCCCCTCGACCTGATCAAGTGTCATTCGACCGTTTAACAAGGCCCGACGGGTGAACTCGCCTGCTTCCGCTGGACGACATTGCGGAAGCCGATCCAAGGCCCCAAGCACCGCAGTCACGACACTCCGCCCGCCATGGCACTGAAGCTCGGCCATATCCTCGCCGGTGAAACTGGACGGACCCGGAAACCACAAGACAAGCGTCCGATCGAGTATGTTTCCATTCGCGGGATCGCGCAAAATCATCAAGGATGCCCGCCGCGGTTGCGGCACACGACCACACAAGGTTTCGAGAACACCCCTTGTCCCGCTGCCCGACACACGCACAATAGTCACAGCCGCCCGGCCCATGCCGGTGGCCGGAGCGAATATCACCGCTTTGTCGTCAAATGTCGTCACGTCCACCTCAGGCTGGAAAGCCGCGGAGTCCTATCATGAACCGGCTAGCCAATGCCACGAGTCCCTATCTTCTGCAGCACAAGGACAATCCGGTCGCCTGGTGGGAATGGGGCGATGAGGCCTTCGCCGAAGCAAAACAAAGCGGCAAGCCTGTCCTTCTGTCGATCGGCTACGCTGCCTGCCATTGGTGCCACGTCATGGCGCATGAAAGTTTCGAAAACGATTCAATTGCCGCGGTGATGAACGAGCTCTTCGTCTGCATCAAGGTGGACCGTGAGGAACGCCCCGATGTCGATCAAATCTATATGGCGGCACTCCAGACCCTCGGCGAACCGGGTGGATGGCCGCTCACCCTGTTTCTTACTGACAAGCGTCATGCCTTTTGGGGTGGCACCTATTTTCCACCCACGCCCCGATATGGCAAGCCGGGCTTTCCGCAAATCCTGCAAGAGATCGCCCGTCTCTATCGCGAAGAACGGGGCCGGATCGAAGAGAACGCAACCGCAATTCGCGATGCGCTGGTGCAGAATTTCGCAATCCCGGTCGTTCCCGAAACAACCATCGATCCCGGCCGTATCGCCGCAACCTTGGCGGGCGCTACCGATTCAGATTATGGCGGCCTGCAAGGTGCACCGAAATTTCCCAATGCGCCGCTACTGGCGATTCTTCTGCGCGACGGGATCGCCGCTCCCGAAACTGCAAGCTGGAACGCATTTCTCTTAACCCTCGATGGCATGATTGCTGGCGGCATTCACGATCATCTTGGCGGCGGCTTTTCGCGCTATGCCGTCGACGAGCAATGGCTCGTGCCGCATTTCGAAAAAATGCTTTACGACAATGCACAGATCCTCGAGCTGCTCGCTGAAGCTTATGCACTCACGGGCTCCACACATTACCGCCGGGCGGCGAGTGGCATCGTATCCTGGCTCGAACGCGAAATGCTGCAACCCGCAGGTGGCTTTGCCTCGTCGCTGGATGCCGACAGCGAGGGCGAGGAAGGCAAATTCTATGTCTGGACGCGCGAAGACCTCGATGCCCTTTTCTCCCCTGATGAGGCGAATCTTTTAAGCGACGCCTATGACATTCGCGCAGGCGGCAATTGGGAAGGCCACGCGATCCCTAACCGTATTGGCAAACCTCCTCTGAGCGACGCCGAAGAAGCTGTCCTCGCTCCGTTGCGCGATCGTCTCTTGGACGCACGCAACAAACGGATCAGACCCGGCTGCGACGACAAGATCTTGGCGGATTGGAACGGCATGATGATCGCAGCGCTCGCGCGCGCCGCGCGCGTTTTCGAACGGCCCGAATGGCTATCCCTAGCCGAGCAGGCATTCCAATTCGTGACACAAGCCATGCAGCGCGACGGACGTCTCGGCCATTCATGGCGCGAGGGACGCCTGCTGTTCCCGGGCTTTGCGAGCGATCATGCCTTCATGGCCCTCGCCGGTCTGGCGCTCTATGAGGCTGGCAGCACTCTAGAGAACTTAATTTCTCAATCAATACAATGGGTAAATACTTGCTTTACCAACTATGGCACCGATGAGGGCATGCTCGCTTTGGCGCAAGCCGGGTCCGATCTTCCGGTGCCGGCGAGTTCCACCCGCGACGATGCAATTCAGAACCCCAACGGCGTGATGATCGAAGTCCTGATCCGCCTTCATGCGCTCACGGGCGAAAGGTCACATCTCGACCGCGCCGACGAATTGCTGGCCCGCGGGCTAGCGGCGGCCAGTCAGGCGCCGCTCGGCCATGGCTCGATCGTCTCCGGCTTAATGTTGCGTTCAGATGGCGTGACAATAGCGATCGCCGGGACGCATCCCGAAAAACTCCGCACTGCCGCAAATGCCCTGTCGCCGATGACCACGATCCTGATCCCGTCTGACGCGCAACGTCCTGACAATATCGACGCCGCACAATGGAAAGAAGCGGGCGATGGCGCCGCTTTCCTCTGTATCGGCTCGCGCTGCACCCTGCCCCTGCGCGACGCCGCTGAGCTCAAATCGGTCTGGCAAAGTTTGCTCGCGACATAAAAAACCTCCGCTCGGGCATGGCCCATAAGCGGAGGTAAAGAACGCGCGACGTTGAATCGAATAAGCGACGACGCGCTTACGTATTCATCGAATCGAAGAAATCGCCATTCGTCTTGGTCTGACGCAGCTTGTCGAGCAAAAACTCGATGGCATCGACCGTGCCCATCGGATTGAGAATCCGGCGCAGCACATACATTTTCTTGAGCACATCCGCTGGCACCAGCAATTCTTCTTTGCGCGTGCCAGAGCGAGTGATGTCGAGCGCGGGGAATACGCGCTTGTCCGACACTTTGCGGTCGAGGATGATTTCCGAGTTACCTGTACCCTTGAACTCTTCGAAGATCACTTCGTCCATGCGCGAACCAGTGTCGATGAGCGCCGTTGCAATGATCGTGAGAGAACCGCCCTCTTCGATGTTGCGGGCCGCGCCGAAGAAACGCTTCGGCCTTTGCAGCGCGTTGGCATCGACACCGCCGGTGAGCACTTTGCCCGACGACGGCACAACCGTATTGTAAGCGCGGCCGAGCCGCGTGATCGAGTCGAGCAGAATGACGACATCGCGCCCATGCTCGACGAGACGCTTTGCCTTCTCGATCACCATTTCGGCAACCTGCACGTGCCGCGAGGCCGGTTCGTCGAAGGTCGAGGAGACGACTTCACCGCGCACCGAGCGCTGCATGTCAGTCACTTCTTCCGGACGTTCGTCGATCAGGAGAACGATCAGATAGCATTCTGGATGGTTGGTCGTGATCGATTGCGCGATGTTCTGCAAGAGAACCGTCTTGCCCGTGCGCGGCGGCGCAACGATCAAGGCACGTTGGCCTTTGCCAATCGGCGAAACGATATCAATGAGGCGCGGCGAATAATCCTTGCGCGTCGGATCTTCGATTTCGAGCTTCAGGCGGCTGTTCGGATAAAGCGGCGTGAGATTGTCGAAATTGACCTTGTGGCGAGTCTTTTCAGGATCTTCGAAATTGATGGTGTTGACCTTGAGAAGCGCGAAATAACGTTCGCCTTCCTTCGGGCTGCGGATCTGGCCTTCAACCGTATCGCCGGTGCGCAGTCCGAAGCGGCGGATCTGTGAGGGCGAAACATAGATGTCGTCAGGCCCCGAGAGATAATTCGAATCGGGCGAGCGCAAAAAGCCGAAACCGTCGGGGAGAACTTCGACGACGCCTTCGCCGATGATCTCGACCTCATTGGTCGCCAGCTGCTTGAGAATGGCGAACATCAACTCCTGCTTGCGCATGGTGCTGGCATTCTCGACCAGCAACTCCTCGGCAAAAGCGAGAAGTTCGGTTGGCGATTTCGCCTTCAAATCCTGAAGTTTAATTTCCCGCATGGGGTTTTGGTCCTGAGAATCGGGGATGCTGCTCGGGGGGACGCGAACAGGAGAAAAATACCGATGTTATCGGGAAGCGTGATCCATCCGACGCACCGGCTTGAACCGGGTCCAGGAGACGCCTCTGAGGAAGGTTTTTCTGATTAGCCTTTTTCGCCGGTCAGCGCAATCCCGTCCCGGCGAGACATAACGACCCTATCCTCAAAAAGGTTTCACGATGACAAAGATGACGATCCCGATCATCAGAAGCGTCGGTACCTCGTTCAGGATCCGGTAATAGCGCTGCGGACGCTCATTGGCATCGGCGGCAAACAGCTTCACGTCTTTCGCCAGCATATGATGGACAAAGCTCAGGCCCAAAACAGAGGCGAATTTGGCCAGAAACCAGCCGTCCAGCCAAAAATTCTGCGACCATGCGAGATAAAGCCCGGCCACCCAAGCCACAATCATGGCCGGATTCATGATCGCCCTCAAAAGACGCCGCTCCATGACCTTGAAGGTCTCAGACTGGACCGACCCCTTCTCGGCAGCACAATGATAGACGAAGAGCCGTGGCAAATAGAGCAGTCCCGCCATCCACGCGATGATGGCGATGACATGCAGCGCCTTAATCCAGAGATACATCGGCAGACCCTGTCAGTCAGTCCTTGCGGATCCGCTTCACCAATTGCTCGACATGGGCCGGCGGTGTTTCAGGCACGATACCATGGCCGAAATTAAAGATATGCGGCCGTCCTCCAAAGGCTTTCAACACCTTGTCCACACCCCGGTCGAGTGCTTCTCCACCAGCCACGACAGCCAGCGGGTCGAGATTGCCCTGTACAGGCTTGATCGATTGGACATTTTTCGCCGCCCAATCGCAATCCACACCCCAATCAAGACCAACAGCGTTGGCCCCGGTCTCAGCTGCATAGCGAATATGTCCGGTGCCCGAACCTCGGCCGAATACGATGATCCTGGCACCGGGGACCTCTTTACGGACCCCATCGATGATCCGCTTGATCGGTTCGATCGACCAGCGCCCGATGCCTTCGGCCGTTAGCGCTCCAGCAAAGCTCTCGAAAATCTGCACGGCATCGACGCCCGAATGGAGTTGCCGAACAAGATAGCGGATCGAGGCTTCGACGAGCGTATCAATCACATACTGCAGGAATTCCGGGTCCCGATAGGCCAAGAGGCGGGATGGAGCCAGCTCCGGCGTGCTTTTACCCGCGATCATGTAGCCAGCCACGGTCCAGGGCGCTCCGCAGAAGCCCAGAAAGGTTGTCTCGGCGGGGAGGCTGCCCCGGACCCGCTCGATGGTCTCGAAGACGGGTGCCAGACGATTGAGATCGAGTTCCCCCGAAAGCCTCTTTTTAGCGTCTTCAATTGATTTCAAAGGATCGAGCCGCGGACCTTCCCCTTCGTGGAACGAAACGGGTTGCCCCAGCGCATCCGGGATTACCAGAATGTCTGAAAACAGAATGGCACCATCGAAGCCGTAACGCCTGATCGGCTGCAATGTCGCTTCGGCAGCCATGGTGGGCGTATAGCAGAACTCCATGAAGGAGGAGGCTTTCGCCCTGAGTTCGCGATATTCCGGTAGATAACGACCCGCCTGTCGCATGATCCAGATGGGTGGGATCTCAAAAGCCTCGCCATCGAGAACTCTGAGAAGCTTACGATCAGGTGCTTTAGCCGGGGTCGAGGACATAAAGAAGATTCCTAAGGGATAAGACTCTTGTTGTTGTTATTAGACTGCGAAGGCCGGGGTTTCCAAGCCATCCACATTCGATCCACAGGTCCAACCAACCGCGGAGCTGCAGCGACGCATGACATTAACCTTTCATTAACCCTGTCACCACAGTCACTTCGACCTAGCCGCCAAACATTAGCTCCCCACTCACCCGCGCCTTGGGATAGATCCTGTCCCCATAGGCTGGCCTGTTGATCGTCAGACGGGCTTTCGCCAAAGTGTCTTTTGCCCCCGACCGGAAAGAGGGCATCTATCCCCGCTTCACCCCCTTATTCACAGCCTGCGGGAAAGCCCGCTCGATCGGAGACGAAGTTTGGGCCGCTCATATTTCCATCTGCATCTCGTCTCCGATGCGACGGGCGAAACGCTGATTTCCGTCGCGCGTGCCGCGGCCGCGCAATATCAAGGTATTTCAGCGATCGAACATGTCTATCCGTTGGTGCGCTCTGAAATTCAGCTCGATCGCGTCATCGATGAACTCGAATCGGCACCCGGTCTGGTTCTATACACCCTTGTCGAGACGGCTTTAGCCGAACGGCTCGAGCGCGCCTGTAATGAACTTGGGTGCCCTTATCTTTCTGTTCTGGATCCTGTTTTGAGATTGTTTCAGTCTTATCTTGGCGCGACATCGACACATCGCCCAGGTGCCCAGCATGTTTTGAATGCCGATTATTTCAAACGCATTGACGCTTTGAATTACACGCTTTTGCATGATGACGGCCAGATGACCCACGAACTTGAGCAAGCCGATGTGGTGCTTGTCGGCGTCAGCCGCACATCTAAAACGCCAACCTCAATCTATCTCGCCAATCGCGGGATCAAGACAGCCAATATCCCGCTTGTGCCCGATATTCCGTTTCCCCCTGAAGTCGAGCGATTGAAAAGACCTTTGGTTGTGGGACTCGTCGCAACACCAGAGCGGATCGTACAGATCAGACAGAATCGTCTGCTGGCACTGAATGCCGAGGGAGACAATCCTTACGTTGACAAGGATCGCGTCACCGAAGAAATCGCATTTTCGCGCAAGCTTTGCGCACGGCACCATTGGCCTGTCATCGATGTAACCCGCCGTTCGATCGAAGAAACTGCTGCTGCCATCATCGATCTCTATCGCAGCCGGCAAGTGGCGTTGCTCGCCGAATGAGCCTCTGGTCGTTTCCCACACCGCTTCTTTTAGCCTCAGGCAGCATGGCGCGCCGCGTGATGCTGGAAGAGAGCGGTCTGCCCATCGAAGTCCTGCCCGCCAATATCGATGAGCGCGCGGTGGATGAAGCTTTGCGTTCAGCGGGCGCGGTACCCGCTACTATTGCACTTACACTTGCACGCGCGAAAGCGGCATCCGTCTCAGCGCAAAATCCTGGCCGTCTCGTTCTGGGTGCCGATCAACTGCTCGATTGCAGTGGCAAGATTTACGACAAGGCCAAGGATCGCGCCGAAGCCGAGAAGAAATTGGCGGATTTGGCCGGAAGAATTCATCGTCTAACGAGTGCTGCTGCGGTTTTGTGTAATGGCAAACCGCTGTTTGAAACCGTCTCGGAAGCCCGCCTCACGATGCGCCCTCTGGATTCGGCCGCGATTGCGCTTTATGCCGATGAAGCCGGAGCGGCACTGACCGCCTGCGCCGGATGCTATGAAATCGAAGGGCGCGGCGCGCATTTGTTTAGCCGTGTCGAGGGCGATCATTTCACCATTCGCGGATTGCCGCTTCTGGAATTGCTCGCCGGGCTTCGCGCCAAGGGATGGATCAGATTGTGAGTGAGATGGAGTTCAAACGGGCTTGCGTGATCGGTTCCCCGATCACCCATTCGCGCTCGCCCCTCATCCATAACTATTGGCTCAAGCACCATGGCATCGCGGGAACTTACGACAAAATTGAAGTGAAGCCCGCTGAGTTGGAAGTATTTTTTGCCAGCCTTGCAGAGCGAGGTCTCGCCGGTTGCAATGTCACCGTGCCGCATAAAGAAGAAGCGCTACGCTTGGCGAAACATCGCACCGCGCGTGCCGATGAATTTGGCGCGGCCAATACGATCTGGTTCGAGAATGGCGAACTCTGCGCCGACAATACTGATTCGCACGGCTATGAAATGAGCCTCGATCAGGACGCGCCGGGTTGGGACAATGCCGAGCGCGCGCTTGTATTCGGTGCTGGCGGTGCATCGCGTGCCATTATCGCCGCTTTATTGCGGCGTGGTGTCGAGCACGTTGATCTCATCAATCGCAGCGTCGAACGCGCTGAGGAGCTGGCGCGCCTGTTTGGCAGGAGGGTGTCCGCATCCGGTTTCGATCGCGCGCCTCTCTTAATGAAGGACGCCGACCTTCTGGTGAACACCACCGCGCTCGGTATGCTCGGCAAGGAACCGCTAGATGTGTCGCTCGACACGCTGAAGGATAGCGCACTCGTCTCCGATATCGTTTATGTGCCGCTCGAAACAGGGCTGATCAAACAAGCGAAGGCGCGTGGCCATCGCGTGGCCGGCGGCCTTGGCATGTTGCTGCATCAAGCTGTTCCCGGCTTTGCCGCTTGGTTCGGAACCACTCCCGAAGTCACACCAGCTTTGCGAGCCATTCTCGAAGATGATGTCCGAAAGGCTGGCGGATGATCAGGCTCGGGCTAACCGGCTCGATTGGAATGGGCAAATCGGCCACGGCTGCGATGTTTCGTGATGCTGGCATTCCGGTCCACGATTCAGATGCTGCTGTGCATAGGCTTTATGCCGGCACTGCTGCGGCGCCGATCGAAGCGGCCTTTCCCGGTACTGTGAAGGAGGGCGTTGTCGATCGTGCCGCTTTAGGTGCTGCCGTTCTCAACAATGATGCAGCGATGAAAAGGCTCGAAGCCATTGTTCATCCGCTCGTAACGGAGATGACCATCAATTTCTTGGCACAGGCCGAAAAGGCGGGCCATCGCCTCGCCGTGCTCGACGTGCCTTTACTGTTCGAAGTTGGGCGCGATCGCGATTGCGATGCCATCCTTGTCGTTTCTGCCGATCCTGCTGTGCAAAGAGCGCGCGTGCTCGCTCGAGCAGGGATGACGCCGGAGAAGTTTCAGGCGATTGTCGCCCGTCAAATCCCCGATTCGGACAAGCGTCGGCGTGCGCATTTTGTCATCGATACGGGCCGGGGATTTGAGGCCGCGCAGCGCGCGGTCAAGGATGTGATCAGAACTTTGGCAGGCCGCTAATGCGCGAAATCGTATTCGACACGGAAACAACCGGACTCGATCCTGCCACGGGCGACCGCGTCGTCGAAATCGGCTGTGTCGAATGCATTAATCATGTGCCGACCGGCGAAGTATTTCACGTCTACATCAATCCCGAGCGCGACATGCCGGAAGCCGCATTTAAGGTGCATGGGCTCTCGGCCGATTTCCTACGCACAAAACCGGTCTTTGCCGCTATTGCCGAAGATTTCGTCAATTTTGTCGGCGATGCTAAGCTTGTTGCCCATAATGCATTTTTCGATCTCGGTTTCGTCAATGCCGAGTTGAGCCGCCTCGGCTATACGCCGATCGATGCTGGCCGTGTCGTCGACACGCTCGCCTTGGCGCGCAAAAAAAATCCGTTTGGACCTAATTCTCTTGATGCATTGTGCGCGCGCTTTGGCATCGACAATTCGCGCCGCACGAAACATGGCGCTTTGCTCGACGCTGAAATTCTGGCCGAAGTTTATCTCGAAATGATGGGCGGCCGGCAGACCGGTCTAGATCTCACCGCTGAAATCGCCACGGCCGGTGTCGCTACCGATCTCTCTGGCGGTTCGGCCGGCCGGGCGCGGCCTGTAGCGCTGCCATCGCGTCTCACCCCAGCGGAGATCGCCGCTCATGCGGCCTTCGTCGTGTCACTTGGCGAGCAGGCCGTATGGAAAAATTACATCGCCGAAGAACCGGCCCAATGAAAAACCCGCCCGATTTGGACCGGACGGGTTTACAAAGGCAAAAATTCAGAACCGATTAGGCATTGGCTGGATTCGGCGTCTGATTTTCCGCGATGCGCTGGCGGTAGAGCGCCGCGAAATCGATCGGATCGATGAACAAGGGCGGGAAGCCACCATTGCGGACGCAATCAGCGACGATTTGGCGCGCGAACGGGAACAACAGACGCGGGCATTCGATCATGATCACGGCATGCGCCGTTTCCAGCGGAATGTTCTGCAGGCGGAAAATGCCGGCATAGATTAGCTCGAAATTGAACAAGAGGCTTTCGCCCTCGCCGGCCTTGCCTTCAAGCGTTAGCTCGACTTCATAATCCGTGGCCGAGAGCGGCTGCGCGTTTACATTGACTGTGATCGCAATGTTTGGAGCCTGATTCTGCGGTTGCAGGGAGCGCGGCGCATTCGGATTCTCAAAGGACAGGTCCTTGATGTATTGAGCGAGCGCATTCAGAGCTGGCGCTTCTTCGCCTTGTGGCACGCCATTACCATTTTCACCTGCCATCATCGTCTCCATGGCGGCCGAAGCCGTGATTTGAGGAACCGGGCGAGCCGGACTGTGGCGCGCCTAGCATGAAGAGCGGCCCTGCGACAAGCACAGCCGTCCAGATTAAGCTGCAATAAAGGGCAACAGGACGCGGAGACTGGATCGGAAACGTGGCCCTCTCCATATTATACTTCGGACGCTCCCGTTGTATAAGCGGGAAAACACGCCTGCCGAAAGGTGGGCATATGAGGCACTGCAATGGACGTCACAACTCTCGTATTCATGGGCTTGGCTGCTATCGTGGTTTGGCGCCTGTGGGCCGTTCTGGGAACCCGCACGGGTCAGGAGCAGACCCCGCCGAGCCGTTTTGCTCGCCGTCCCGAGCCTCTGCCCGAATCACCCGCCGAAACGGGCACGATCCTCAATCACCCGGCCCATGAGCCCGATCCAGAAGTGGTAAAGCCACGCTGGGCCGGGATTGCCGAGCCCGACAGCGATGTCGCTCAAGGTCTCACCGCCATAGCTGCTGTGGACCCGGCATTCGACGCAAAGGAATTTCTCGAAGGCGCGCGCGGAGCCTATGAGATGATCGTCACGGCCTTTGCCCGTGGTGATCGCACCATGCTGCGCGATCTTCTGTCGCGTGACGTGTTCGAAGGCTTTGCCGCCGCCATTGCCGACCGAGAAAAGCGTGGCGAGACGATCGAGACGACTTTCGTATCGATCGATAAAGCCACGATCGAAGAAGCAGAGCTTCGGGGCAAATCGGCCCAGATCACGGTTCGGTTCCAGTCAAAGCTCATCAGCGCCACGCGCGATCGCCAAGGTACCATCACCGATGGCGCGGCCGATAAGGTGGTCGACGTCACCGATATCTGGACGTTTGCCCGTGATACCGGCCAGCGTGATCCGAATTGGAAGCTGATTGCGACCGAATCGGGCCAGTGACCGATTGGCGTCCCGGCCCCGGCGGTGCGCGGCTTGAGCCGCGCGCTTTCGCCACTCTTCCAGGTTGGGAGTCCGACGATCATGCAGCTGCTTTCGCGGCTTTTCGTCTGAGTGCGGACCATGACCTCAAAGCCGAACCGGCGTTGCGGCAGGGTCTTGCGCCCGATCCCGCTCTCAGGAAAGCTTTTTCACAGGCTTTGACATGGAACGCGGCACCGAAGGCGTTTTTCGAAAGCGTTTTTGCGCCTTTCGCAATCCAGCCTGAAACGGGGAGCGGCTTTCTCACCGGCTATTTCGAGCCTGAATTAATGGGCTCGCTCGCGCCGCATCCCGATTATCCGGTACCGGTGCTGGCACGTCCCCCCGAGCTTGTCACCGTGCCACAAGGCGGTGTGCCGCCTGTCCAGATCAATCCGTCGCTCCAAAGTTACATGGAAACACCGCATGGGCCTGTGCCTGCGCCGGGCCGTGCCGACATCGAGGATGGCTATTTTGCCGGGCGCGGGCTGGAAATCGCCTGGCTCCGCGATCGTGTCGATCTTTTCTTCATGCATGTGCAGGGTTCGGCGCGTCTGCGTCTTCCCGGTGGCGGCACCGCACGCCTCGTCTATGCCGGGCGCAACGGCCATCCCTACACCTCAATCGGGAGGCTTATTGTTGCGGAAGGTCATCTTCCCCTTGAGCAGGCAACGCTTGGGCCATTGAAGGATTGGTTGCGCCGCAATCCTGCCGAAGGCCGCCGGATCATGCGGCTCAATCACTCGTATATTTTTTTCGGTGTCGACACGTCACTGGCTCCCAAAGATGGCCCGATTGGCGCGGCGGGCCATTCACTCATTCCGCTGCGCTCAATCGCAGTCGACCGCACGCTCTGGTCCTATGGATTGCCTTTCTTTATCGCGGCCGAGGGCGATCTTCCCGCTAACCGGCTCTGGATAGCGCAGGATACCGGTTCGGCGATTGTTGGTCCTGCCCGTGCTGATCTCTTTTTCGGTTCCGGTGAAGCCGCCGGCTTGCAGGCAGGCTCTGTCCGGCATAGGGCGGAGATGATCGTGCTTTGGCCGAGGATTTCATGAGCCGCCGCCGGACTTTGACACAGGGAGAACGCGCGCTTTGGACCTATGTCACGCGCCATGTCTCCCCCTTTGCCGCCAAGATCGTCGTTTCCGCGGACGAACAGGCGCTGCTCACGGCTGAGATCGCACCCCCGCCCCCGCCGCCAAAGTCTAAAAAAATCAAAGCCCCGGTCGCAGACACCATCCCCGCGCCACCACCGCCGCCAAAAACACAGGCCCCGCCGCCGCTAGTGCCGCTTGAGCGGCGTTTGCGGCAGCGTTTGTCGCGTGGTGCTCATCCCATCGAGGCGGTGCTTGATCTCCATGGTCTGCGGCAGGATGAGGCCCATTACCGCTTGCGCGGCTTTTTGCGGTCTGCCCAAGCAAGCGGGGCGGCGGTTGTTCTCGTTGTCACGGGCAAGGGCGGGGCTGCGGTCGACACCACACCCGGCCATCCGGGTGAGCGCGGGGTTTTGCGTCGCGTCGTGCCGCATTGGCTCCGTATGCCGGATCTGCGCGGCATCGTGCTCGGCTTCGAAGAGGCAGCGCAGCATCATGGCGGCGGTGGTGCGCTCTACATCCGTTTGCGCAAGCGGCGCGAGCAATGACCCCGTTCGGTGAAAAACTGCGCGCCTTACGGGCAGAACGCGGCATTTCGCTTGGGGACATGGCCAACGCCATCGGTGTCACGCCGACTTATCTCTCGGCACTAGAACATGGCCGCCGTGGCCAACCGAACTGGGTCTTCGTGCAACGCGTGATTCATTTCTTCAACATCATATGGGATGACGCGGAGGAATTGCAGCGTCTCGCCGATGTGTCGCATCCGCGCGTCACGGTCGACACGGCCGGGCTCGATCCGCGGGCGACATTATTGGCCAATCGCCTCGCCCGCCGCATCGGCGAGCTTGATGGCGCGACACTCGATAAGCTCATCAAAACCATCGAGATGAAAAAACGCTCTTGAGCCTTTCTTGACCTTGTGCCGCCAAGGTGCGAAGCCCAGCCCAGATTGACGGAGTTTTCAAAAATGGCCCACGCGCAATTTGACGTGCTCGCTCTTGGCAATGCCATTGTCGATGTGATCGCTCGCACCGAGGATGATTTTCTGCTCGCGCATAATCTCGAAAAAGGATCCATGCGGCTCATCGGTGAGAGCGAAGCCGAAGCGATCTACAAAGCGATGGGGCCTGCCCATATCGTCTCCGGCGGTTCGGCTGCAAACACGGCGGTCGGTGTCGCTTCGCTCGGTGCGCGGGCAGCTTTCATCGGTAAGGTAAAGGACGATGAAGTCGGCCATCTCTTCACGCATGATATTCGCGCCGCCGGCGTCGCGTTTGAATCGTCGCCAGCGCTCGGCGGGCCGGCAACGGCGCGCAGCTTCATTCTCGTCACGCCCGATGGCGAGCGTACGATGAACACTTATTTGGGTGCCTGCCAAAATCTTACAATGCTTGATATAGACGACGCGCAGATTGCAGCGTCTTCGATTGTCTATCTCGAAGGTTATCTATGGGATCCGCCGGCCGCGAAGGACGCGTTTCGTAAAGCTGCCGCCGCCGCTCATAAGCACGGGCGCAAAGTGGCTCTTACGCTGTCCGATTCTTTTTGCGTCGATCGTTGGCGCGATGAATTCATCGATCTCATCCGCACCGGAACGATCGATATACTCTTTGCTAATGAGCATGAATTGCGCGCGCTTTATGTAACTGGACGCACAGAAGACGCCATCGAAGCGTTGCGCGCAGAGAATGGATTGCTCGGCGTCGTTACGCGCTCCGAGGAAGGGTCCGTTGTTGTCACGCGCGAAGAGACATTGGCCGTTCCGGTATTTCCAATTCAGGAATTGGTTGATACGACGGGCGCAGGCGATCTTTTCGCCGCCGGATTCATGGCAGGCTTGGCGCGCGGACAATCCTATCGCGATTGCGCGCGCCTTGGCGCCTTGGCGGCGGCTGAAATCATCCAGCATCTCGGTGCCCGGCCGGAGAAAAATCTCGCAGCACTCGCAGCGGAAAACGGATTGGTCTGACTATGCAGCTTTGATATCGAGGCGCAGTCCCAAGGTTTTCAGCCCACCGAGCAATTCGGCCGGATTCCAAGCCGATGTTTTGCCTAAAGCAGTTGCAAGACATGAGTGAACGATGTTGCAACAAAATCCGCCCTATGGATTTACGCTCAAGGCCCCTTCGTTTTGGGCTCGAACCGACACAGATCGTTGATTGGGCAACGCCAGCATTCGGGTTTACGTGCTTTGCAAATGTATCGTCCGTGCAGGATCAACCAATGATGCGCGTGCTGCCCGAAGCGCGGCGGCACAATTTTCAAAAGGCCAAGCTCGACCGCGAGCGGCGTTTTGCCGGGCGCAAGCGGAACTCTGTTTGAGACCCGGAAGAGATGCGTATCGACAGCAATCGTGTGTTCACCAAATGCCATGTTGAGCACAACATTCGCCGTCTTGCGACCGACACCGGGTAATTTCTCAAGCGCATCCCGGTCGCGCGGTACGTCGCTGCTATGCTCCGCGATCAATTGCTGTGAGAGTAAGAAAACGTTTTTTGCTTTGGTACGATAAAGCCCGATCGTCTTCACATAATCGCGGATCTTGTCTTCGCCGAGCGCGACCATTTTCTCCGGCGTGTCGGCGATCTTGAACAGAGCGCGCGTCGCTTTGTTCACCCCTGCGTCGGTCGCTTGCGCCGAAAGCACGACGGCGACCAGCAGCGTGAACGGATTGACATGTTCGAGCTCGCCCTTGGGCTCGGGCTCAATCGCCTCGAAGCGGCGGAACACCTCAAACACCTCATCGGGTGGCAGGGGTTTGGGTTGCTTCGTTCGCTTTGCGACTGGTTTGGCGGCTGGTTTGGCGGCTGGTTTGGCGGCGGCTTTTGCGGATAAGGCTTTGCTGCGGCCAGGTTTCACAGGGGGCTTTTTCGTTGGCATGGAACCGTTATAGTGATCTCGCTTTCCCCCGGCCACACCCCATGACAGATCAAGCACTGAACAACGACCCTTTTGCCAAGCCGCTCTTTGCGGCGACCTTGCGGCCTTATCGCTCGCTAAAGGTCGAGGGCTTTCGCTTGATGATGGTTCTTGTCGCGCTGGCCAGCCTTGTGGCGTCCATTCCCTTCATTGTTCTGGGCTTCTGGCCAGTGGCAGGCTTTTATGGCCTCGATATTCTGCTGCTTTATTTCGCCTTCCGCGCGAATTTTGCGGCCGCCAAAGCCTATGAGGAAGTGCGCGTCAGCCCACTTGAAGTCTCGCTGAAGAAGGTGAATCCTAAGGGCGAGGCGGTGGAGTGGCGATTCAACCCGATCTGGACGCGGGTACATCGGGACGAACATGCCGAATTCGGTCTTGAGCGCCTTTGGCTCGCTTCGCGCGGGCAGAGCGTCACCGTCGGACGATTTTTGCCGCGCGATGAGATGGCCCGTTTCGGCGACAGGCTGGCCGCCGCTTTGGCGACAGCACGGCAAGGCCATATCTTCAATCCCTGAGCGCAGGAAACGGGTGTCGCCGCGCGCCTATGTGAGGCAAGGTCGGCCGCATCACAGGGAGAGATCCTCATGCAAGCTGTCACGACCGAACCTAACCCGGTCGCCCTGCCCTCGGCTGATTACGATCATGTCCGTCGTGCCCTTGCCTTCATGACCGGCCATTGGCGCGATCAGCCGTCGCTTGATGAGATTGCGGCGCATCTTGGTCTGTCGGCCACCCATCTCAACCATGTTTTTCGCCGGTGGGCCGGCATTACGCCGAAGGCTTTTTTGCAAGCTCTGACACTCGATCACGCCCGTGCGCTTTTGCGCGCCAATACAAGCCTGCTCGACACCGCGATTGAAGTTGGCCTATCCGGACCGGGCCGTTTGCACGATCTCTTCGTGACCCATGAGGCGATGTCGCCTGGGGAATGGAAGGCGAAGGGTGCCGGGTTGACCTTGTCCTATGGTTTTCATCCTTCGCCCTTCGGCGAGGCGATTGTGGTCACGACACCGCGCGGCTTGGCCGGGCTCGGTTTCGTCGATGGCGAAGATCGCGACGTTGCGCTCGCCGACATGACGCGGCGTTGGCCGAATGCGTCCTTCCACGCCGATCAGGCGGCGACGTTGCTGGCGGCCCATCACGCTTTTGACCCTGTGACCTGGCAGGCGGGCGAACCGCTGCGCGTTGTCTTCATAGGCTCGGATTTCGAAGTCCGCGTCTGGGAAACGCTTTTGCGCATTCCCATGGGTGCAGCGACGACCTACTCATCGATTGCCTCCCATATCGGAAAACCAAAAGCAGCCCGCGCTGTTGGCGCAGCGGTGGGTCGCAACCCGATTTCCTTCGTTGTGCCCTGTCACCGTGTGATCGGTTCGACCGGCGCACTGACCGGCTATCATTGGGGTCTTACCCGCAAACAGGCCATGCTGGGCTGGGAAGCCGCGCGCGCCGGAACGGTCTGATCGTTCGTCTTAATTCGTCGGTGCAGTTTTTGGTTTGGGGGCCGGTTTGGCCGGCTTCGCAGAATTGACCGGTGTCGGCGGTGGCAAGGGTGGGGCCTGCAGTATAACGGCGCGCCATTCGGTGAAGCGCAAAGCGCAGAAACCGTGCACGACCTCTCGGGCGTAGTTCCGGCAGGTCATCTCGCGCGCGGCCGAAAATCCGGCCTGTTCGGCGGCAATCTGTTTGACCTCGGCCTTTCCGCCTGCGTCCACAATCTTTTCCCGATAGGTTTCGCGGACCGCGCGGTCGGCGCGCGGCCTTTCTTTCTCGAAATCGCTGGTCCGTGGTTCAAGCACTTGCGGGGCTGGGCCCCATAATCCGCTTGGGTCGACGCGGCAATCCGCACTTTGGAACACGCAGGCCTGTGGCACCCCCGTGACCATCACAGAATCGTCCAGAACCGCGATGGTGAAGGGGCACCCTTCCGCCTGAACGTCGAAGGTGGGCGCACCGGTCGAAGGCACTGTTTTCAGGCTGATCGGTTCATTGCCGCCAGGATCGATTCCGCAGGCTTCGTTCGGTTTGGAAATCTTCTCGCCCGCTAGGATCACGCGCGCTGCGAACCCACCTTTTTCGCGTGTCAAAGTCATCCGACCGCGAAACCCGTTCTGCATGATCGGCTTGCTCAGGATCTGGTCGACAATGGCCGGCTTGACCTTGGGCGGTGCAGGCCGTGGCTGGACAGCCCCCTCGCTTGTCGGAGCGGAAGCGCCGGGCAGGACGATCTGGGCTATCGCAAAACCGGGCGCAAGGGCCAGAAGCGTTACGAAAGCGAGCGGTCGGAGGATGAGGACGCGGGACATGGGGCTCAAGCTTATCAGCAATGACTGGTGGACGAAGTCGATTTCGGGTCACAGTGTCGATTGAGTCATCCGTTTGGTAAACGGGCCCGATCGGCCTGCTGGAATGCGGTCCGGTTTAAGCCAAGACCTTGGAAAGAATCTCGAAATCCGGCCAAGGTGCCGCCTTGCAGCCCCCGAATCCGCTTCTTATATACGCCCCGACTGCGGAAATCTGATCCGCATTCCCGGCGTATGCTGCGAGAATTGATAATCGGTTTTTCGCGCTGAAGCATGCGGCAATTCGAATAAAGGGGACCGGCCGTCCATTCATTCCCATGTGGGGACAGGACGGGCGGCCTAGCCGGTGTCGCTTCGGGACCCGGCGGTCTCGCTGTGAAAGGGGAAACACATGAGCAAAGTTATCGGCATCGATCTTGGCACCACCAATTCCTGCGTGGCTGTCATGGAAGGCTCGACGCCCAAAGTGATCGAAAACGCAGAAGGCGCGCGCACCACGCCGTCTGTCGTTGCGTTTACCGATTCCGACGAACGCCTCGTTGGCCAGCCGGCCAAGCGTCAGGCCGTCACCAATCCGGAAGGTACATTCTTCGCGATCAAGCGGCTTATCGGCCGCACTTTTGAAGATCCGATGACGCAGAAGGATATGGGCCTCGTCCCATACAAGATTGTGCGCGCCAAGAATGGCGATGCCTGGGTCGAAGAGCGTGGCAAGGAATTTTCGCCCTCGCAGATTTCGGCCTTCATTCTGCAGAAGATGAAGGAAACGGCGGAAGCCTATCTCGGCCAGACGGTCACGCAGGCTGTCATCACCGTTCCTGCTTACTTCAATGACGCGCAGCGTCAGGCGACGAAAGATGCCGGCAAGATTGCAGGCCTCGAAGTGCTGCGCATCATTAACGAACCGACTGCGGCTGCGCTCGCTTATGGTCTCGATAAGAAAAAGACTGGAACCGTTGCGGTTTACGATCTCGGCGGCGGCACGTTCGACGTGTCGATTCTCGAAATCGGCGATGGCGTGTTCGAAGTGAAGTCGACGAATGGTGACACATTCCTCGGCGGTGAAGATTTCGACATGCGCCTTGTCGAGTATCTGGCGGACGAGTTCAAGAAAGAGAACGGTATTGATCTCAAGAAGGACAAGCTCGCGCTGCAACGTCTGAAGGAGGCTGCTGAAAAAGCGAAGATCGAATTGTCTTCGGCCCAGCAGACCGAAATCAATTTGCCTTACATCACGGCGGACGCGACCGGTCCGAAGCATCTCACGCTGAAGCTGACGCGTGCAAAATTCGAAACGCTCGTTGACGATCTCGTTCAGAAGACGATCGAACCGTGCAAAAAAGCGTTGAAGGATGCCGGTCTCTCGGCTGGTCAGATTGACGAAGTCATCCTCGTCGGCGGCATGACGCGCATGCCGAAGGTGCAGGACGTCGTCAAGCAATTCTTCGGCAAGGAGCCGCATAAGGGCGTCAATCCTGACGAAGTCGTCGCCATCGGTGCAGCGGTTCAGGCGGGCGTTCTGCAAGGCGACGTCAAGGACGTTCTGTTGCTCGACGTAACGCCGCTCTCCCTCGGCATTGAAACGTTGGGCGGCGTGTTCACGCGTCTCATCGACCGCAATACAACGATCCCGACGAAGAAGAGCCAAGTGTTCTCGACCGCTGAAGACAATCAGACGGCTGTGACGATCCGCGTCTTCCAAGGCGAGCGTGAAATGGCGGCCGATAACAAGATGCTCGGCCAGTTTGATCTTGTTGGCATTCCGCCCGCTCCGCGTGGTGTGCCGCAGGTCGAAGTCACTTTCGACATCGACGCGAACGGCATCGTCTCCGTGACCGCCAAGGACAAGGCGACCAGCAAGGAGCAGCAGATCCGTATTCAGGCCTCGGGCGGCCTCTCTGATGCCGACATCGACAAGATGGTCAAGGATGCGGAAGCTCATGCCGCCGACGACAAGAAGCGTCGCGAAGTCGTGGAAGCGAAGAACGCCGGCGAAAGCCTCGTTCACCAGACCGAAAAATCGCTTGCCGATTATGGCGACAAGGTTTCGGCAGCGGATAAATCGGCTGTTGAAGCGGCGATTGCTTCGCTGAAGACGTCGCTCGAAGGCGAAGATGCAGAAGCCATTCAGGCCGCGACGAATGCATTGATGCAGGCGTCGATGAAGCTCGGCGAAGCCATGTACAAAGCCCAGCAGGGCGGGGAACAGGCCGAAGGCGAACAAAAGCCGCAGGACGATGTGATCGATGCTGACTTCCGCGAAGTCGGCGACGACGACAAGAAGAAGCGTGCGTAATTGACAGGAGACGCCGGACCTTTGCGGGTCCGGCGTCTTTCTTTTCCAGCCTGCCGGATGACGCATGAGCAAGCGCGATTTTTACGAGGTTTTGGGTGTGTCGCGCACGGCGACGGAGGTGGACATGAAAGTGTCCTTCCGCAAGCTCGCCATGAAATTTCATCCCGACCGCAATCCCGGTGACGCGGAAGCGGAAGTTAAGTTCAAGGAAATCAACGAGGCCTATCAGATTCTGATGGATCCGCAGCAGCGTGCCGCTTATGACCGGCACGGCCATGCCGCGTTCGAACAAGGCCGCGGTGGTGGATTTGGCGATGGGTTCGCCTCCTCCATGGCCGATATTTTCGAAGATTTGTTCGGCGATTTCGCAGGCCGCCAGCGTGGTGGCCGTGGCCAAGGTGGCCGCGAGCGCGGTTCGGATCTGCGCTACAATCTCGAAATCAGTTTGGAAGAGGCGTTCGCGGGTAAAACCCAAGAGCTGAAAATTCCAACTGCGATGAGCTGTGAAGCCTGTACGGGCACAGGCGCGAAAGCTGGGTCGAAGGCCAAGACCTGCTCGACCTGCGGCGGCCATGGCCGCGTACGCGCGCAACAAGGCTTCTTTGCCATCGAGCGCACCTGTATGGCCTGCCAAGGCCGCGGCGAGACGATTGAAAATCCTTGCCCCTCCTGCCGTGGCGATGGCCGTGTCATGAAGGAGCGCAACCTATCGGTGAACATTCCGGCGGGCGTTGAAGATGGCACGCGCATTCGCTTGGCCAATGAAGGCGAAGGCGGGTTGCGCGGCGGGCCGTCGGGCGATCTCTACATTTTTCTTTCCGTCAAACCGCATCAGCTTTTCCAGCGCGATGGGGCAGATCTTTTCTGCCGTGTCCCGATTTCAATGGCCAATGCTGCGCTCGGTGCTGACATTAAGGTGCCGACGCTCGACGGGCAGGAAGCAGAAATCGCCATCCCAGAAGGCACGCAGACCGGGAAGCAATTCCCGATCAAAGGCCGTGGTATGACAATTCTGCGGACGAAAAATCGCGGCGATCTGTACATCCAAGTCGTTGTGGAGACACCGCGCAATCTCAATGCCCGTCAGCGCGAATTGCTCAAGGAGTTTCTGGCCGAGAGTAATGGCGACAATCAGCCGGAAAGCGAAGGATTCTTCAGCAAAGTGCGTGATTTCTTTGCAGGCGGAAGCTGATGGTAGGCAATAGCGGGCGTTCGCGATCAAAATCCCTGTCGCGCCTTGAAGAGCGTTGGCAGGACGAAGCCCGTTTTATCAAATCCTGGTTCGACAAGCCGCTCGTTACCGGCGCAATCTCGCCATCGAGCCCGGCGCTCGCCAAGATGATGGCACGTTATGTCGATCCGCTTAGCGTAGGACCCATAATCGAATTAGGTCCAGGCACCGGCCCGGTAACGCAGGCCTTGCTCGAACGTGGCGTGGCTGAAGAACGCCTTGTTCTCGTTGAATATGATCCTGTCTTTTGTGAGATGCTGGCGCGCAAATTTCCAAAGGCGCGGATCGTGCAGGGTGATGCCTACGGCTTTTTTGAGACAGCCGGTGCCATTCCCGGGGCTGCGGCCATCGTCTCGAGCTTGCCCTTATTCACAAAGACCGAGGAGAGGCGCATTGCGCTCGTCGAAAAAGCGTTGGAACTCGCGCAGGACGATGCTCCTTTTATTCAATTCACTTACGCTGTGATGTCGCCCTTACCGCTGGATGAGGCGCGCGTGGAAGCCCATGTCTCGCCTCGTGTCTGGCTAAACGTGCCGCCAGCCCGTGTCTGGGTCTATCGGCCGATGCGCGGGCCCATGTTTCGTCGCAAGAAGAACGATCTTGCCGATACGGTGAAAATCGGCACACGCTTCGTCCGGCGCGAGTTTAATGCGAGCCGTGCTCGGCTTGAAATGAAAATTGCCCAAGGGGCTGGCCGTTTGCGCCATAATCCACGCCTGAAGCCAGCGCTCGATTTCTTCGAGAAAATCGGAGAAGTGATGGAATCGCCGCGTATCAATAAGCGGCACAGAAAATCGAAGCCGCGCCGCGACCATTGAGGACCAATGTTATGTCTCACTTGGACGATGCCCGCGATCGCATGATCGTCGCGCTTGATGTCGCCGATACGCTCAAGGCCGAAGCTTTGGTGAAGCAACTCGGCGACAGTGTGAGCTTTTACAAGATCGGCATGGAGCTCGTTTATGGCGGGGGCTTGGACTTTGCCCGCGATCTCGCAGCCTCTGGCAAGAAAGTTTTTCTCGATCTGAAACTGCACGACATTCCCAACACGGTGAAGAAAGCCGCTGCACAGGTTTCGCGCCTCGGCATGACCTATCTCACAGTGCACGCTTTCCCGCAGACGATGCAGGCTGCACTCGAAGGCACGCAGGGAACGGGAACAAAAATTCTCGGCGTCACAGTGATGACGTCTTATGACGATGCCGACCTCGCAAAAGCCGGTTGCGCGATGGGCGTGAAGGAATTGGTAGCGCGTCGTGCGCAACAAGCGAAAGAGATTGGTATTGGCGGATTGATTCTCTCGGCTGAGGAAGTCGCCGCCATGCGCACTTTGATCGGTCCTTCGCTCGATCTCGTCACGCCCGGCATTCGTCCAGCAGGCAGCGCTGTAGGCGATCAGAAACGTGTGATGACGCCGGGCGAAGCAATTAAAGCGGGCGCAACACGTTTGGTCATCGGGCGTCCGATTACGGAAGCGACTGATCCTAAGGCCGCAGCTGACGCGGTGGCACGAGAGATTGCAGCGGCGCTCGCGTAATTGAACAATAGATTGCTTGGCCGTTTTACCCAAGACAATAAAGCCGCCCGTTGGGGCGGCTTTTTGCATCACAGCATGGATGGCAGCACGCGGTCGGGTGGGCGGTGTCCGTCCATGAAGGTCTTGATATTGACGATCACCTTCTCGCCCATATCGATGCGGCCTTCGATGGTGGCCGAACCCATATGGGGCAGCACGACAGCGCGATGCGCTTTCACGAGTTTCAGAAGCCGCGGCGAAATAGCAGGTTCGTGCTGGAACACGTCGAGCCCAGCGCCTGCGATTTCATTCGCTTCGAGCATACGCACCAGCGCAGTTTCATCGATGATGTCGCCGCGCGCCGTGTTGACGATGATCGCGTCTTTCTTGAGAAGCTTGAGCCGGCGCGATGACAGAAGATGGTAGGTCGCAGGCGTATGCGGGCAATTGACCGAGACAATGTCCATGCGTGCGAGCATCTGATCGAGCGAATCCCAATAGGTCGCTTCCAATTGCTCTTCGATCGCCGGGGAGACGCGGCGGCGATTGTGATAATGCACTTGCAGGCCGAAGGCGCGCGCACGGCGCGCAAGCGCTTGGCCGATGCGGCCCATGCCGACAATGCCGAGACGTTTGCCGGTGATGCGGTGGCCGAGCATCCATGTCGGCGACCAGCCTTCCCATTGCTCGTTCGGGATGACGAGAGCGCCTTCGGGAATGCGGCGTGATACGGCAAGGATTAGCGCCATCGTCATGTCGGCTGTATCTTCCGTCAGCACGCCGGGCGTGTTGGTGACGGTGATGCCGCGTGAGAGCGCCGTTTGCACATCGATATTGTCGACGCCATTGCCAAAATTGGCGATGAGCTTCAATTGCGGTCCGGCCTGGCCAAGAAGTCCCGCATCGATATTGTCGGTGACAGTTGGCACCAACACATCGGCGGTTTGCATCGCCTCGACAAGAGCGGCGCGCTCCATCAGCTTGTCAGTGACGTTCAACCGCGCATCGAACAATTCGCGCATCCGCGTCTCGACGACATCGGGCAGTTTCCGCGTCACGACAACGAGCGGCTTTTTCTTTGTCATGAAAACGTTCCCCCCTTTGCAGCGCGGCCTACTGCCGCTTCCGGCCCGAAACCGTCCAATCCTTCACGAACCTTTAACGGTCGCAATGACATGAACAGATGAACGCCGGACGGCATTCCTCCGCCCTCTCTAGCGAGGGGAACGGGGAATGACAATCGCACTGGCGGTCTTCTGCATTCTGGTGCCCGCATGGGGCGGTGGGAGCAGAGTGGGGGATTTGATCCGGAGTTGAGAAGGTATGGCGTTGCGCAATTTCTCCTCGCGCCGACTTTTGGGAGCCTTTTGCGGAGCCCTCGTGGCGTTTCTGGCCGAAACAGCCCCGCTCACCGCCGCCGATGCGATCACCAAAGGCTCGGCTACGGGCTTGCCTGTCCCCCGCTATGTCAGCCTGAAGTCGGACCGCGTCAATTTGCGCGAGGGTCCGTCCAAGGAGCACCGGACGACATGGGTGTTCCAGCGCGCCGGTCTGCCGGTCGAAATCATGGCCGAGTTTGAGACATGGCGCCGCATTCGCGATTCGGAGGGGGCTGAAGGCTGGGTGCTGCATTCTCTGCTCTCGGGCCGCCGGACCGCGCTCGTCTCGCCATGGCTGAAGACAGGGACCGTCCCGCTTTTTGCCAAGCCCAACGCTAAAGCCGATCTCGCCGCCGAATTGCAGCCGAATGTGCTCGGGCAGCTCAAGAATTGCGATGGGCAATGGTGCCGATTTACCGGTCCCGGTTTCGACGGATACGTCCAGCAGAACCGCCTTTGGGGCGCCTATCCCAACGAAAAGATCGACTAAAGAGGCCACAACCGCTTACGCGCCCGTCTTGCGCAGCCGGACGATGACATCCACGCGTGCGACCTCATAGCCCGGGGGTGCCTCGGGGATTGCACTGACTTCGACCTTGCGGTGTTCGATATCGACCAGAACATTCTCCCCTTCGAGGAAGAAATGGTGGTGGTCGCCGGTATTGGTGTCGAAATAGGTCTTGGCCCCATCGACAGCCACTTCGCGCAGAAGGCCCGCCTCGGTGAATTGGTGGAGCGTATTGTAGACGGTCGCCAGGGAGACCGGGACGCGCGCCTTCGCCGCTTCCTCGAAGAGCATTTCCGCCGTCAGATGCCGGTCCCCTTTGGCGAAGAGCAGCCAGCCAAGCCCGACGCGCTGGCGCGTTGGCCGCAACCCAGACTGCCGCAAGCGGCGGCGGAGGTCATGCACAGGGCAACCCGTCGCTTCCGACCGTGCGGCCAGAGAAGGCGAGGGGGACGATGCTGTCTGCTGGGCCGCCATGGAAACCGGTTCTGATACGGAGTGAAGGCGCACGAAATGCGTGCGCCCGATTGCTTGTCTTATAATAGTGACAGGGGGCAGCACCCGCAAGACGGGCAATGATCTCCAGTATACATACAAGCTTGGAAACAGGGAATTACAGGGATCTTTTTCCGACTCCATAAAAAGGTTTCAAATAGATATAAACCTCTGAAAATACAGCATTTATCTAAGAACATAGCATTGATTTTTCAAGATTTAATTCATGCGGCGAGCCAGAAATAGCAGACCATTTTGTTTTGGAACCGTGGCCCCGAGTGGTTTCTCTAGTTGCTGCTCTTAAACCCAAGCTTCATCTAGCTAATCTCTTCCGGCCCGCGTCGGGCTGTGTTACCAACGCGCGGGATTAAGGCCCGTTTTCGCGGGTCGCATGGGAATGGAGCCATACGGGGATCATGGAGCGCCGCTCATCATTTGAATATGAGGACTTACTTGCCTGCGGCCGCGGCGAGATGTTCGGTCCGGGTAACGCGCAATTGCCTTTGCCGCCCATGCTGATGTTCGACCGCATTTCGGAGATATCCGAAACGGGCGGCCCGAACGGTAAGGGGTGCGTGCGTGCGGAGCTCGCAATCCGCCCCGACCTTTGGTTTTTCCCGTGTCATTTCCAGAATGATCCGGTGATGCCGGGCTGTCTTGGCCTTGATGCACTTTGGCAAATGTGCGGATTTTTCCTCGGTTGGCTCGGTGCCGAAGGGCGCGGCCGCGCGCTCGGCGTTGGCGAGGTGAAATTTGCCGATCAGGTTTTGCCCTCGGTGAAGCAGGTCGTCTATGGCGTTGATCTCAAGCGCGTCTTTCGTTCAAAGCTTGTGCTCGGCATTGCAGATGGTTGGCTCGAGGCCGATGGCCGCCGAATTTATGAAGCATCGGATTTGCGCGTAGGCCTTTTCAAGACCTAACGCGGCCTCCTTTGGCTGCGGCGCTCGCAACACCGCCGCATTCATGGGGCAAGACAATCTCGGTCCAAGACAATCTCGCGGGTGCTGAACCCGCGCAGAACATAGGAAAGCGATCATGAAACGCGTCGTCGTCACCGGGATGGGCATTGTCTCGTCCATTGGCAACAACACGCAAGAGGTTCTCGCCTCTTTGCGTGAGGCGAAGCCTGGCATTGTGCGTGCCGAGAAATATGCCGAGATGGGTTTCCGCTGCCAAGTTCATGGCGCGCCCAATCTCGATCCCTCTGAACTCGTCGACCGCCGCGCGATGCGTTTTCACGCGACCGGAACAGCTTGGAACCATATCGCTATGGATCAAGCCATTCGTGATGCGGGGCTTGAGGAAAGTGACATTTCCAACGAGCGCACAGGCATCGTGATGGGCTCGGGCGGCCCCTCGGCGCGCACCATCGTTGAAAGCGCAGACATAGCACGCGAAAAAGGCGTGAAGCGGATCGGCCCATTCGCTGTGCCGAAGGCGATGTCCTCGACCGCCTCAGCCACACTCGCGACGTGGTTTAAGATCAAGGGTGTGAATTATTCGATTTCGTCGGCCTGCGCGACGTCCAACCATTGTGTCGGCAACGCTTATGAAATGATCCAGTACGGCAAGCAGGATGTGATGTTTGCCGGCGGCTGCGAAGAACTCGATTGGACCATGTCCTGCCTGTTTGATGCCATGGGCGCCATGTCGACGAAATACAACGACACGCCGTCGGTCGCTTCGCGCGCTTACGACAAGAACCGCGATGGTTTTGTGATCGCTGGCGGTGCGGGCGTGCTTGTGCTCGAAGAGCTTGAGCATGCGAAAGCGCGCGGCGCCAAGATTTATGGCGAGATCGTTGGTTATGGCGCAACGTCGGACGGTTACGACATGGTCGCTCCGTCGGGCGAAGGCGCGATCCGCTGCATGCAGCAGGCGCTCGCCCATGTGAAGACGCCGATCGATTATATCAATCCGCATGCGACATCGACGCCGGTTGGCGACGCAAAGGAAATCGAAGCGATCCGCCGCGTCTTTGGTAGCGGCGACAAGTGCCCACCCATATCCGCAACGAAATCGCTCACCGGACACTCGCTCGGCGCGACCGGTGTGCAGGAAGCGATCTATTCGCTTTTAATGATGAATGATGGCTTCATCTGCGAGAGCGCTAACATCGAGGAGCTCGACCCCGATTTTGCCGACATGCCGATCGTGCGCAAACGTATCGACAATGCAAAAATCCGCTCCGTTCTTTCGAACTCTTTCGGCTTTGGTGGCACCAACGCCACGCTCGTCTTCAAACAGCTTGACGCCTGAGCGCGCCGAGCAGGGGGGATTGCATGACCGGATCCTTGATGAAGGGCAAGCGTGGTTTGATCATGGGCGTTGCCAATGATCACTCGATTGCGTGGGGTATTGCGAAGGCCGTTGCCGATCAGGGTGCTGAACTCGCTTTCACCTATCAGGGCGACTCGCTGAAAAAGCGAGTCGAGCCATTGGCGCAGAGCGCCGGCTCGTCGCTGTTGTTACCATGCGATGTCGAAGACCTTGCATCGGTGGATGCGGTGTTTGCCGCTCTCGAAAAGCAATGGGGTAAGTTTGATTTCCTTGTCCACGCGATTGCGTTTTCGGACAAGAACGAGCTCAAGGGCCGTTACGCCGATACGACGCGCGAAAATTTCGCACGCACAATGTTGATCTCCTGTTTCTCCTTCACCGAGATTGCGAAGCGCGCTGCGCCCTTGATGGTCGAAGGCGGGTCCATGGTGACGCTCACTTATGCGGGCAGTGTTCGTGTGATGCCGAATTACAATGTCATGGGCGTGGCAAAAGCGGCACTTGAAGCGAGTGTGCGTTATCTCGCCAATGATTATGGTCCACAGAATATTCGCGTGAATGCGATCTCCGCTGGTCCGGTTCGCACGCTGGCGGGTGCCGGCATTGCCGATGCGCGTCTGATGTTCAATTATCAGAAGCGCCACGCGCCGCTGCGCCGCACCGTCACGATCGAAGAAATTGGCGGTTCGGGCCTTTATCTCCTGTCTGATCTCTCGACCGGCGTGACGGGTGAAATCCATTACGTCGATTCAGGCTATAACATTGTCTCCATGCCGCATCCCGAAGCGTTGAAGACGGTCGATGCAGCCGAAACCGCAGCCGAAGCGCTGTTGGCCAAGACAGCGGCTGAATGACGTGACGAGCCTTACGCGACAGACCGGCATTCTGCCGTCGCAGACGATCGAGGCGCTGGCCGCTGCAGGTCACATTGCGACACCGCAGCCTTTCGCGGTGGGGCAGGTGCAGCCAGCGTCGCTCGATCTGCGTTTAGGTCTGCGCGTGTTTCGTGTGCGCGCGTCGTTTCTCCCCGGCCGCGATTCGACGGTCGCCGAGCGCTTGAAATCACTGTCCTTGTTCGAGATTGACCTCAGCAAAGGTGCGGTGCTTGAGACAGGCGCTGTCTATGTCGCTGAAATTCTCGAAAGCCTCACGCTTCCCGATTGGATGGCAGCGGCTGCCAATCCGAAAAGCTCGACCGGTCGTCTCGACGTTTTTACCCGCGTCATCACCGATCATTCGCGCGAATTCGATCAGATCGTGCAGGGCTACAAAGGCCCGCTCTATCTCGAAATCTCGCCGCGCACCTTTCCAGTGCTTGTGCGTACCGGCTCGCGCCTCTCGCAGTTACGCTTCCGTGCCGGTGCGGTGCGGCTCGATGATCAGGAATTACGCGCGCTGCATCTGAGCGAGAGGCTCGTCACCTCGTCGGAACCCTCAATCGAATCCTCCGGCGTTGCCGTCAGTGTCGATCTGGCAGGCTTCAACGGCGATGGGCTGATCGGTTACGCGGCCAAGCGCCATACCGGCGTGGTCGATGTCGATCGCGTGGGGACGTGCAAAGCTGCCGATTTCTGGGATCCCTTGTATGTCAGCGCGCGGCGCGAACTGATCCTCGATCCTGATCTTTTCTACATTTTGGCATCGAAAGAAGCGGTGCATGTGCCGCCCGATTATGCCGCTGAGATGACGCCTTTCGATCCGCTCGTTGGTGAATTCCGCGTCCATTATGCGGGCTTTTTCGACCCCGGCTTCGGCCATGCGGGTGCGGGCGGCGCGGGCAGCCGCGCGGTGTTGGAAGTGCGTTCGCGCGACGTGCCTTTCATTCTCGAGGACGGCCAGATTGTTGGTCGTCTGGTTTATGAGCGCATGGCCGCACGTCCCGCCGCGCTTTATGGCGCCGATCTCAAATCGAATTATCAGGCGCAGGGCTTGAAGCTGTCGAAGCACTTCGTGCTTTGAGGGTTGCGCGATATGAGGCAAAAAGCCGCCTCAAGCGTGCCTCACCACGGATGAGCGTGTGAGGAATTCAATTAAACGACACCTCCCATTTCTGTCCGTCGCATAAGGTTGGTGGACGGAGACTTTTCTTTACAGATTTTTCGGATCAGACTTATTTTTCTATTGAGTGAAAGTGAAAGGCGTAACATGACCTTCCTGAAATCCATGGCCTTAATCCCAGGCTTAATCGTCGCTTCGTTTTTGTCCAATCAGGCTCCAGCGGCTGCCCAAGACAGTTATATTATCTCGCGTGACGCACCTGTGGTGGAACGTGTCGTTAAGATGAAACTGTCATTTAAGCCTGAATTTACGAACCGTGAGGTTGTCGACATAGGTCCTTCTGGTCCCAGCATTGACGATGGGATCGGCGGCAATGGCATATTGCGAGACTTAAGCGGAAAACAAATCGGACGCTTCGACACGATCCACAGGCACACTGGCTTTGAGCAAGACGGCGACATGCGTTTGGTGTTTGCCGAATATGCCTTTGGTGACGGGCGTGACTCGCTTCTGATCGCAGGCGCGGAGCTGTTCCAGAAATCGTTCGGATTAATAGCTCAGCATAGAGAGCATCTTTATGGCATTGCCGCGGGCACCGGGAGATTTGCAGGTGCGCGGGGAGAATGTAGCGTGAAACGCACGGTTCAAGTTGAATACATAGTCAATTGCGTGCTGACCGTTCCCGAGCATTGAGTGCGCATAAGCCTTTAGGACAGTGAAGGGCTGGTGGGTATGATCAGCATTGTCGCAAACGCCACCATCCCTCTTGCCGCCTCCTCTCCGCTCCACTATTGACTGTCTCATGGCGGGAGTAGTTCAGTGGTAGAACGACAGCTTCCCAAGCTGTATGTCGAGGGTTCGATTCCCTTCTCCCGCTCCAAAACCTAAACTCCGCGCAAGTGCTGAGCTTTGCGCGATGAGGAGTGGCCCCATGGCCGACCATGCGGAGCGCTTTGCCGGGTCCTTGCCGCTGATCGCAGTGGTCGCGGGCGCGTTTGTCGCATTGCTCGGGACTGGGATTTACTTATGGAGCATCCATGGCGCGGCGATCTTCACCGACCTCGTTTCTGCCGCGATTGCATGGTGCTTCTGAGTTCATGAAAGCTTCGCGTCTCGCTTTGCCCCTCGTGCTATTCGTCTTCTCGGCGCTTGCGCTGGGCCTCGTCCTATTCGTCACCTTGGGCCGTCAGCCCGGGTCTGGCGTGGGCGGGCCGTTCACCCTCACCAATCAGGCGGGGCAAAAGGTGACGGAGAAGATCCTCGAAGGGGCCGGGGCGTCCTTGGTGTTCTTCGGCTTCACCCATTGCCCTGATGTCTGCCCGACCGCGCTTTATGAAATCACGCAGGTCTATCAGGCGCTGGGGCCGAAGGGTGACCGCTTGCGCGCTTTCTTCATCACCGTCGATCCCGAACGCGATACGCCTGACTTGCTGCGCGATTACATCTCGAGCTTCGATCCGCGCATTGTCGCACTTACCGGTGCGCCGGACCAAACCGCCGCTGCGCTGAAGGCCTATCGTGGCTATTCCCGTAAAGTCCCGCTCGATGGCGGTGGCTATACAATGGATCACACAGCCTTGGTCTATCTGATGGATTCGAAGGGCCGCTTCATCGAGAGTTTCAATTTGAAGCGCCCGCCCGAGGACGCCGCAAAAGAAATACAGAAATATTTGTGACGGCCTGAGGCCGTCGCCAATTTCTCAGCGGCTCCAAAAAGAGAAAAGTCTCAGCTCAAAAAGCCGACAATCTCTTTCACGGCTTTCATGTTTGGCGCGGCAATGGCGCGCGCGCGCGCAGAGCCATCGCGCAAAACCGAATCGATATAGGCGTGATCGGCGGAGAGCTTCTTCATCTCGGCACCAATCGGGCCAAGCTTGGCGACCGCCAGATCGACGAGCGACGCCTTGAATTGGGAGAATTGCCCACCGCCAAATTCAGCCAGCACCTGATCCTTCGTTGCGCCTGAAAGGGCCGCATATATACCAACGAGATTGGTCGCTTCGGGACGCTTGTCGAGCCCCGGCAATTCCGATGGCAGCGGCTCGGGATCGGTCTTCGCTTTGCGTACCTTCTGCGCAATGGCATCGGCATCGTCTGACAAATTGATGCGTGAATAATCCGACGCGTCCGATTTCGACATTTTCTTTGTGCCGTCGCGTAGGCTCATCACGCGCGTCGCCGGGCCTTGAATGAGAGGCTCTGGCAGTGGGAAGAAGCCTTCGCCGAAACCATGCGCGACGATGGACTCGGCAAAGTCGTTATTGAATTTCTGCGCGATGTCGCGCGAAAGCTCGAGATGTTGCTTCTGATCTTCGCCGACGGGTACATGCGTCGCGCGATAGACGAGAATGTCGGCTGCCATCAGCACCGGATAATCGTAAAGCCCGATGGAGGCATTCTCGCGATCCTTGCCAGCCTTTTCCTTGAACTGCGTCATGCGGTTCAACCAGCCGATGCGGGCCACACAATTGAACACCCAAGCAAGCTCGGCATGTTCGGCGACTTGGCTCTGATTGAAAACGATATGTTTCTTCGGATCGATGCCGCAGGCGATGAAGGCGGCGGTCACTTCGCGAATATTGGCGATGAGTTGATTGGGATCGTGCGCCTGCGTGATCGCATGCATATCCACCACGCAATAGATGCAGTCATGGCTGTCCTGAAGCTCAACGAATTTGACGATCGCGCCGAGATAATTGCCGAGATGGAGATTGCCGGTTGGCTGAACGCCGGAAAACACCAATTCTTTGAAAGCCATGCGCGTCGGTCCCAGAGCACTGTCGTGGCCGGGGTTATGGCAATCGCGGGCCTTGGGCGCAAGCGTTCAGGGGCGTTTCAGGTCCGAGAGCCGGATCGCACGTGTCAAAAGCGCCAAAATCAGGAAGAGACCCGTGCCTGCGACCACCAAGAGGACAAGCGCCAGGCCGCGCCGGAAGAGCGCGACGCCGGTGGCGAAGTAGGGCGCTGCCCAGCGCAACGCAACCCAGAGGATGAGGCCCATCGCAGCTGCAGCGATCAGCCCGCGCAACAGGCGCAGCAGTGAGGTCGCATCGGGCTGCCACCATCCAGCCCGGATCAGCGCGGCCCCGAGCACCAGCGCTTGGGCCAGCGCGCCAAGCCCAGCGGCCACGGCGATGCCCGCCACACCATGATCGGCTCGGAGTACGAAGGCCGCGCCTGCCGTCACCGAAGCGGCTGCAAGGACCGCAAGGAGCGCTGGGGCTGTTCGCTCTTGGGCGAAGAAGGGTTGCGACAAAACCCGCGCTATCGCCGCAAAAGGCAGAAACACCGCCAGCCCCGTCAGGGCGGCTATGGTTGCATCCGCATCGTCGACGGTGAAGGCACCATGCTTGAACAGAATGTCGACTATCGGCCGCGCCAAGATCGCTAATCCAATCGCGGCGGGACATGCGAGAAGAAGCGACCAATGCAGCCCGCGCTCGATATCCTCATGCAGGCTCGCGCCTGCCTTGGCTCGCGCCGCCAGATTAGGCATGGCGACGATGGCAACCGACGCGGCCACGAAGCCGAGCGGCAATTGCGCCACACGATCGGCATAATGGAGTTGCGGCACCGCGCCCGGCAGGCTGGATGCGAATTGCAGCGCTACGATCAGGATGAGTTGGGATGAGGCCGCGACAACAAGGCTAGGCCCAGCGAGCGTAAAAAATCGTCGAACGCCGCGTCCGAACCGCGGCATCGTAAGAAGCGGTGCATGGTGCGAGCAATAGAGTGCTAAAGCCACGATCGCCATCTGGATCAATCCGCCGACAGAAGATGCTGCCGCGACCCAAATCGCTGCGCGCGATGGTGCCATGGCCGCCCATTCGCTGACATAGAAGAGAGCGGCGATCATCGCGGCATTGACAGCGACAGGCGACCAGCTGGCAATGCCGAAGCGGCCTTCCGCCGCGAGAAGGGCTGCGCCCATGGCCCCCAGCACGGCGCCGGCCACCAATGGAAACGACAGGCGCAGACATAAGGTTGCGAGCTCCGCTGTCTCGCCGCCCGGGGTGAAGCCGGGCGCCATTGCAAAAATCAGGGCTGGCGCAAATACCGTGACCAGCGCCGAAAGGAGCAACAAAAGAAGCGCCATGCTGGCGAGGCTCTCGCCTGCAAAGCGCCGCGCCGCCAGATCGCCTTCGCGTGTTTTGAGATCCACCTCAACCGGCACCAGCGCACCATGCAGCGCGCCTTCGGCCAAAGTCTTGCGCGCGAGATAGGGAATGCGGAACGCGATCACAAAGGCATCGGCCGCTGGCCCTGCACCCAGCAAGGCTGCCAGCATGATGTCGCGCACAAAGCCAGTGATACGCGATACTGCACCGGCAAAGGCAACAATCGCGGTATTGCGAAACGTCTTTGGCTCGTTTCGCGGATCGAGCATCAGAGAATGAACCGGCTCAAATCAGCATTCCTCGCAAGATCGCCAACACTCTTGCGCACATATTCGCCGTCGATGCGGACGATTTCGCCCGAGCGATCAGTCGCGGTGAAGGAGATATCGTCGAGCACCCGCTCGAGCACCGTCTGCAAACGTCGCGCACCGATGTTTTCGACAGTTGAATTTACATCCACCGCCACTTGCGCGATAGCTTCGATGGCCTCGTCGGAAAAATCGAGCGTCACGCTTTCGGTATCCATCAACGCGACCGATTGTTTGATAAGGCTGGCTTCAGTATCGGTCAAAATGCGCTTGAAATCATTGACGTCGAGCGACGACAATTCAACACGGATCGGCAGACGGCCTTGCAATTCCGGCAGCAAATCCGATGGTTTTGAGACGTGGAACGCGCCCGAAGCGATGAATAAAATGTGATCCGTCTTCACTGAACCATGCTTGGTCGAAACGGTCGTTCCTTCGATCAGGGGCAGCAAATCACGCTGTACGCCTTCGCGCGAGACATCGGCACCGCCGCGCTGTTCGCGCGCACAAATCTTGTCGATTTCGTCGAGAAAGACGATACCATTGTTTTCAACATCGCGGATCGCATCCTGCACGATTTGTTCCTGGTCGAGCAGAGCATCACTTTCTTCAGCGATTAAAGGCTCATAGGCCTCATGGACAGTAGTGCGGCGCTTTTTTGTGCGGTTACCAAACGCTTTTCCAAAAATGTCGCCGACTGAAATGGCACCCATCGATGCGCCAGGCATACCCGGCAGTTCGAACATGGGCATCCCACTGCCGCCTGTATCGCGCATCTCGATTTCGATTTCCTTGTCGTTGAGCTCGTCATTACGGAGCTTCTTACGAAAGGCTTCGCGGGTCGTGGCACTTGCATTGGCGCCGACAAGCGCATCGAGAACGCGTTCTTCAGCAGCCAATTGTGCACGGGCGACCACGGCTTTGCGGCGCTCGGCGCGAACAAGATTGATCCCAACTTCGACGAGATCGCGCACGATCTGTTCGACGTCGCGGCCGACATAGCCGACTTCGGTGAATTTTGTTGCTTCCACTTTCAAAAAGGGCGCATTGGCAAGGCGCGCGAGGCGGCGGGCTATTTCCGTCTTGCCGCAGCCCGTCGGGCCGATCATCAGAATGTTCTTCGGCATCACCTCTTCGCGCAGTGCTCCTTGCAATTGTTGCCGCCGCCAGCGATTGCGCAAGGCGATTGCAACGGCGCGCTTGGCGCTATGCTGTCCGACGATAAAGCGATCAAGCTCAGAGACGATCTCGCGGGGCGAAAAATGGGACATCAGGCTTTGTCGCTCTTCAGCGTTTCGATGGTAAGGGTCGTGTTGGTATAGACGCAGATCTCGCCGGCAATGGTAAGGCTGCGCCGCACCATCTCTTCCGCCGAAAGGTCGAAACTGGACAGCGCACGCGCGGCCGCGAGCGCAAATGGACCGCCCGAGCCGATCGCAGCTATGTCGTTTTCCGGCTCGACGACATCGCCATTGCCGGAGATCACGAGTCCGGTCTGGGCGTCCGCCACGATCATCATCGCTTCGAGCTGGCGCAATGCGCGGTCGGTCCTCCATTCCTTGGCCAGTTCGACCGCCGCGCGCATTAATTGCCCCGAATATTGTTCGAGCTTTTTCTCGAGCCGCTCGAAGAGCGCGAAGGCGTCTGCCGTTGAGCCGGCGAATCCGGCGATGACGTCGCCCTTGCCCAAGCGGCGCACTTTGTGGGCCCCTGATTTCATCACCGTCTGGCCGAGGCTGACCTGGCCGTCGCCGCCGACGGCCACGATCCCGTTCCGGCGCACCATACAGATGGTTGTCATCGTCTCTCCTGTCCTCTGCTTTCATTTAGGCGATGCTGGCGGCCTGCGGAAGAGACCCGAAACGGTGGCGTGCGGACGCATGACTTGCTAGAAGGCCGCAGTCTCCCAATCTTGCCTTCCTTTCCTGCCTCCCTCCGAGGCAGAGAGCCAGATGGACGAAACGCCATGCGTACCGCATCGATCGCGCGGAAAACCGCCGAAACCGACATTTCCGTCAGCCTGTCCCTTGATGGGACGGGCAAGGCTTCCATTGCCACGGGTGTGGGCTTTTTCGACCATATGCTTGAGCTTTTCGCCCGCCATGGCCTTTTCGACCTTGAGGTGAAAGCCAAGGGCGACACCCATATCGACGACCATCACACGGTCGAGGATGTCGGCATCGCGCTTGGTCAGGCGTTCTTGAAGGCGCTTGGCGACAAGGCGGGTATCGCCCGCTATGCCGACGTGCACCTGCCTATGGATGAGACGTTGACGCGCTGCGCAGTCGACATTTCCGGCCGTCCCATGCTGGTGTTCCGGACAGAATTCGCGCGCGAAAAGATCGGCACCTTCGATACCGAGCTGGTGCGCGAGTGGTTTCAGGCGTTTGCGACCAATGCCGGACTGACATTGCATGTTGAGACCCTCTACGGCGAGAACGCCCACCACATCGCGGAGAGTTGTTTCAAGGCTTTGGCCCGTACCTTACGTAAGGCTGTAGCGTTGGACCCGCGCGAGGCGGGCCGCGTTCCCTCGACCAAAGGCTCGCTCTGAGCCGCTTATGTAGGGCTGAAGGTTATGGCCACTTATACGATCCTGCTGCCGTCCGGGGCCCGCCCCGGACATATTGAAGCGCTCGAAATGGCCATTCCGGTCAGGAATGGGTTTCGCTTCTGGGCGCTGGCGTTTCCGATGCTGTTTGCCTTGATGTACCGGCTGTGGCGGCCTTTTGCTGCCATGTTGTGTCTGACGGTCTTGTTGGGCGTGGCAGCCGCCTATGATCTCATCGCCGATTGGGCGGCCCTTTTGCTCGATATGATGGTCGGTCTTTATGCCGCCAATGCCGTCAGCGACTGGATCGTGACGGCGCGCGAGCGGCAGGGTTTTATCGCCATGGCTGCGATGCCCGGTACGGATGAAGACGAGGCGCTGGCCCGTTTCGCCCATCATTGGATGGAAGGACAGGTCGCCCCGCCGGTTCCTCCCTCGTTGTCGCCCGCCATGCGCGCGCCGCAGGGTCCGGTCATCGGTCTATTTCCCGAAAGCGGCGGGCGATGAATATTGCCATCGTCGATTACGGTTCGGGCAATCTGCATTCGGCGCTGAAGGCGTTCGAGCGTGCTGCGCAGGATCACGCCATCGGTGCATCGATTGCGCTGACGGCGAACCCTGATGATGTGCGCCGTGCCGACCGCATCGTCTTGCCGGGCGTCGGCGCCTTTGCCGATTGTCGCGCCGGTTTGCACGCCGTGCCCGGCCTCGTCGAGGCGCTCGAAGAACGCGTCCACAAGGACGGCAAACCTTTCTTGGGCATTTGTGTCGGCATGCAATTGATGGCCGAGCGCGGGCTGGAAAAAACCGTCACGCCGGGACTCGGCTGGATCGAGGGCGAAATCGCCTTGATCGAGCCCAAGGATGCGGCGTTGAAAATTCCGCATATGGGCTGGAATACGCTTGATGTGCATAAGAAGCACGCTTTGCTGGATGGGATAAAGACGGGACGCGATGGGCTGCATGCCTATTTCGTCCATTCCTACCATTGCCGGAATGGCGCGGCGGACGAGTGCGTGGCGACATCGGATTATGGTGGCCCGGTCACCGCGATTGTCGCGCGCGATAATATGGTCGGTACGCAATTCCATCCGGAAAAAAGCCAGCAGCTCGGTCTGGCTTTGCTGGCGAATTTTTTGAGGTGGCGCCCGTGATCCTGTTTCCCGCGATTGACCTGAAAGAAGGCCGTTGCGTGCGCCTCGTGCAAGGCGACATGGATCAGGCAACAATCTTCAACGACGATCCCGGTGCACAGGCGGCGGAGTTCGAAACGCAAGGCTTTGCGTGGCTACATCTCGTCGATCTCGATGGTGCGTTCGCGGGCAAGCCCGTCAATGCAGCCGCGGTGGAATCGATTCTGAAGCGCGTGACTATTCCAGTACAGCTCGGCGGCGGCATCCGCGATTTGCGCACGGTTGAAGGCTGGCTCCAGCGCGGCATCAAGCGCGTCATCATCGGTACGGCCGCCGTGCGCGATCCCGATTTCGTCCGTGAAGCGGCGCGCCTCTTTCCCGGTCAAATCGCAGTTGGCATCGATGCACGCGATGGCCGCGTGGCGGTGGAAGGTTGGGCACGCCTGTCCGAAATGCAGGCTGACGATCTTGGTCGTTCCTTCGAGGATGCCGGCGTTGCCGCCATCATCTATACCGATATTGCGCGCGACGGTGTGCTTAAAGGCCTCAACATGGAAGCGACGCTTGCGCTCGCCGATGCGCTCACCATTCCGGTGATTGCATCGGGCGGTCTGGCTTCGCTCGACGATGTGAAACGGCTTCTCGAACCCGATTGCGCCAAGCTCGAAGGCGCGATCTCCGGCCGCGCTTTGTACGATGGACGGCTTGATCCGAAAGAAGCGCTCGCTTTGATTGTGGCGGCGAAAGATAAAAAAGCCCATGCTTAAAGTCCGCGTCATTCCCTGCCTCGATGTGAAGGACGGGCGCGTCGTCAAAGGCGTGCAGTTCGAACAATTGCGCGATGCGGGCGATCCAGTTGAAAGCGCAATGGCCTATGACAAGGCGGGTGCGGACGAGCTTTGCTTTCTCGACATCACGGCAAGCCATGAAAATCGTGGCACGCTGATTGATGTAGTCACCCGTACGGCGGAAGCCTGCTTCATGCCGCTGACAGTGGGCGGTGGCGTCCGCACGGTGGACGATATTCGCGCGCTGCTTTTGGCCGGTGCCGACAAGGTCTCGATCAATACCGCCGCCGTCTTCGATCGACAATTTGTGGCGCGGGCGGCCGATAAATTCGGCGATCAATGCATCGTCGTCGCCATCGATGCCAAGCGCGTCTCGACCGAAGGCGAAACGCCGCGCTGGGAGATTTTCACCCATGGCGGGCGTAAGCCCACCGGCATCGATGCGGTTGCATATGCGCGCGAAGTCGCGTCGCTCGGAGCGGGCGAAATCCTGCTCACCTCGATGGACCGCGATGGCACCAAGGCCGGATACGATGTCGCACTGACCCGCGCCGTGGCGGATGCCGTGCCAGTGCCTGTCATCGCGTCGGGCGGCGTCGGCGCGCTCGATCATCTGGTGGCGGGCATTCGCGATGGCCATGCCTCTGCCGTGCTGGCCGCCACGATTTTTCATTTCGGCGATCATACGATCCGGCAAGCCAAAACCCGGCTGGCCGAGGCCGGGCTTCCTGTGAGGATGGATTGATGGCCTTCACCCTTGAACAGCTCGATGCCTTTCTGGCCGAACGGGCCAAGGCCTCGCCCGACCAGTCCTACACCGCCAAGCTCATTGCCGGCGGCCCGGCCTATGCGGGCAAGAAACTGGGCGAAGAGGCGGTGGAAGCCGTCATCGCCACGGTCGAGGGCGATCTCAAGGGCCTGAAAATGGAGGCCGCCGACGTGCTCTATCATCTTTTGGTCGTGCTTCGCTTACGCGGCGTCCCGTTGCAGGATGTACTGGCGGAGCTCGAACGGCGCACGGCGCAATCGGGCCTCGCCGAGAAGGCTGCGCGGCCGCAAGGCTGACGCCGTCGTCGCGCCCCCCACTGCCCGGACCTGCACGACGTGAACCCTTTCCGCGACAATGGCGATCTCTCCCCCTTCCGCGTTTTCACGCGCGAGGAATGGGCGGCTTTGCGTGCCGATACGCCGATGACCTTGACGGTCGACGATCTCGTCAAGCTGCAATCCTCGCACGATCCGATCTCGATCGAAGAAGTCGTCGCGATTTATTTGCCGCTCTCGCGTCTCTTGTCGCTTTATGCTGCGGCCACGCAAGGGCTCTTCAAGGCGACGCAGCGCTTTCTCTTGGCTGAAGATGGCAAGGTTCCCTACATCATCGGCTTGGCCGGTTCGGTGTCTGCAGGCAAATCGACGACGGCGCGCGTGTTGAAGGCGCTGTTGTCGCGTTGGTCCAACACGCCAAAGGTGGAGCTCATCACCACAGACGGTTTTCTCTACCCCAATGCCGTGTTGCAGGCCGATGGGCTGATGGAGCGCAAGGGATTTCCCGAAAGCTATGATGGCACCGCGCTCATCCGGTTTTTGTCGGAGATCAAGGCCGGCAAGAGACAGGTGCAAGCGCCCGTCTATTCGCATCTCGTCTACGATGTCGTGCCGAACGAATATGTCACTGTCGACCGGCCCGATATTCTCATTGTCGAAGGGCTTAATGTCCTATTGCCCAATCGCCTACCGCGCGATGGCAAATCAATTCCCTTCGTCTCGGATTTTTTCGATTTCTCGATCTATCTCGATGCCGACGAAGACCAACTCGAACGCTGGTATGTCGAGCGTTTCATGCGCCTGCGCGAAACCGCCTTCCGCGATCCGCGCTCCTTCTTCTCGAAATATGCAACGCTGACGGATGAAGAAGCGGTGCAAACCGCCAAGGGCATCTGGCACCGCATCAACCTACCCAATCTGCAAGAAAATATTTTACCGACACGCCCACGCGCCGATCTGGTGCTGACCAAGGGCGCGAGCCATCGCATCGAACGTGTGGCCCTGCGAAAGCTTTAAATCGCAGACCACGCCGCACGACGCGACGAAGCCATCCATCGTGGGCGTGGAGCGCGCCTAATGATGGATTTCAGCGTCGGGCGTCGCCCTCCTCGCAATGACGAAGAGTGGTTGACGCGCGCCGCGCGAAAGGCCGCATGGCCGCCGCCGATTTCTCGGCGGGTTCATAACAAAAAGAAATTCACCCCCACACCATCAGCGCGGCCAAGCCAGCCGAGCCGACGGCGATGCGCCACCAGGCAAAAGGTTTGAAGCCGTGCTTGCT
>Ga0214917_10000724_pt1 | contig 43190 bp, 47 predicted proteins | sample LL_1208_BB_MetaG_FD_177983 | JGI IMG/M metagenome (GOLD analysis project Ga0214917, IMG submission 177983) | Freshwater microbial communities from Lake Lanier, Atlanta, Georgia, United States - LL_1208_BB | ecosystem: Environmental > Aquatic > Freshwater > Lake | place: USA: Georgia | collected... | reverse complement strand
TTGTGTTCCGCATAAAATCCACCCGCCTCTTCTTTCGTTAGTTTCTTCATTTTCATTTCGACAACTTTTAAACCAGCTTCCTCCCCGATGTTTAAAATTTTTCCGATATGATTTTTTGTAACTGAATTTGGTTTGATAATTCCTAATGTTCTTTCCATTTTGTTGACTCCTATTTGGTTTTCAAAGCTCTTTCCATGGTTTCCCCTAAAGATGCGGGGCTCAAACTGACCAAAACACCCGCTTTTTCCAGCGCAGAAATCTTGTCAGAAGCTTTTCCGCTCCCACCACTGATGATGGCACCTGCATGGCCCATTCTCTTACCGGGGGGAGCTGTCTGTCCTCCGATGAATCCTACAACTGGTTTTTTCATGTTGGCTTTAATCCAATCCGCTGCTGCTTCTTCAGCAGAGCCACCGATTTCGCCAAGCATAATGACCGCATGGGTTTCTGGATCTTGATTGAATCTTTTCAAAACGTCGATGAATGCTTCACCTTGAACCGGATCGCCTCCAATTCCAACACAAGTGGATTGTCCGATGCCCCGTTGGGTGAGTTGGTGTACCGCTTCATACGTCAACGTTCCGCTTCGAGAAACAACTCCCACATTTCCTGGCTTATGGATGTAGCCGGGCATGATTCCAATCTTACATTGGCCCGGAGTAATCACCCCCGGACAATTGGGACCAATTAGAACACTGCAGGTGGTTTTTAAGTATTCTTTAACTGAAACCATATCCAGAGCGGGAATCCCTTCTGTGATGCAGACGATGGTTTCAATGCCAGCATCAGCGGCTTCCAAAATAGCATCCGCTGCAAAGGGAGCTGGGACGTAAATCATGGTGGCATTGGCCTGGGTAGTTTTAACGGCGTCCTTTACCGAGTTGAAGATCGGGATTCCTTCGAAGGACTCTCCCCCTTTTCCGGGAGTCACTCCACCGACGACCTGAGTGCCGTACTCTTTACAGGCTTTTGTGTGAAAAGCGCCGGCTTGGCCGGTGATTCCCTGAACCAACAAACGAGTATTTTTATCAACGTAAATAGCCATTAGTGAGCCTCCGCAGCCGCGACTGCTTTTTGAGCAGCTTCTTTCATGCCTGTGGCAGTGATGATCTTGAGGCCGGATTGCTCCAGCAGTTGTTTTCCTTGCTCAACATTGGTTCCTTCCAATCGAACCACGAGTGGCACTGACAACTTAAGTTCACGAGCCGCGCCCATGATTCCTTTTGCAATCACGTCGCATTTCATGATCCCGCCAAAAATATTGACCAAGATTGCTTTCACTTTTGAATCTTGAAGGATGATTTTGAAAGCTTCTTTCACTTTTTCTTCGGTCGCCCCACCGCCCACATCCAAAAAGTTAGCAGGATTGCCCCCTTCCAACTTGATGATGTCCATGGTGGCCATGGCCAAACCTGCACCGTTCACCATGCAACCGATGTTCCCATCGAGTGAAATATAGCTGAGGTCAAATTTCTTGGCGGCCGTTTCGCTGGGGTCTTCCTCATTCAAATCCCGAAGTTCTTGGAAAGAAGGGTGCCTGAACAAACCGTTCTCATCGAAATCAAGCTTGGCATCCAAAGCCGAGAGGTTGCCCTCTTTGCTTTGAATCAAAGGGTTGATCTCCGCAAGAGTACAGTCATTTTCCAGGTACAGGCGGACCAACTTTTTAAGAATATCCTGGAACTGTTTTGCTGCAGGTCCGGCAAACCCCATTTGGCTTGCTAAAGTTCTGGTTTGGAAATCTCTCAAACCCAAAGTAGGGTGAATCCATTGTTTGAAAATCCTCTCAGGCGTTTTGGCAGCCACTTCTTCAATATCCATTCCCCCTTCAGGGCTCGCAATGATGCATAGCCGAGACAATGCGCGATCGAGAGTGATCGCAACGTAATATTCTTTTGCAATCTGTGCCCCATCTTCAACCAAGAGGCGTTGAACGATTTTTCCCTCTGGCCCGGTTTGCACTGTGATCAGTCTCATGCCCAGAATGCTCTTGGCGTATTGGGTAACTTCATCCATCGTTTTCGCAACTTTGACCCCGCCGCCTTTGCCTCTTCCCCCAGCATGGATTTGAGCTTTAACAACCCAAGGCCCCCGATCTGACAGGGACTTTGCAACGCTTACAGCTTCTTCAACAGTAAATGCGGCTTTCCCATGAGGGACTGGAATTTGGTATTTTCGAAGGAGTTCCTTCGCCTGATACTCGTGAATTTTCATGAAGCAGATCCTTCCAAAACACTTACTAGGGTTTTTACTGAATCAGCGGATTTGCGAAGGCCGGCTTTTTCCGTTTCATTCAAATCCAACTCAATGACTTTTTCCATCCCAGAGGCACCTAGTTTAGCCAAGACGCCCACAAAGAGATTGGAAATTCCATATTCTCCTTCGAGCCAAACTGCACAGGGCAATACTCTCTTTTTATCTTTAATGATCGCTTCCACCATCTGAACTGTTGAAGCAGAAGGAGCATAGTAAGCGGAACCAGACTTGAGGTAATTGACGATTTCAATCCCGCCGTTTTTTGTTCGTTCTACAATCTGCAATATCTTTTCTTGGGATAAAAACTTTTCCAAGGGAACGCCAGCGATTGAGCAGTAGCGGGTCAGGGGCACCATGGTGTCACCATGACCGCCATAAACAAACCCATGGACATCCTCAACGCTGACACCCGCTGCTTCGGCTACGAAAGTGCAGAAGCGGGCGGAATCCAAAACCCCAGCCATTCCAATCACCCGGTTCCGGGGAAAACCAGATACCTTTTTTGCTACGTAAGCCATGGCATCCAACGGATTAGAAACCACTATCAAAATAGCAGTGGGAGAGTATTTGCAAACTTGTTGAGTGACCTGGGTCACGATGTTTGCGTTGGTTTTCAGCAAATCATCCCGAGACATGCCCGGCTTCCGGGGAAGTCCCGCGGTAATGACCACAACATCCGAGTTTTCCGTGGGACCATACTCGTTGCTTCCCACCACTCGGACATCAAAACCCTCCACAGGCCCTGCTTGAAGCAGGTCAAGTGCCTTACCTTGGGGGATTCCCTCAGCTACATCCACTAAAACAACATCCGCGAGCTCTTTGGCTGCAATCCAATGAGCAGCTGTGGCTCCTACATTTCCCGCTCCGATGATTGAAACTTTGGGTCTTCTCAACATGACGAACCTACTTTCTTTTAAAGGTTACCAATAATAGCGTCGGCGAATTCCGAGCATTTAACTTCTTTAGCTCCGGACATCAGACGAGCGAAATCATAAGTAACCACTTTTTGGATGATGGTTTTTTCCATAGCTTTTGTAATTGCCGCTGCAGCTGTGTCCCAGCCCATGTATTCCAACATCATTACTCCGCTCAAGATCACGCTGCCGGGGTTCACTTTATCGAGGCCGGCATATTTTGGAGCTGTTCCGTGCGTCGCTTCGAACACAGCACCGCGATCCCCCACGTTGGCCCCTGGGGCGATTCCTAGACCGCCAACTTGTGCAGCTAGAAGATCGCTCAAGTAATCTCCATTCAAATTGGGAGTGGCCAAAACTGAATACTCATCTGGCCGCAACAGAGCTTGTTGAAACATGTTGTCCGCGATCCGATCCTTAATCAGGATTTTTCCCGACGGGGTTTTGCCCTGATGATCTTTATAAACTTCATCCTCAGTGATTGTTTCTTTTGAGAACTCTTCCTTGGTGAGTGCATAGCCCCACTCTTTGAAAGCCCCTTCCGTAAACTTCATGATGTTTCCCTTGTGAACCAAGGTGACGCTCTTTCTGCCACGCTTAAGAGCATACTCAACGGACATTCTCACCAATCTTTTTGTTCCCTCAGGGGTAATGGGCTTAATCCCAATCCCTGCAGAACTCTTCAGTTTGGTTCCCATCTGGGAGTTCAAAAAATCAATCACTTTTTTGGCTTCCGGAGTTCCACTTTTCCATTCAATTCCAGAATAAACGTCTTCTGTATTTTCACGGAAAATGACCATGTCGACTTTTTCCGGTTCTCTGACCGGGCTCGGAACTCCCTGAAAATAACGAACAGGCCGAATACAGGCATAAAGATCCAGCAACTGTCGAAGAGCAACGTTAAGAGAGCGGATTCCGCCGCCCACGGGAGTAGTCAGGGGCCCTTTAATGGCGACAGAGTAGGTTTTGATGGCTTCCAGAGTTTCTTCGGGCAGCCAGTTGCCACTGTTCTTAAAAGCCTTTTCCCCTGCCAAAATTTCTTTCCAAATAATCTTTTTGTTTCCACCAAAGCTCTTTTGCACCGCGGCATCAAAGACTTTTTGGGAGGCTTTCCAAATATCGGGACCCGTTCCATCCCCTTCTATAAAAGGAATGATCGGAAAATCGGGGACTTGAATCGATCGATTGCCACTAAAAGAAATTTTTTCTCCAACTTGACCCATATAGACATCCTTCAAAAACGGTAAAATAATTGAAAATTACGCCCCGGAGTCTAGTGAGAGGTGAGAGGGGTGTCAATCTTGGCAAGAACTTAATCAGGGGAAAAAATGGGTATTTTTCGAAAGATGGTCTTTTTTGCATTTTTGGCCACCGCTTTGGCGTGGGGAAATTCAGCCGATGAGAAAAACAATATCGAAGTTTATCAGAAGTGCCACTCAGCGGTCGTTAACATTACTGCAACGACTCTCACCCGCGATTTCTTTTTTGACATCATTCCCCAACGGGGGGTCGGCAGTGGAGCCATCATCCGCAGCGATGGGTATATCGTCACCAACGATCATGTGATTGGAGGTGCACAAAATGTGGAAGTCACACTTGCTGATAAGACAACTTTGCCAGCTCGAGTGGTTGGAACAGACCCGGGGACTGACTTGGCTGTTCTTAAGATAAATCCCCCTTCAAAATTAAACGTTCTCGACTACAACCTAAACCCTTTGAATGTGGGACAAAAAGTTTTGGCCATTGGAAATCCCTTTGGTCTGGGGGGATCGTTGTCGGTTGGGATTATCAGCTCTTTGGGGAGGGATATTAGGACACCTTCAGAGGGACTTTTGAAAGATGTGATTCAGACCGATGCGGCCATCAATCCTGGAAACTCCGGGGGGCCTCTTCTGGACAGCTCCGGAAAACTTATCGGTATTAACGCTCAAATTGTTTCCAAAAGTGGAGGCAACGAGGGAATCGGTTTTGCCATCAATGGAAAAACAGTAAAAAAAATTGTGGAACAACTTATTCAGTCCGGCCGAGTGACTCGTCCTGAGCTTGGACTCTACGGTGTGGGACTGGACCGGCGGGTATTGGCTTATTTGAAGATCCCGCAGGAATCGGGAGTGATGGTGACTCAAGTGATGAAGGGTGGATCTGCCAGCCGAGCAGGCCTCAAACCCGCCACCAAAGAACTCGTGGTTGGTTTTTACCGAATACCGATTGATGGGGACGTCATTGTTCAGTTGGATAATGTTACAGTTGGGTCCTTGCGTGATATTCGTGATTATCTCGGCGAAAAAAAAGTCGGGGATTCTGTAAAAATACAATTCTATCGAAATCGAAAACTGGAGACTGTGACCTTGATTTTAAAGGATTCAGTCGACAAAAAGTATTTGGATCAGTCAGCTTAACTTTTAGCTCTTGGCTTTTCTTTTCGGAAAACTGAGAGTTTCAGAGGTCTCTGAGAGGGTTGAGGCCTGAATGCTTTGCTTCAGGATTTTCTTGAAGTGAGGGATTAACACCGGTTCCAAGGGCGGGAGCAATCGAAAGCGTTTGCTCTCTTTTTTCAGGTCGGGCAGTTCCGCGCCAATCCAAGCCATGCAAACTTTTGGATGGTTGGTTGCAAAATCAAGTATTTGATCCATCAACTTACTATCCGACTTCAGTTCATTTGAAACGATAACTGCGGACCAATGGTTCTTTTTCAGGAACAGGGAGAGCGAAGTGGAATCCAATTTATCGGGGCACGAGGCCTCCCATTGAGGATCCTCTTCAATCGCTTGTCGTGACAAGGTCCTGATTACTTGGCTTCTTGATAAAACCAATACGGGTTCCGTTGTCGCTTGGGACTGAGCCCGATTTCGAGCCGTGCCTGTTGAAAGAATGGAGCTTGGGGTTTCCTCGGTTCCCACCTGGTATTTTATTCGGACTCTCCCACTGGCTCCTTCCAAAACAAGTTCTCCAGGAAAGGGTCTGCCCAAATCAGTGGCTATTACCGGGATCCCATTTTTATTGAGCCAAAGCTTCAGTGTTGCGAGGAAAGGAGTGAACTTGTTCCCTGTGCCGAAAACCTTGCATTGAATCAAATTGGGATCCACATCTTCCAAAGAAGAGTATTTTTTATAAATCGTATCCAATTGATTTAGAAAATCAGCCTGGTGCTCAGCTGAGTTCTTCAAAATTAGAGCTGTCGTGGAGCTTGAAGGAGAGTGGAGCGTGATCACCAAAAAATCATTCAGTGAAGCGGAAATGTTTTTGTTTCGGGAGATGAGATAAATACCGGATTGAGTCAGTAGCGGGAATTTGTCGATTGTCATAAAGAACCAAGAGGGGAAAACCTCTTTAGTCTAGCACGGTTCTATAAAAGTCTACGCCCGGACGTGTTATTTCAACAAGTTCAGAGCCAGATACGGTGTCTGATTGGCCTGAGTCAGGACCGCTACACCCGCTTGTCTTAAAATCGACTCTCTCGCCAAGTTGGCGCTTTCTTGGGCCATATCGGCATCTCGAATTCTGGACCGTGCAGCCGAGAGATTCTCTTGGAAAATACTTTGTGCGATCTGAGTTGAATTCAATCGCCCTTGGATGGAACCAATGCGGGATCGGATATCATTCACTTTTGTCAGCGCTTCATCGACAATTCCCAAGGCATTCTGGGCACCATCTTTTTCTGAGACAGAGATGTCATCAACATTAATTCCCTCTGCAGTTAGATTGGTATCGCCCGGATCAAACGTGATTCGGTCAACATTGTCTTGGTTGTTGAGTCCTACTTGGAAATCCAGTCGTACTTCCTCTCCTGACAACAGCTCTCTACTTGCGTATTTCGTGGTTTTCGCAATTCGATCGATTTCCATTTTGAGGTGTTGGACTTCGTTATCAATCATTGAGCGCTCCCGGTCACCCACAGTGTCGGTGGCCGATTGCATTGCCAGTTCTCTCATTCGAACCAACATATTACTGATTTCGTTTGTTCCGCCCTCGTAGACTTGAACCAGTGAAATACCATCTTGGGCATTTCTAATAGCCTGGCCTAAGCTTCTTACTTGTGCGTTTAAAGAGTCTGAAATTGATAATCCAGCAGGATCGTCAGAAGCCTTGGTGATTCGGCTTCCGCTGGCGAGTCGTTCTACAACGGAGTGCATTCGCCTTTCGGTTTGCTCCAAATTACGTTGAGCCGCAAGGCTGAGTTCGTTGGTATTGATTCGTAAACCCATGGGAGTAACCCCCTTTTTACCTGATTAACACCTCCTTCCTTGTGAAACGCTCTATTCTCTTAGAGCGCTCTGCTTTTTCCTTGCAGAGTGAACAGACGGGCTAGAGAGTTATTCTCTAAAAAATTTTCCGTCTGCCACACACTTCTTCGACGGCCCAGAATATAAGTTTAGTAAAAAAAACAACATGTTGCGTCTAGATTTTTTATTGCGATGCGCTAAAATTTATGGAAAAATTCAAAACGATTTGTATTTGTAATACTTTTCAGACGCTCTCAGACTAAAATTGAGATCTGTTAACGCGTCGCTCTCTGTGGCTTTAGTTCAATGAATCAGTCAACTTTTTGACAGGAAAGTGGGAAGTTTTGAGTAAAAAAACCAATAAAAAACATCCAATCCGCGTGTTGGTAACAGCTGGTCCTACTCGAGCCTATTTGGATCCCGTTCGTTTTCTTAGCAATTATTCGACGGGAGAGCTGGGTTTTCAATTGTGCCGCAGCCTGGAGAAAAAAGGGATTGAAGTGGCTGCCGTGGTTGGGCCTACAACACAACCGTTCCACGAGTTGAAGTTAAAGCGACTGGTGGATGTGGAAACTGCGGATGAAATGTCTGAAGCCACTTTGAGGCTGTGTCGAACCCTGAAACCAGATTTCGTGATTTTCACGGCAGCAGTCTTGGATTTCAAACCTCAAAAGAGGGAACGAAGCAAAGTCAGCTCGAGCCAGAAAAAATGGCTGGTGGAGTTTGTTCCCACTCCCAAGATCATCGACTTGGTCGGGCTTCATCACCCAAACATTAGAAGGATTGGGTTCAAGTTGGAGTGGGAGCCTGGAAAGGCAAAAAAGCTTTCAGCTTTTGCCCGTGATCTACTGATTAAGAAGAAGCTCGATGCTGTTTGCATCAATTTTCTTTCATTAATAGGTAAGAAGAAACACCCGCTTTGGATCTTTACCAAAGCCGGGCTTCAAGCGAAGCTAAATACGAAAACTCAAATTGCACAAGCTTTGGCGAATTTGGTCAACCAGCCAAACGAATATTGGCTTTAGAGGATTTTTCCAAGAAAACGTGAAGATCTTCCGGAGTACCCAATCCGTGCATTGCTGAGTTGGAAATGGGAAATACTCCCACCTTTCCTCCGGCTTGGATAAGTTCATTATAAACAGGGCAGACATAAAACTCATTGTTCGTTCTGATGTTTGAACGGATCATGGAATAACTGGCCCTTTGAAAAAGTTCCGCCGTCTTAAAATAGTAAATTCCAACGGTTGCGTGAGTGCTGATGGGTTTTTTTTCGGCCACTTCCGTGACCAGATCATTCTCATCCAAACGTGCATAACTCCATTTTTTGTCGTGGGCTGGAAACGTCATGATGAGCCCGTCTTTGTCAGACCCCAGGCTTTTTTCCAAAAAGTCATCAAAGGAAGCCTCGACGAATTGATCTGAGTTTGCAATGACGAGCGGTCTGTCCAATGCGATTCGTTCAAGAGCGAGAAGGACCGTGCAAGCCGCCCCTTCTGTTTTGTTGGGAACGGAAATGATTTGGCACCCGGGCGCCAGCTGATCAAGCCTCGCTTCCAGATCAAAAGATTCAAGGTGAGCTCGATTCACAATAAAGTTGAAATGGACTCGGTAGTTTTTTGAAGCAAGATTATCAATAACCCATTGGATCATGGGCTTACCCAGTACTTGTATAAAGGGTTTGGGATCAGAGTAGCCGGCTTCTGCAAACCGGCTTCCCAAGCCTGCCATAGGGACAACTATCTCGACTGTTCTGGCATCTAGATAGTTTTCGTCCCGGAATTTCGAGATCTGATCACTCAGAAACGATAAAGTGACTTCAATCGGGCTTTTTACTGTTGCAACGTGAGAAGTAACTTTCCGGGCTGCGATAATTCCGGGTTGCGAATCCTCCACAATCAAAACCTCATCACCAGCTACTCCCAACTTATTCAAGCACTCCAAATAGATTTCCGGATCAGGTTTGGATTTTTCTACATCATCTTTCGAGAGAACCAATTCAAAAAAGGGCCGGATTTGAAGTCTTTCCAAAACAAGTTCGACAGTGCCCCGGGTGCAATTTGAAGCTACAGCCAATTTCATTCCTCTTTCACGCAACTTCTTCAGGAGGTTTATTTGGCTCAGACTGGGTTTCAACTTCTGATTCAAGAGTTCTTGTGTATAAACCTGCTTCATTTCGTTAATGAATGAGTGAAGACTCCGCGGAAGAGATGAAACTTGGGAAAGCATTTCCAATTTCACAGTGGTGGGTAAACCATTGTAGTTGAAACCATGGATTGCTGGAGGCACTTCAAATCCAAAAAGTTTGATTGCTTGGCTGAAAGCTTGGTAATGAAGATTGACTGCATCTACCAAAACACCGTCCAAGTCGAAAATAATTGCTTTGATCATAGGCGTTTCTGACTCGTTGCGATACCTTTGAGACTGTTTTGCTCAAGGGATTCATGAATAGGTTGGAAAATAACTTCTTAATGATCGCACTTGCTGCGAAGCTCAATCTAGGCAAAGCGAGTCAAGGCCCATCCTGTGATTGCTGCGCCGCGCCTCTTTCCGGTCCTTTGGTAAAAATAAGCTCCGAAAGTCCTTTTTCTAAGGCCCCAAGAGTGTAATAATTTCAGCCAAAAATGACACTACCAATCCCAACCAATTTAATAAGGGCCCGAACGCTCTATTATGACCTTCGGCTTGAAGAAGCTTATCCCCTCTTTAAAGAGAGCTTTGATGAGTTGGGTATTGAAGAATGCTGTGCCCATGTCGATTTTTTTTCAATGTTCATCCGAACTCTTTATGAGTTGGGAAAAGATCAGGACCTGAAAAATTATCGGTCAAAACTGGCTTTGATTCCCGAGCGGAAGAGAACACCGGAATTGGATTATCAGGTGGGTTTATCTTATTTAACTCAAGACTCCGGAGATCTGGATCGAGCCAGGGAAGTTTTTGAAAAAATTCCCACCAAAACTGAAGACGTCAATCTTCTTGCGCGCAGTAAAATGGGGTTGGCCACTTGTCTCGATATTTTAAGATCAGATTGGAAACTCTGTGATTCCATCATTTCTTCGATCGAATTGAAGGGATTGGATCCTTACTTGGTGGATCTGGTCGCAGTTTGGAAGGCCAAAATCTCCAGAGATTCGGGAAAAATTGAAGAAGCGGAGAGAGCCCTTGGCTCTTTTCTGGCCACAGTAAAAGCTCATTTTCATTGGCATGCTTATCTCTCCGGTCAAGTCATCCTCGGGGGAGTGTACTTGCGGCAAGAACGCTTTGATCGATTACTTTCAATCATTAAAGAAGTCAGAGCCTACTGTGACAAGTACCCTCTTAGAACAATCAAAAGGCAGATTGATCATTTGGCTGACCAAATCAAAGGCAAAGCAGCTACGGTTCCTCTGATTTGGGAAAAGAGAAGAACTTCCAGCGTTTTAAAATATGAAGGAAAGAGTTTGCAACTGACCGGTGATAAGCCTTGGCAAAAACTTCTCTTGTCCTTGATCCGTGAAAAAGTTCTCCCAAAGCAGGAGATCATGAAGCGGCTCTATCAGAGAAACTACCGTTCTAAGAAAGACGATAAAGTGATCTATGGGCAACTCCATATCCTTAAAAAGCATCTCGTGAAATTGGGGTTGTCGCAGAAATTGGTAACCAAAGAATCTTTTGGTTATCGATGGGTACCAGAAGTTTCGGAAGTTGAGGGGGATTCGCAATGAAGCATCTGATTTTTGGAGCTCTTTTTCTGACCACTCATTTGCTTGCGATTGATGTGAAGGGAGGCGACGGCCCCACTCCGTTTTCCCGTATTCCTGCTCCCAAGAGGATTTCAATCCCACTTCAAGGTATGGTCTCTTCATTTGCTGTTCTTGAGAGCACTGACAAACTGGCCTATTTGGATTCAGATCGGATGCTTCGGGTTTATGATTTTAATCAAGGGCAAGAAGCTCCGATTGGCGGGTTCGCTACCGAACTGTTTCCGGCCGCCTCTCCAGATGGAAAGGCAGTGCTTTCTTCTGATTTGAAGACATTCAAGAAAGTCATTGGCAAGGGCAAAGGTCAGGAAATTCGATTGCCTGGATCCAGTCACTTTCTCCTTTGGGATAAAACAGACCTTTATCTTTTAAAAAAGCTCGAACGAGTAAGCAGCGATTCATGGCAAATTTCTTATTTGGTTTACCAGCAAGATAAAAACCAAGTTCGCCATCGTGTTTGCGATTTTTATCCAGAAAATAATCCCAAGACGTTAAAAGTTGCCGGCGGAAATTCGCCCTCAGAAATTGTACTTTACAGCGAGAAAACCACTGAAGGCTCCAATGAGCTGAACTTTTATTTCTTGAATCTCAGGAACCGAAACGGAAAGTGCCAAGCTGAGCTCCAGTCTGACTTGGCTGATTTGATCAAAGGAAACGTTACTTCAGTGAATTGGTTTCCAGAACTCCAAGAGCTTGCTGTAATCACCGATCACGAAACCATGAATCTCTATTTGGGTAAGGCAGGGGCTCTGGCAATGACAAGTGTTCCTGCTGGCCGTTCTTACTTTCCCAATCCAAAGAGCCCAGTCGTGGTAAATATCAACCGTCAGAAAGGGATCGGGGTCTATTCTCTCTTAACCGGGCGGTACTTTACTCTGGAGCTTTCAGTTGATCGAGGATTTCTGGAAGGCAATCAAATCTGGATTAATTCACAAGGAAATCAACTTTTTATCAGCACGAGGGAACGCAGAACCAAGCAGGGAGAGGGACGTGCCCTTCATACAGTGAGTTTGAAGGGAATTAACTAAACAGGGTTATAGAACAAAAAGGCCAAATGCTTGAAAAGCAAAAGAAGGACTTGGACAGAGCCAAGGATCTGTTCTTTTCATGGAAGCTCCATGAAGCATACGCCATCTTTCGCCGGTTTTTTGATCGCTTGCCATTTTCTCCCCAGATAGAGCATGCACTTTATCTGAGTTACTTCATCCGTTGTTTATTAGAGCTTGGGAAAGAAAGAGAGCTCACTTTTTATCTGAACCAAGTGGAAGCTCTGTCTTCCAAATGGAAGACACCGGAACTGGATTATCAATTAGCCGAAGTTTATATCCTTGGAACCGAAAGAAATATCCCTGCTGCAAAGAAACTGCTTGATCAGATTATTACAAATCCAAATGCCCAAAATCTGCATACGAAATCCAAGATGTTGTTGGCGTACTGCTACGATTGTGAGGGCGATAATGTAAATGCATGCCGCAGAATCATCGATTCCATCCAGGAAAGTTCCGATCGGCCTACTGCCCTGAACTTGGAGCTTTGGAGAATCAAGATCCTTCGAGATGAGGGAAACTTGGTCCTTGCGCGACAGAAAATTGAGAACTTCATTAAGGAAATTGATGTGGTTCGGGATTGGTATGCTTTTTTTAGCGCAAAAATAATTTTAGGTGGGCTAATGGCGCTGCAAGGGGAGAAAGAGGAAGCCAACCATCTTCTACAAGAAACTATGGAAATCGCGGATAAAAGCCCGTTTAAAACCATCAAAGCCCAACTCAAAGCACTGGAGGAGAAGATAACTGCAACCAAGCCTTGTCCCCCAATCCTGTGTGAGCAAGGGATCCAAGGTTGGAAACTCCAATGCAATCAAAAGAGCATCGAATTGAAGCACCAAACCCTGCCCGCAAAGATTTTTGAACTATTCATCAAACAAGAACGGATAGAAAAATCCTGCTTGGCGAAGAAAGTGTTCCACAAGAATTATGAACCGGACAATGACGACAATAAAATTCATTATCAGATTCACTCTTTGAGGAAGCTGCTTCAGGACCTCGATTTTGACAGGGACCCCATTTGTTTTGAAGAGGGCGGTTATAGATTGGTCCCAAAAATTACCGTTCTCGAAGGAGAAGTATGACAAATAGTATAAAATTATTTTGTTTGGGTATCTTGTACTCTGTCTTGGTTCAAGCTCACCCAAAAGATTTGGGTTCTTACAAATGTATGGGGGGGGACGGACCGAATCCTCTGACGGACGTTACTCAACTCCAGAAGGTTGGAACAACTGTTTTTGATTCAAAAGGCGTTGTACAAGAGTTTTTTCTTTGGGAGCGAAAAGGGAAAATTGTTTATCGGAATCAATTTGGAAACATTTATCTTCTGGATCTGAAAACGGGGAAGAGTGTTCCATTTGGTTCGAGCTCCATCCCCTTATCCAGAGTGAAAGACGAGGACGAGAGATTCATCACGCTTTCGGGAACCCCCATCACTTTGGATACTGCTCTGAATCCGCCCAGCTGGCAAAAGTGGGCGCATAAGCAGCGGGTAAAACATTTGTATTGGCACAAGTTTCTGGGGAGAGATTCCTTGTTCAGCGTGGGGTCTTCGTTTGTAAGGCCACACCAGCAGCGAATCGAGGTTTACTCCTTCAGCCGAAAAGGGGTTAAGCCACATATCTGCAATCTTTTTTCCGATGCCGGCTCCTTTTACCACCTTGGCGAAGGGCATGTTTATCCCTACGTTTTTCTTTATGGTGTGAAGAAAGAAGGCGATAAAACCCGATTGACGTACTTTAACATCCAGATTGAGGGAGAATTGGCCGGCATGCCCATGTGCCAGCTTTATCAATCAGGACAATACTCCACTCTGATTCCCGGGAATGTGAAGGAAGTGTACCAATTTCCCGAGTTGATGGTTCAGAACCAAAATATGTTTGTTGTTTTGACAGACCATCCTGAGAAGAATCTGTTGTGGGATGATGGTGCTTATGGATGCAGGTATTATCATTTCGGTTCCCGACAACCCATGGTTCCCAATTCCCGGCAAGCTGTTTTAGCGGTTTGGAGCGAGGATGAGGGGCTTAGTTTGATCTATCCCAGAAGGTTTGAGGCAGGAGAGCCTGTAGTTATCAGGCCTCTTAAGGACCAAATTGAAGGGCCTATCCAGCGGCATCACTTGATACTCTCTGATGATGGAAAAACTCTGTTTGTCCTAGCCAAATTAAAAGGGGGAGAAGATGGGCAACACCGGAGACTGATCCGAGTCTCTTTACAGTGAAGAGATGTTCTTGTCTCTCTTAGCCCAGAAAACAAAAAGGAAAAAAAAGCCCGACAGAACGGGAATTAGAAGAAACAAGAGGATCCAGATTCCCTCGCGGATTGCGCGCACCAATGGCGAATCTGGGGTACCAAACTGGCAAACGGAGCATCCAAATGCTTTCTGGGATTGCAACAAAATGAAAACCCAAGAAAGAGCAAGAAGCCCAAAGCCCTTCGTCTTTTTAAGAAAATAAAAAAGATAAAAGACCAACCCCCCGGTACCTGAGAGGGCTAAATACCCTAAAATCACCAGCAGAGGATCAGTGTCCCAAGCGTAGTTCTGAAGTGTCCAGAACCCAAAGAAGCTGGATAAAGCAATCGAACACAGAATCAGGAAAAAATGCACTACTTTAAGAGACAAGCCAGCTCCTCATTGTTTCATAAGGGGGCATCCAGGGAACAGCGATTAGAAACACAAACAGGATAGCTGTCAGGGCCAGTGTTAAATAGATGGCTGTCTTTTCAGAAATTAAATGCATGAAATAAAGAGCCACCAACGAAGCTTTGGTTGAAGCAACCAACAGAGCCAAAATGACCGCCCAAGTGAACGGCAAATGGATGTAAGAAATACCAACGGTCACTGCGGTCAAAAGTAAAAGACAACCAAAAATAACCCAGTAAACCCGTGTGTGTTTCTTCACTTCTTCAATCGACATATGTTCTGAGGCCATGTTGGTTCTCCTTACAGAAGATAAAGAATTGGGAACAAGAAAATCCAGACCAAATCTACAAAGTGCCAGTACAACCCTGCACATTCAATTCGCCCGGTAAATCGTTCAGGTTCAGATTGCCACATTTTGCTTCCGGGTCCCAAAAGGTATCCATTGACGATGATGCCTCCAAGAATGTGAAGACCGTGCAAGCCGGTGATCACAAAATAAATGGCATAAAAATTACTGGTCGCAGGACTGATGCCGTGACTGAATTTGGTCCCATACTCCACTGCTTTCACCCCTAAAAAGATGAAAGACATCAGCAAAGTTAAACCCATATAGGTTTTAAACTGCTTCAAATTATTCATTTTGAGAGCAGCCCAAGACATGACCACAGTGACCGACGAAAAAATCAGAACCACGGTGTTGAGCGTTGCCAAAGGAACATTCAGAACGTCGTATCCATGGGGCCAATCGCTGACCCCCATTCGGAGAGTGATCAGAGCTGAAAACAAAGCTCCGAAAAGCATCACTTCTGAAGCCAAGAACAACCAAACGCCCAGCTTGGCGTTGGTGACTCCAGTCACTGGATTGGGCTTATCAATATAAGGGATGTGCACTGCCATTTAAGCCTCCTGCGGATTAAATTGAGGTAACACTTTCCGAGTCGTGGACGAATAAGTGTACGGGTTTCTGTAAACTTCAACAGGTGTCGGGAAATTTTCATGAGGGGGGGGAGAACTGGCTGCCCACTCCAAAGTAGTTGCTTCCCAAGGATTGTCATTTTGAACTTTTTTACCTGTTTTCCAAGCTGTGAACATGTTCCAAACAAACGGAATCTGCGCCAACAAGAGGACAAAAGCGGCTGTCGACATGACCACATTCCAACTTTGCGTTGCAGCTCCATAAGAGTACTGAGTTTGGTCATACATTCTTCGCGAGACGCCTTTGGAACCCATCAAAAACATGGGCATGAACACACAATTAATAGAGACAAAAGAAACCCAGAAATGGATTTTTCCCAATGTCTCATTCATGTAGCGGCCGGTGATTTTTGGATACCAGAAATAAACGCCGGCCATCAGTGCGAATAAAGTTCCTGGTGCCACCACATAGTGGAAATGCCCGATGACATAATAAGTATCGTGCAAGTGAATGTCAGAAGCAGTGAGTCCCAGCGGAAGCCCTGTTAGACCACCGATAGCCAACATGGGTAAAAAGGCCAGAGCAAAAAGCATCGGGACCGTGAACCGGATCGAAGCTCCCCAGAGAGTTAGTAAGAGCGTAGTCAAAATAATCACTGAGGGAATCGAAATGATCATGGTAGTCGCTTGGAAGAAAGAACTCAAAGTGACTCCCATTCCAGTCATGAACATGTGGTGAGCCCAAACGACAAAAGACATGAATCCCAAGAAAAGGATCGAGTACACCATCGTTTTGTAGCCATAGAGAGGTTTTCGGCAGAATGTGGAAACAATCTCACAAATCACCCCGACTGCAGGAAGAATCAAGACGTACACTTCAGGGTGGGCCAAGAACCAGAAAAGATGCTGCCAAAGCAGAGGGTTTCCTCCGCCCGCTACTGCTAACTTTTCCCCAGACACGACCAAACCGCTTGGGAGAAAGAAGCTGCTTCCGAAAACTCTGTCAGCCAGTTGAAGAACGGCAGCTCCTTCAAGGGGCGGAAAGGCCAAAAGAAGGAGAAAAGCAGTAGTGACTTGAGCCCAAACGTGAATGGGCCATCTCATGAAAGTGAGGCCTTTCGCTCTCAGTTGAATGGCTGTTGTAATAGTGTTCACAGAGCCCAAAAGAGAAGAAGTGATTAAAAAAACCATCGAAAGAAGCCAAACAGTTTGAGCATTATTCGAGATTACTGAAAGAGGGGGGTAAGAAGTCCAACCAGATGCAGCTGCTCCTCCGGGCATCAAAAAGCTCAACATCATGATGACTCCGCCCACAAAGTAAACCCAATAGCTCATCATGTTCAGTTTTGGGAAAGCCATGTCGCATGCCCCAACTTGCAAGGGGACTAAATAGTTACCGAATGCACCAACCCCCATCGGAACAACCCCCAGAAAGATCATGATGGTTCCGTGCATGGCTCCCAAAGCATTATAGAGCTCCGGAGTCAGCGCCCCCGTTTCACTAATCGCTCTTCCGATTAAAGGAATCTCAACGCCTGGGTAAGCAAGCTGCCAACGCATCAAGATCATCAGAAAGAAACCAAAAAGGAGAAAGAAAGTCGCAGTGATTCCGTACTGGAGACCGATGACTTTGTGATCGGTTGAGAAAATATATTTTTTCCAAAAAGGCATTTCGTGGTGAGACATTGATTACACTCCTTCGCTCAGAGCTTTTTCTTCTTCTAAAAGCCAGTTGTCATATTCTTCTTGAGTCATGACATTAAAGTATCCCTTCATCCGATAATGCCCGACCCCGCATAGTTGCGCACAAGCAATTTCAAACTTTCCAGTTTCTTTGGTGTTGAACCAAAGAGGAAACACCATTCCTGGAATGGCATCGTGTTTCACCCGGGCCGTTGGAAGGAAGAAGCCGTGGATGACATCTTTTGCACCTAACTCCACAATGACCGGCTTTCCAACAGGCACGTTCAACTGATTAATGGATACAATATCGTCTTTTGCATTGGGGTCTTCTCTATCAAGTCCCACGGGGTTTGTGCCGTCGATGAGGTCGATATTTGTTTTTCCAAATTTTCCATCTTTCCCCGGATAATGGATATTCCAAGCAAACTGTTCCGCTGTGACTCTTACCACTAGAGAAGATTCTCGATCCGGAAAGTCTGTTTTGAGCTTTGCCCAAACTGGATAAGAGAAAAAGACCAAGAGACACGCTTCAAAAATAACAATGCCTATCTCAAGATATTTTGGAACCGAAAAGTTTCGCGGCGTGACATCAGCTGTGTGGCCTGCGCGGTCTCTAAAACGGATTAGACAGTAAACCAAGTAAATTCCCCAACCCACAAAAAGAGCCGCCATAAAATAGTGGAGAGTACTGATTAAATTATCGATTGCAGAGCCGTGAGTGGAGACATCGATGGGAAGACCGTAATCAAAGCCCTTTCCAGCTAAGACATCTTCCCAAATTTTTGCTAGTTGTTCCATCATGAGTGACCGCCCCTGAAAAGATTAGTGTTTCATTGGCCTTACTGGCACAAATTAAAAGTTTACCTCGAGTGTAAAAAAGAGCCCAAGTTAAAAATTAGGTCCAGAAGAATCATGCAGTTAAGCTTGCCTGTCAATCCCAGATGACAAATTAAAAGAAGCAGCGCAAACTCCTTTTCGATGAAACCGGAAATGAAAACTCAATCGGGCTTCGGAAATTATTTTGAATCAGAAGCTCAAGCTGGGGCTCTTCCTAAAAATCAGAACTCTCCCCAGAAATCCCCATTGGGTCTTTACCCCGAACAACTCAGTGGATCTGCTTTTACGGTGCCGCGAACTGAGAATAAGAGAACTTGGTTTTACCGGATTCGGCCCTCAGCGGTGCATGGAAAGTTTTCGTCTTTTTCCTCTCCGTTTTGGAAAACTACTGGAAAAGAGCCTGCGGCGAGCCCGGAACAATTACGGTGGGATCCCACCCCCAAGCCCACTTCTTCGGTCGATTTTATTCAAAGTTTATTCACTTTAGTTCGAAATGGAAGCCCTGAGAACCGCACAGGAGTCGCAGTTCATGTTTACGCGGCGAATCAATCCATGGGAGATACTTTTGCCTACAACGCCGATGGGGAGTTCTTGGTGGTTCCAGAAACCGGGAAGCTCTTGGTTCGAACTGAATGTGGAGATTTGTCTGTTGAACCTTGTGAGATTGTTTGCATCCCTAGAGGGATGAAATTTCAAATCCAGCTGCTTGATTCTTGGGCAAGGGGCTACGTTTGTGAAAATTTTGGTGAGCCCTTTCGCTTGCCCACTCTGGGCTTGATTGGGTCCAATGGCTTAGCCGATCCCCGGCACTTTTTAGCTCCGCATGCTAAATTTGAAGATCGCAAAGGGCAGTTTCAGCTGATGGTTCGGTATCAAGGAGGCCTTTTTGCGGCTCCGCTCGACCGTTCCCCTTTGGACGTGGTTGCTTGGCATGGAAACTATGTTCCTTATAAATATGATCTAAGGCTTTTTCAGCCCGTGAATTCAGTTCGGTTGGACCACCCGGATCCGTCCATTTTTACAGTGATGACTTCACCTAGTTTGGTCCCTGGCCAAGCGAACTGTGATTTTGTAATTTTTCCGCCCCGATGGATGGTTGCTCAAGATACTTTTCGACCTCCGTATTTTCATCGAAATATCATGAGCGAGTGGATGGGGCTCATTCAGGGCCGGTATGACGCAAAAGAAAAAGGCTTCCTGCCCGGGGGAAGCAGCCTTCACAATTGCATGACGCCGCATGGGCCAGATGCTGAAACTACTGAGAAGGCAATGGCTGGATCCAATACTCCGCAATTTTTAGAAAATACCCTCGCCATCATGTTTGAAAGTTGTTATCCCTATGCTGTGACTGAGGCAGCACAAAAGACAGCCCTTCTTCAAAAAGATTACTTAGATTGCTGGAAAGACCTCAAGGTCTTGTTTCAACCCAAATCTTGAGTGTGGATGAGATGAAGTCGTTTAAGGTAGGACTCTTTTTGTTTTTCAGTTTGGGGGTTTTCGGGCAACAAATTCCTCGACTCGTGGGGGGAATGCCAGCAGACGAAAGATTCCCCGCCATTTTTCTTTTCTCTGAGTTTCGGGAAGGCCTGACGGATAGTTTTTGCACAGCTGCTAAAATTTCCAGAACTCAATTCTTAACTGCCGCTCACTGTGTTTTGGAAACCAGCCAAACCAAATGGTACCTTCCTGAGAACGCCAAGCCAGGGAATCATTATTACTACTCTTTCGGAAGAAACTTGGCCCAGCCAGCGGCCATTTTTTCATTGCGCATAAAAAAAGTTCATATCCACCCCTTGCTGCAAAACTGTTTGAACAAGGGAAAATATTTTCCAGCTCAATGCCAAGAAAAGAAATTGCCCAATCCAGACTTGGCGATTGTAACGGTCGAACCGGCTGTGGGACCGTTTTTTGAAGCCTCTCCAATTCCCATCGATTTCACTCCAAACCAACCGGGTGACGAGATCATCTTGGCGGGTTACGGAGCCCAAGAAGATGGAGATATTACGCCTCCCGTTTTGAAATATGGTTACTCGAAAGTAGCAAGTCCCGAGGAGTTGGAGAAAGCCACTCAAGGCACTTCAGCTGTTCAAATGGGATTTCTCCAATTTGGATTTTATTTTGGAAGTCTGGGACCTCTCTTGGATGCCAGATTCCCCAATTTGGGAAGTGGTGATTCCGGGGGCCCCGTTATGAAAGAGCATCCCGATAGAATTGTCGGGGTGAACTCAAGTGCTGTGTGTTTGGATGAAGCGCCCCCTGAATGCGAAATCACATCAAATAACTTCTTTACTCGAATCGATTCAAAAGCAACAGTTCCAGTTGACCGGTGGATAAAAGACTTGATTCATGAAAGTCGCTTCTGAGGGAAGTGCTTCCGATAACTTTCCAATGATTCCTGTATGACTGCGACCGCTTCTTTTTTATTCAAGAATTTTTCAACCACTACTTTTTTATGCTCAAGTGATTTGTACTCTTCAAAAAACTTTCGGACTTCCGCCATCCGGTGCGGGGGTAGATCATCCAATGATTCGTAGTGATTGTATTCCGGATCATCTGCATGCACCGCTATGATTTTGTCATCCGCTTCTCCTTGGTCCACCATTTTCATGACACCAATTGGCTTTACTCTTAAAATGGAAAGCGGGGCCACAGCCAGCTGGCCCAAAACTAAAACGTCCAATGGGTCTTTATCATCACAGTAACTTTGGGGGATAAAACCATAATTGGCAGGATAATGGACTGAGCTGAAAAGAATCCGATCCACTCTCAGAAAGCCCGTAGCTTTATCCAGCTCATATTTGATTTTTGAGTCCATAGGAATCTCGATGACCGCATTCAGATAACTTTCACTTTTGGTTCCTGGTTCAATGTCATGCCAAGGGTGCATCTTATTCCTCCTCACTTGGTTTTTTGCTGAGAGAATCCAACAATGCGCTTGCTTGACTGCGATTTAGCCCGGCCTCAATCAAACTGTCAAAGCTCGCTTCCGAAACAGCCTGGAGACTTCCCAATTTTTTCAAAAGTTTTAATCGAGTGGTTTCCCCAATCCCTGGGATGTCCTTCAAAAGAGACTCATCCAGCATCATCTTACTGCGTCTTCTTCGATGGCTTTCGATGGAAAATCGATGGGCCTCGTCTCTTACTTGCTGGAGCAAACGAAGAGCTGGGTTCGTTTCTTTTAAAATAATGGGATTCTTTCTCTTTGGGATGAAAATACGCTCCTCAGTTTTTTCTACATTTTTTCTGGTGAAAGCACTCTTGGTTCTGGATTTTGCAAGCGCAAGGACCGGAATTTCCATTCCCAGTTCTTTTAGAGCCCTCTCAGCAGAGGCCAGCTGGCCCTTTCCCCCGTCGATCAGAAGCAAGTCGGGCGGGGGAGGATCGGGTTTGTTGAACCGTCTCGTCACTACTTCATGGATCATGGCGAAGTCATTTTGGCCTTCCACCGTTTTGGGATAATACAAGCGGTAACGGCTTTTTAGGGGCCTTTCATCCGAAAAATGGACCAATGCAATGGCTGGGTTCTTGCCTTGCAGGTTGGACACATCGATCCCTTCGATTGTTTGAGGAGCTTCCGGCAGGTCAAGGACTCTTCTGAGCTCCTCGGCTCCCGAGAGGGCCGTTTTATTCTTTTGATCCAAATAAATCAGTTTTGCATTTTCAAAAGCCATTCCCAATAAACGCAAAGGTTGTTCTGTACGGGGGACTCGGATGGCTACTTTTTTTCGCGCCTGTTCGGCAAGCATTTTTTCCAGCAGAAGACGTTCCTCGAAATCATTTGCAATCCAAATCTCATCGGGAACCAAGGAAACCAAATAGAACTGTTGTAGAAACTCGGAAATGGTTTGTTCATTGGAGTCCAAACTTAAAGGAAGCTTTACCGTTCTTCGGCCTGTCAGAAAGCCGTTTCTTATGAATAAAACCGCAATCGACAGTTCCTGTTCGCCCTCAAAAACCCCGACGACATCGATATCTCTTTGACGTTCAGTAAGAACGGCGTTTTGTTTTTCAGCGATCCGGTCAATCGCCAGAATCTTGTCACGGATACTCTTTGCCCTCTCATACTCCAATTTATCTGACGATTCCTGCATTTGCTTTCTGAGGTTTTGAACCAGGGCTTGTTTTTTTCCTTTTAAAAACAGAGTCGCTTCTTCAACTTGTTTTGCATATTCATTTTGGGAGACATAATCCACACAAGGAGCCGTGCAAGTTCCAATTTCGTAGTTGAGGCAAGGCCGTGTGCGATTTTTAAATTTAGAATCTGAGCAATCCCGCAACTGAAAGGTCTTTAGAAGAAAACGGCTGATCTCTCGAATACCGCCACTGAAGGGGCCAAAATACCGCAGGGCTGGTGAAGCGCTTATTTTTCTTGTGACTCTGAATTGTGGAAAGGGGTGTGTAAAATCCAAAACAACATAGGGGTAATTTTTATCATCTTTAAGCCTTACGTTGTATCTGGGCCTGTGTTGTTTGATGAGATTGCATTCCAAAAGAAGAGCTTCCAACTCGGTGTGAGTAACTGTGAACTCCAGTTGAAAAATTCTTTTAACGAGAACGCGGGTTTTAGGAGTGAGTTTTTCCGGTGATTGAAAATAAGAACGGATACGATTTTTCAAATTCTTGGCCTTGCCGATGTAAAGAATTCGTCCGGTGACATCCTTCATGATGTAGACCCCGGGCTGGGTAGGCCAGGTTTTGATTTGCTCGGTCAGAGCCGCTTTTAACTCATCTGGGGTGGACACTATGGCTTGGTTTCGTCATCAGCATCGGATTCCGTCTTTTTGGGAAGGGAAGGCTGGGAGCTTTCATCCTCATCCGGTTGGTTCAGGGCTTTTTTAAACTCCCGGATCCCTTTACCCAACCCTTTTGCAAGCTCAGGCAACCTTTTCGGGCCAAATATCAAAAGCACGATGGCCCCTAAGACAAGTAACTCAGTAAAACCTAAATTTCCAAACATGGGGGTATTATAATGCAAACTTACTGTTTAGAAAGGCGAAATTATCCGAACCGGGCCCTTTGGGAAAATGGCTTGCCCCCCCTTGGGTGGATGTGCTACCACTTTTGCCTAATTACACACGCTCCCCTACCTAAAATAGACTTCGGTCTCTGTCGGGGTATGTAATCCGAAAGAGCACAAAGGGAGCGGAGGCTTAACCGGAGGGAAATATGCCTGAAGTATCCATGAGAAATATGCTTGAAGCTGGGGTCCATTTTGGCCACCAGACTCACCGTTGGAACCCCAAGATGAGGCCTTTTATCTACGGGCCGAGAAATGGGATTTATATTATTGACCTTGAAAAGACTGTAAAGCACGCCAAAGAAGCTTGTGCTTTCATTAAAAACACAGTCGCAGAAGGTGGAAAGATTTTATTCGTTGCTACCAAGAACCAAGCTGCTTCGATGACCAAAGAAGCAGCCAGCCGTTGCAACATGCCCTACGTCAGCGAGCGCTGGTTGGGTGGTACTTTGACCAATTTTGCCACTATCCGCCGAGGGTGCGAAAAACTGGACGAAATGGATCGTTTGCGCGCGGATGGGACTTACGACTTGCTTAAGAAAAAAGAGCGGGTTGTTTTTGATAGAAAACAAGCCAAATTGGAAGCGAGTCTTGGCGGTATCCGTCAAATGAGGCAGCTGCCTTCTGCGCTTTTTATTATCGACCCAATGACTGAAGAAATTGCGGTTCGCGAAGCCAACCGACTGGGAATCCCCGTGGTGGCTCTAGTGGATACCAACTGCGATCCAGACCGGGTGGACTATGTCATTCCTGGAAATGATGATGCTATTAAATCAGTGAATCTTTTTGTTAATTTGATGGCAGATTCCTGTTTGGAAGGGGCTGCTATTTATGAGCAAAAAGCTCGTTTGGCTCAAGGCCATGCGGTAGCCGAAGGCCAAGCTCCCCAAGCAAAGCCTGCGGAAGTTGAGAAAGTGGCTGCGGGTCCAGTGGTTGAAAAAGTCAAACGACCCAAGCTTCTCAACATCCCCACTGAGATAGACTACCGGGATGCAAGTCTCTTGGAAGAAGAAGAGACGACCGAAGTCACAGAAGAAGCCACTGAAGAGAAATCAGATACTTGATATTGGGAGGTTGTTGTGAGCGAGGCATTGTTAGTAAAAGAACTAAGAGAAAAGACCGGCGCAGGTTTCATGGACTGCAAAAAAGCGTTGCTTGAGACAGGCAATGATTTGGAAAAGGCCATGACTTTTCTTCGTGAAAAAGGGCTTGCAGCTGCGGCTAAAAAAGCGGGGCGAGCGGCTCACGAGGGTCGGGTTCTTTCTTATATTCACGGCGAAGGAAAAATCGGAGTGCTTGTGGAAGTCAATTGCGAGACTGACTTTGTTGCAAGAACCGACGAGTTCCAGAACTTGGTAAAAGACATCGCCATGCACATTGCTGCAGCAGGGCCCAAGTATTTGAATAAAGAAGGTGTGCCCGCGGAGGATTTGGAGAAAGAAAAAGCCATTTTCCGAACCCAAGCTGAAGAATCCGGTAAAAAAGGGCCAGTGGTGGACAAGATTGTAGAAGGTAAGATTAGCAAGTTCTACGAAGAGCATTGCTTGGTCCATCAAAAGTTCGTCAAAAATCCCGATCTGACTATTGAAGCTCTGCTCAAAAACGCAATCGCGACTTTGGGTGAAAACATGGCCATTCGCCGTTATGCTCGTTTTCAAGTAGGGGAAGCTATTTCGCCCAAAACTAGCTGCAGCGTATGAGCCAATCACCATCCAAGCCTCGATATCAGCGCGTTCTCCTCAAACTTAGCGGAGAGGCTCTTGCGGGTGATAAAGCCTATGGGATTAGCCCGGATGTCATCGATCGAATTGCAAAAGAAGTCAGGGTTGTTCACGAGTTGGGGGTCCAAATTGCGATCGTCATTGGGGGAGGAAATATCTTCCGAGGGATTGCAGGGACCGCTCAAGGAATGGATCGAGCGACAAGCGATTACATGGGGATGTTGGCCACTGTTCTGAACAGCTTGGCTCTCCAAGATTGTCTGGAAAAATTGGGCGTTTATACCAGGGTCATGTCTGCCATTGAAATGCACGAGCTCTGCGAACCTTACATTCGTCGAAGAGCAGTCCGACACCTTGAAAAAAACCGCGTGGTCATTTTTGCTGCGGGAACTGGAAATCCCTATTTCACAACTGACACAGCTGCAAGTTTGCGGGCCATGGAAGTAAGCGCTGAAGTCATCATGAAAGCCACCAAAGTAGATGGTGTTTACGACGACGATCCCATGTCAAATCCGAAAGCCAAGCTTTTAAAGCGCCTTGATTATTTGGATGTCCTAAAAAACAACCTGAAAGTGATGGATTCAACGGCCATTTCTTTGTGCATGGACAATAATTTGCCGCTGCTGGTGTTCAATTTAAACACAGCTGGAAATTTCAAGCGGGTGATCATGGGCGAAGATATTGGAACTATAGTCGGGAGGGATAAATGACCCCACAGATGACTGAAATCAAAAAACACATGGAAAAAGCGGTGGAACACCTTCGGACCGAATTATCCAAGCTTCGGGTGGGAAGGGCCTCTGCGACCATGGTGGATGGCGTGAGAGTGGATGTCTATGGCAGTCAAATGTCACTCAAAGAAGTAGCTGCTTTGGCGACGCCAGATGCAAAAACAATCACGATTCAACCTTGGGACAGAAGCTTGTTTGGTGAAATTGAAAAAGCGATTCTGGCAGCCAATCTCGGCTTAACTCCGATGAATGACGGGAAAATAATACGGATTAACATGCCCCCCATCACGGAGGAGCGTCGTAAGGATTTTGTGAAGCAGATCAGCAAAGAAGGGGAAGCTGCAAAAGTGTCCGTTAGAAACATTCGAAGGGATGCCATGGATGCTCTCAAAAAAGACAAAGTCTTGACCGAAGATGATCAACGCAGAACCCAGGAAGAAATTCAAAAGCTAACCGATCAGTTCATTCAAGAGATCGATAAATCAGTGGAGTCAAAGACCAAAGAGGTCATGACGATCTGAGCATGAATTCCTTAAAATCTATTCCACGCCACATTGCCATAATCATGGATGGGAATGGGCGTTGGGCCAAGGAAAGAGGCTTGGCTAGAACTCGTGGGCACCAAGAGGGGGCCAAGCGAGTGGATGATATTGTCACCGAGTGCCGTAGTTTGGGCGTTGAGTATCTGACTCTCTACACTTTCTCAACTGAGAACTGGCAAAGACCCACTCTAGAAGTCAATTTGTTGATGCGCCTTTTGGTTCGGCACTTGAAAACAATGGACAAAAAGTTGAAAAAGAATCAGGTGTCTCTGTCGGCTCAAGGCACACTGTCTCGTTTGCCAACTTTTGTTTTAACTGAACTGGAGCGAGCCATCGAATACACCCACACCAGCGAACCAAAGATGCGGCTTAGCCTTGCTCTTTCCTACGGTGGGCGGCAAGAACTGGTTGATGCGGTCAAAAAGATTTCGTCTGCGGTTAATTCTGGCAAATTGGAAATTGATTCCATTGATGAATTGGTCATTCGAAGCAATCTTTACGAACCCGGATTTCCTGATCCTGACCTGCTCATCCGAACTGGGGGAGAATCTAGAATCAGCAACTTTTTGCTTTGGCAACTGGCCTACTCTGAAATCGTGATTGCCGAAGAGTTGTGGCCGGACTTTCATCCGGAGAACCTGCGGGCCGCCGTTGATATTTTTTCAAAACGGAACCGGCGGTTCGGAAAGACCCAAGAACAAGTTCAGACAAAAAAAATAGCAGCGAAACGAAAGCTTCCAAGCGAATTAGGTAAGGGAGGGTTGTGAAAACGCGTTTATTGACGGGTATTCCAGCAGCTTTGGCGCTGGTGGCTCTTATTTTGTGGGGTTCCTTTGGTCTTCTGCAGACGGTGGTGGTTCTGATTGCTGCCTGTGCTTATCTTGAATTTGATTCTTTGATGTTCTCCCGAAGATCCGGAATGAGAAAAGCCGGGATGTTTCTTTTGGTAGCGCTCCAAGTTTTTTTCTTGCAGCAAGACCACCTGCTTTCATTTCACATTTATATTTTGGCAAATATCGTTATTTTTGCTTCAGGTGTTTTGGGGCAAGCGCGAACTGGAAATTTTGAAGTTGCCATGCGAGAAGTCGCCAACCAATGGTTGGGTTTTTCGTACATTGTTCTCATTTTTGGTTTTCTTTTTAGTATCGCCAGTTGGCCCGAAGTCGGCAGAGCTTACCTCATTTTGCTTTTTCTGATTGTCTTTGTTGGGGATACAGCGGCGTATTTTGGAGGGATGGCTTGGGGAAAAACAAAGCTTGCAAGTCAAATCAGTCCCAAGAAAACGATTGAAGGTTCGGTTTCAGCTCTGATTGCTTCGGTCCTGATGGGGGTCCTGTGGGCTCATTTTATTTATCCGGATTCCATGGCTCTTGAGAAGTATTGGCGAATAATCCTTTTTATTCCTCTTCTGAGTTGTCTCGCCCAGTTGGGAGATTTGTTTGAATCGGTTTTGAAGAGGAGCCAGATGCAGAAGGATTCTGGAACCTTTTTACCCGGACACGGTGGGATTTTGGACCGTGTGGATGGGCTCGCATTGGCTGCACCCGGTTTTTATTTGTGTTTGTATTATCTTTGGGAGGTCTTTTAAGTGACTCAAAGAAAAAGAATCTGTGTTCTTGGCTCAACGGGCACCATCGGTACTTACACACTCGATTTGGTCAAAGCTTATCCGGACCAGTTCGAAGTGGTTAGTTTGGCAGCCGGTAGAAACCTGAACAAAATCCAAGAACAGATTGAAAGTTTCAGGCCAAACGCGGTCAGCGTGCAAAATGAAGTGGATGCTCTTTTTCTGAAGAAAGAGTTTCCCAAATTGGAAGTCGGTTTTGGTGCTGAGGGAATCAAGCAATGTATTGAGGCCGACCGGGTGGATGTTGTGATTGTGGGGATTGTGGGATTTGCAGGGCTGGAACCGACTCTTCATGCCATCAAGAAGAACAAACTCATCGGATTGGCAAACAAAGAATCCCTCGTCACTGCAGGGAGTCTGTTTCATGACGAGGTCAAAAAAAGTAAAGCCGTCGTTGTACCGGTGGATAGCGAGCACAATGCCCTTTACCAACTTCTTAAGGGTGTGAGCCGTTCGGAAGTCGAGACCCTTGTTTTAACGGCGAGTGGAGGCCCCTTTCTGAATAAAAATGATTTGGATTTGAGCCAAGTCACTCCGGAAATGGCTGTTTCCCACCCCAACTGGAAAATGGGGCCAAAAATTTCCGTAGATTCGGCGACGCTCATGAACAAAGGGCTCGAGCTTATTGAGGCCCACTTTCTTTTTGGGTTTCCCGAAGAAAAAATTGAAGTTTGGGTCCATCCCCAGAGTATTGTTCACGGGGCAGTTTGGTTGCGGGACAATACGAATCTGGCGCAGTTGTCTTTGCCTGACATGAAATCGGCCATTGGCTATGCCCTGTCTTATCCTGACAGGCTGGACGGGCCTATCCAAAAACTCAACCTCGCTCAAATGGCTCGCTTGGAATTTTTTGAACCGGACACAGTCCGATTTCCTTGTTTGGCTCTAGCCAGAAAAGCACTCAGATTGGGGCAAAGCCACGTGATTGCTCTGAATGCAGCCAATGAAATTGCTGTGGAGGCCTTCCTGGCAAAGAAAATTCGATTTACCCAGATCCCAGAAGTCATTGACGCCGCTTTGCAGAAATTTGCCGGGACCTCCATTCATCAATTGAGTGATGTCTTTGAATCGGACCGAATAGGCCGTCAAGTTGCCAATACCGTTATAAATCGAATATGATTACGGAAATTTGGGAGGTTCAGTGTGACATCCGTTTTGGGAATGTTGATTCTTCTGGGTGGGCTCATTTTTTTTCACGAATTGGGCCACTATTTAGTCGCTAAATTTTTTGGAATTAAAGTCGAAACTTTTTCTCTTGGATTTGGAAAAAAGATTCTCAAAAAAAAATGGGGTGAAACTGAGTATTGCGTTTCCTTGGTCCCCTTAGGCGGTTACGTAAAATTGATGGGGGATGACCCTTATAAACCAGTCCCTCCCGAAGAAGCAGCTCGTGCTTTTTCCACACAAGCTCTTTACAAAAGATTTTCTGTCGTAGCGGCAGGGCCCATCGCCAATTTACTTCTGGCTTATATCCTTTTTATGGTGGTTTTCTGGGTCGGCCAACCCCAAGTCAGCACCAAAGTGGGAGCAGTGGAAGTCGACAGCCCCGCTTGGCAGTCAGGTTTTCGGCCTGGTGATAAAATTGTGGCTTTAAACGATGAGCCCGTAGCCACTTGGCAGGATTTGGACCAGTGGGTTCGCGCGAAAGAGGGCCAAACGGTCCAAGTGACTGTGCAAAGAGAGCAGGCAGAAATGAAACTGTCTGTTCCCATCAATAAAGTGCAAGCCAAGAATCCTTATGGCGAAGAAGAAACGGTCGGCGGAATTAAAGGGATATCCGCTACTCCTTTGGCCTCAGTTGTTGGCCTATCAAATCCTGAGACTCCCGCTTATCGAGCAGGTCTTCGAACCGGCGATTTCATCACCAAAGTAGGTGATAAAGAAGTCAGTTCTTTTGAGGATCTAAAACGTGAGCTGACGCTTCAATGGCAAGATTCAAAACCGGTGGAATTGACCTATCAATCCCTGACAGACAGTAAAAAGAAATCCGAGGACAAAAAAATCACTCTTGTTTACCCGTCCCAGAAGGAGACAGATTTTAGTCTTTATTTTGGGTTTTTCCCGTCTGAAACTTTCATAAAACAAGTCTCCAAGGACAGCCCTGCTGAAAAAGTCGGTCTTCTTGCGGGGGATCGAATCACTCAAATTGGTGAAGTCAAAGTCCGTAACTTTGATAGCATCGTAGAAAGTGTCCAAAGTTATGGGGCCAAGGGGAACTCGGTTTCGGTTGTTATCGAGCGGGCTGGAAAATCGATGAATTTTGATTTGAAGCCGGTCGAAACTATTCAGGAAGACCCCATCACACATAATAAGTTCAAGAAGTACATTATTGGCTTTGCCCCTTATTTGGTTTTTGAAGAACCCGAATACACGACCGTTCAGGTGAGGGGTATCCCGTCTCTTCTTGTAAAGGCCGTCGGTGAAACCAATGAACTCGCCCAAAAAATGGTGATCAGCTTGGTTAAATTGGCCACGGGGGGGATCTCCATTAAGAACTTGGGAGGCCCTGTTTTAATCGCAACAGTGGCAGGAAAAAGCCTTGAGTCTGGTTTGGTCCATTTTTTACAAACGATGGCTTTAATCAGCATCAATTTGTTTCTTTTGAACCTTTTTCCTGTGCCCATCTTGGATGGAGGGCACTTGCTGTTCTTCACGATAGAGGCCATCAAGGGTAAACCGGTAACCATCCGGACCATGGAAATTGCAAATCAGATTGGAATGGTTTTCATTTTAACTCTCGTCGTGTTAACTTTATTTAACGACATCTCGAGGATAATACTTCATTGAAAAAAACATTCGTTCTCGATACCAGCGTAATACTCTACGATCCCCAGTGTATTTATAAGTTTGAAGACAACGTCGTAGTGGTCCCCATCACGGTTCTTGAGGAAATGGACCGTTTCAAAAAGGATCTGACCGAAATTGGTCGGAATGCCCGGCACTTCTCGCGTTATTTGGATGAAATCAGAAAACGCGGGTCTTTGACCAATGGAGTTGAGATTGGAAAAAAAGGCACGCTCATCGTTGATTTGTTCAGAGATGCTGAAAAATATCTGCCCTCTGAAATGTCCCATGAAAAGAATGACCACAAGATTCTGGCCGTTGCCCTGAAATTTCGCCAGGAAAAGACCAATACCAGTGTTGTTTTTGTCACTAAGGACGTGAATCTCAGAGTTAAAGCCGATGCTCTCGGGATTAATTCAGTGGATTACGAGCCCTCCCGAGTCAGCATTGATGATCTCTACGGGGGGATTATCACCATGGATGTTCCCTCGGACGTGGTGGACAAATTTCTGATTGATAAGCGTCTGCCAATTCACGATCAAGAATTGTTCGCAAACACTTACGTCATTCTGAAAGATCAAAAAGATCCTGAACATTTCGCAACGGCTCGGTACATGTCGGGAGTGAGGGAATTGGTCCCTTTAAAGACACCTCCACAAGGGGTTTGGGGAATCAAACCTCGAAATGCGGAGCAGGATTGCATTATGGACGCTCTACTGGATGACGAGCTTTCCTTGGTAAGCTTGGTGGGAAAAGCCGGAACGGGGAAGACCCTGATGGCTCTTGCTTGTGGCCTTCAGAAAACGATTGATGACGGTAAATACCAAAAACTTTTAGTCTCTCGACCCATTTTTCCTTTAGGGAAGGACATTGGGTTTTTACCCGGTGAAATCGAAGAGAAGCTGAATCCGTGGATGCAGCCCATTTTTGACAATATTGATTACATTGTTTCCTTCAGCGCTGGTGAAAGGCCTCAGAAAAGACAGAATCGACGGGCTTGGCAGGAACTTATCAACCAAGGAATGCTGCAAATTGAACCCCTTACTTACATCCGGGGTCGGAGTTTGGCGTATCAGTATTTAATCGTAGATGAATCTCAGAATTTAACCCCCCATGAAATGAAAACCATCATCACCCGCGCAGGCGAAGGGACAAAAGTTGTTCTGACCGGGGATTGCTACCAAATTGATAACCCGTACATTGATTCCTCGAACAACGGGCTCACCTATGTGGTGGAGCGATTTAAACGAGAAGAAATCTCCGGGCATGTTACTTTGAGCAAAGGGGAGCGATCGCAATTAGCAGAGATCGCCACGAACCTGCTCTAGATTTTGTTGCCAAGCGTTAATTGACATATGTGTATGGCTATGTATTGTGAGTGAGCTTTATGGAACGAAAAAAAATATCGACCACAGTTTATATCACTCAAGACCAAAACAATCTTTTGAAGTTGCTCAATCAAAAGACCAAAGTGCCCATTGCTGAGTACATTCGGGAAGGGATTGATCTAGTTCTTGAAAAACACAAACAAAATTTACCGGGGCAGCTTTCACTGCTTCAAGATGACGAGAACCGAAAAGATCTCCGCCAGCGCGAGTTTCTCGATAACTAACTGGTTTCACGTGTGACCGATCCAAAACTCATTCGAAATTTCAGTATCATTGCCCATATCGATCACGGAAAGTCGACTTTGGCAGATCGCCTCTTGGAAGTTACCGGAGCTCTCACAAAACGAGAGATGCGCGATCAGTTCATGGACAAAATGGATATCGAGCGTGAGCGCGGTATCACCATTAAAGCCCAAACAGCTCGTCTTAACTTCGCCGCCAAGGACGGAAAGGATTATGTTTTAAATCTGATTGATACTCCCGGACACGTCGATTTCGTGTACGAAGTTTCCCGGAGTCTTGCAGCTTGTGAAGGAGCCATTTTGGTGGTCGATGCTTCACAAGGAGTGGAAGCTCAAACTTTGGCCAATGTATATTTGGCGCTGGACAACAATTTGGAAATTGTCCCGGTTCTGAACAAGATTGATTTGCCGGGAGCAGATGTAGAAAACGCCAAAAAGGAAATTGAAGACATTATTGGAATCCCCACTGATCATGCCGTTCCCATCAGCGCTAAAGAAGGGATTAATATCAGGGAAGTTCTTGAGAAAGTGGTTGAGTTGGTCCCCCCTCCCAAAGGACGAGCTCAAGAGGCCCTTCAAGCGCTCATTTTTGATGCTTGGTTTGATCCCTATCAAGGGGTTGTTGTTCAATTCAGAGTAGTCGAAGGCTCTTTGAAATTGGGCGACAAAATAAAAATGATCAATACAGGCACCGAGCATGAAGTTCTTCGCTTGGGTGTTTTTAATCCCCACCCAACGGATATCTCTGAGTTGGGAGTGGGTGAGGTGGGTTTTCTCACTGCGAATATTAAAACCATCCGAGACGTTAAGATTGGTGACACGCTCACTCACTTGAGTCGGCCCGCCACTGTCCCCTTATCCGGATTCAAAGAAGTCAAAGCCATGGTGTTCAGCGGGATTTATCCGGTGGACAGCTCAGATTACCCCAATCTCAAAGTGGCGATGGAAAAACTCAGTCTGAACGATAGTTCGTTCACTTTTGAGATGGAAACTTCTGAAGCTCTGGGTTTCGGTTTTCGATGCGGTTTCCTGGGGTTGTTGCACATGGAAATTGTTCAGGAGCGCCTCGAGCGGGAATTTGGGATCGCTCTGGTAACGACAGCTCCAAGTGTGATTTATCGGGTTAATACCACTGATGGACAAACTCTCAGCATCTACAACCCTTCTGATCTGCCACCGCCGCAACACATTTCATCGATTGAGGAACCCATTGTCCATGCAACCATTCATACTCCGGAGACCTTTTTGGGGAATCTCATCAAGCTCTGTGAAGACAAGCGAGGAACCCAGACACGACTTCATTACCATTCACCAAAACATATCGTTTTGGAGTATGACATTCCCTTTAATGAAATCGTTCTTTCCTTTTATGACAAACTGAAAAGTTTCAGCAAGGGCTACGCCAGTTTGGATTATGAATTTGTGCGTTTTGAACCGAGCAACCTTGTGAAGCTTGATCTTTTGGTGAATTCAAATCCGGTCGACGCTCTTAGCTGGATCATCCACAAGGATAAAGCTTATTTTCGGGGCAGGGAATTGGCTGCAAAGATGAAGGAATTGATCGAGCGCCAAATGTTTGAAGTGATCATTCAAGCAGCCATTGGAAGTAAAATCATCGCAAAAGAGAGAATTGCCCCCCTTAGAAAAAATGTTACCGCCAAATGTTATGGCGGCGACATTTCACGAAAGAGAAAGCTTCTTGAAAAACAGAAAGAGGGGAAAAAACGCATGAAGCAAGTGGGAAGTGTTGAAATCCCACAAGAAGCGTTTTTAGCCGCTCTTTCGTTGGATTGAACCATGAATTCAAAAATCGCACTAAAATCTTTTTTGGTGGCAACGGCTGCTGCACTCTCCCTGCGGTTTTTCGTTTTTGAAGATTTTAGAATCTCCTCTAACTCCATGGTGCCCAATCTGCTCAAAGGGGATCTCGTTTTGGTCTCAAAATCGGCCTTTAGCCTGAAACTCCCTTTTACTTCGATTGAGTTGGTTAGAACCGGTCAACCTCACCGTTCTGAAGTGGTTGCTTTCTCACTTCCGGAGCGTGGTTCGGATACTTATGTAAAGAGAATTGTTGCCCTTGGGGGAGACCGGATTGAGATCAGAGAGGGTGTTCTGTGGATTAACGGGGAAATGGCTGGTTACAGAGACGCGCTTGATACGGAAGTTGAGGAGTCACTACCTGGAGCAAAACCTTACCGAATCACAAGAAATGAAAAGGCCCTCCCGGATTATGGCCCTGTTGATGTTCCGGCCGGTCATTTCTTTGCTTTGGGTGACAATCGTTCGGATAGTGTGGATTCGAGAACTTGGGGCCCCATCCCTTTCTCCTGCTTAAAAGGTAAAGTGGCTCTCATTTGGCTGTCCGTCGAAAATTCGGGAGGGGTTCGTCCCCAAAGATGGCTTTCAGCTATCCAGTAAACTTGATATCCCACTCAGTTGCGGTGCCCTTATCCATCAACTCAATTCCTTGCTCCAAGAGTTCATTGCGTATTTGGTCGGCAAGAGCAAAGTTTTTATCGGCTCGTGCTGAAATCCGCTTCTGAATAGCTTCCTTGATCTGATTTTCTGGTATCTTTTTCTCTTTGAGAAAAAGGCTCCGCAGCGAGTGTAGATAATCGGTTGGATTCTCCGCGAAGAGATTGAGTACACTCGACAGGGTCTTCATGTCCGACTTGAAGCGTGTCAGTACTGCTTCGGCTTCACGGGACCACTTAAACCCTTTCTTATCCATGTAAGCATTCAAGAGTCTGACATAGTCAAACACCAACCCAAATACCCGGGCAGTGTTGAAGTCATCGTCCATTGCTTCTTTCCACCGGTTCGAAAAGTCGTTTCCAAAAGCAGCAGCTGCTTTTCCTTCAGTCGACAAAGGATGGCTCTCAGGGGGGCTCGTTTGTAGTTGCTTTTCCACTTTTTCCAGAGTCTTGTAGACTCTATGGAGAGCTGATTGGTGTTCTCTGACCTGAGTTTCAGAAAAATCCAAAGTCGAGCGATAATGACCCGAGAGGAGAAAAAATTTCAAAGTTTCTGCAGTAAACCGTTCGATAAAATCCCTTGTCAGCCAAATGTTTCCCAGGGACTTGCTCATCTTTTCGGAATCAATCGTTAATAGATTGTTGTGGATCCAATACTTGCAGAAAAGAGCTGAAGAAGCTCCCTCTGATTGTGCGATTTCATTTTCATGGTGTGGGTGCATGAGATCCATTCCACCGCCGTGAATATCAAAGGTTTCCCCCAAATACTTCATCGACATCGCCGAGCATTCGATATGCCACCCAGGCCTTCCGGGACCCCAAGGGCTGTCCCATGCAGGCTCAGTCTCATTTTTCCTCGGTTTCCAAAGCGAGAAATCCAGAGGGTCCTTCTTTTTTTCATCGGGAGAGATCCGGGCACCGACCAAAAGATCGTCAATTTTCTTTTTGGAAAGTTTCCCATAGGTGGGAAAAGACCGGATTGAGAAAAAAACTTCCCCATCTGAAGCCAAATAGGCATTTCCCTTGGCTATTAAAGTGTCGATCATTTTAATAATCTCGGGGATGTGTTCAGTCACTTTGGGCTGGGTATCCGGAAGTTCCACTTTGAGAAGCTTCATGTCTGTTTCAAATTCAGCAATGTATTTTTCGGTAATCTGACTGCACGAAACTTTTTCTTCATTGGCCTTCTGTATGATTTTGTCATCAACATCGGTGTAGTTCATGACACGTGTCACGGAATATCCAGAAAACTTGAGGTATCTGGCCAGCACATCAAAAAAAACAAGGGGCCGCGCATTGCCAATGTGAATGAAATTGTAAACGGTGGGGCCACAGACATACATTTTTACTTTCCTTGGCTCTAAGGGAACGAAAGGCTCTTTTTTTCCAGACAGAGTGTTGGTGACCTGAATCATTCAGAGCATTCCTCTAGAAGAACCACGACTTGGGCGGAAATGGCTTTTCTTTCTCCAATCGGTCCCAATCCTTCCATGGTTTTTGCTTTTACGCTGACCTTGGTAAGCTCGAGCCCTAGAGCGGAGGCAAGGGTTTTTCTGATGGCATCTGAATGAGGGGCCAGTTTCGGTTCCTCGAGAAAGAGAGTCGAATCCATTTGATTCACTCGATAGCCTAATTTCTTCAACTCTTGGAGGACTGGTCTTAGAAACTCCAAGCTTTTTCTGTCTTGGTGTTCTTTCGCTGTATCAGGAAACCACTGTCCGATATCTCCCAAAGCCAAAGCCCCTAAACAAGCATCGATCAAGGCATGAACGAGAACGTCACCATCTGAATGGGCTTGGACTCTGTAATAGCAAGGTATCTCAACTCCCCCGACCGGGATTTTTTCCATTTTAACGGTGGGGATCAAACGGTGAATGTCGTAACCGGTTCCGATTCGCATGGCGGGTTCCTTTTTTGGGTTTTTAAATATTGGGCCAAAACGCAGGAGTCTGACTCGTAAGTGAGTTTAACATTGCGTTCGTCCCCTGGAAATACTGAGACTGTTTTTCCATAATGCTCCAAAATGGACGCATCATCCGTAAAGTTGATGTCAGGATTCGACAAGCTCTTTTCCACAACTTCCAGAAGCCCCGCAAAATCAAAAAGCTGCGGGGTTTGGACCCGAACCAGCTTTGTTCGGTCCAGAGTGGCTACAACACTTTGGTTGGAAACTTCTTTGATGGTCTCTGTCATCGGAATTGCTGGGATTGAATAAGCAGCTTGTTGTTGGGCCGAAAAAGACTCCATACCATTTCTCAAAGTGTCCCCCAGAAAGGGACGACAAGCATCATGTATGAGAACTGTTTTAGGCCAAGGCTTAAGGCTTTTGATGAAATTTAAAGCATTCCAAGAAGAGTCTTGTCTCCGCTTTCCTCCAGAAACAAAGTGAATGTCCAAATGGCTGGGGTTAGAAAAGTATTGCTTTAGGAGCTGTCGAGCCAGACCTTCGTAATTTGGATCCGCCACGATAATCAGCCGACGCAGGGTTGTCTCTTTCACCAAGGATTCGAGAGCCCAAACGAACACAGGTTTTTCTTCGATCAAATGAAATTGCTTCGGAAGCGGATTGAACTGCTCGCTTGAGCGGGTATACCGGGTTCCGGATCCCGCTCCAAGTAGAATAGCATCGATGGGATACATTTCTCATGTTCCGAAAATAGCTTCCAATTCTCTTTCGACGTCAGCTTCCAAAATGTTTTGGGCAAGTGACAATTCCTTCACCAGAAGAGTTTTGGCTTGATCCAATAGTTTTCTCTCGCCGAAGGAAAGTTCTTTATCGTGCTTCAGCAAGAACAGAGCTCTCAGTACTTCTGCAATTTCTTGCACTTTTCCGGTATGGATCTTCTCCATGTATTCCCGGTAACGGCGATTCCAAGTTTGATAGTCCAAATCGCTGCCATCACGCTTTCTCAATATCCGATACACTTCCTCTACTTCCTTCATTTTGATGATCGGACGGAGCCTTTGGCCGGAGCTGCCAATTGGCACAAAAACTTTCTTAGGAGCCCCATTATCCTGGATCTCCAATATATAGAAACGTTGTTTGAGCCCTTGTCCAAATTCCCGCTCTTCAATCCCCCGGACAATCCCAACCCCGTGAGACAAGTGAACAGCGTTATCCCCAACTTTGAATTCATGACTTGTTTGTTTTGTTTTCATAAGGCGTGAAGGCTTATACCACAACGTTTGACGTTTTGCACCAAAAAGTGCAATTCCCCGAAAAAAGCACTTTATTCGAGTTGTTAAAATCAAATAAAAACAATAACTTATATAATATTTTGAGCCCCCCTCATTTTTTTTTTGACCGACCTGACCGACTTCGCTATGGTCGGCCCGCCGGAATTCTACTCAAAAATATGATTCAGCTTCCCAAATTACTTTTAGCTTCGTCCTCCCCAAGGAGAAAGCAGCTTTTAGAGGCCCTGGGGCTGCCGTTTCAGGTGGTTCGGGCTGAAGTGGAAGAGAAGGACCCGTCCGCTGATTTTATTGAAAGTGGAGTAATTGAGAATGCGCGGAAGAAAGCTGAGGCGGGCTTGGAGAAAGCTCTTCACTCAAGTGATATTGTGATTGCTGCGGATACTCTGGTGGTTCTCAAAAATAAAGTGCTCGGAAAACCCAAAAATCTGGAAGATGTTTTGTCCATGTTAAATCAGCTGAGCGGGCAGACCCACAAAGTAGTTACTGGGATGGTTTTGCAAACCCCTTCAGGAAAAAAAATCGAAGTGTCAGTTTCATCTTTTGTGCAGTTTAGGAAGTTAACTACCAGTGAAGTTGAATCTTATGCAGCCACTCGGGAACCCTATGACAAAGCGGGAGGTTATGCCATTCAAGGCTTGGGTTCCCTCTTTATTGAAAAAATCGAGGGCTCTTATACCAACATTATGGGATTTCCCATTGAAAGATTTCTCTTGGAGCTTCCTAAAGTCTCAGACTTTCCTGTGTATCGGTGGTTTCAAAAGTGAGCCCGATTGCTGAAAATTTAAAAAAAATCCGGGAAAATATTCAGAAATATTCGAAGGAGCCAGGTAAAGTTCGCGTTTTGGGAGTTACCAAATTTCAGCCCTTGGAGCGCATCACCGAAGCCATGGATTTGGGAGTTCATCTGATGGGAGTCAACTATGTCCAAGAAGGACAAAAACTCAGGGAAGCCCTCAAGGATCGCTCTGTCGAATGGCATTTTATTGGGCATATCCAGTCGCGCAAAGCGAAGCAGCTTTTGGACTATAGTTGCATTCAAAGTTTGGACAGACTCGAGGTTGCTGATGAGTTGAATCGCAGGCTGGGGGCCATCGACAAAAAACTGCGGGTTCTTGTAGAAGTAAATATCGGTCGGGAACCTCAAAAATCGGGCGTGATGCCGGAAGCCATTGAGGACTTTTTGGACAAAATGCAGGCCTTTCCACTGCTTGTTGTCGACGGGTTGATGTCCATGCCTCCACCGCTTCCCAGTGAGCAGCGGCGGCCCTTTTTTCAAAAAACCAAAGAAATCCATGATGCTTTGTCAGGTCGGTATTCTTTCAACACTCTGTCCATGGGTACGAGTGACGATTATCCCTTGGCTCTGGAAGAAGGGGCCAATCTGATCCGGCTTGGAACTTGTTTGTTTGGAAACCGGTGGTAAAATTTTTTTATTTACCCCACGAGGCCGAAATGAAAAACCAAGCAACTTCTCTTGAATTGTCTCCTGCTGAAATAAAAAACAAGGACTTCAAAAAAACCATGTTGGGCTACTCTCCTGAGGAAGTAGTGGGCTTTTTGGATCAAGTTGCGAAGCTCTGGGAAAAAGTGCAGAAAAGAGAGAAAGATCTTTTCGGTGAAATCGAACAACTGAGATCGGATTTGAAGGGGTGGGAATCCAAACAGCAAAAAGCAGAAGCGGAAGCCGCAAAAATTATTCAAGAAGCTGAAACCCGTTCAAATGAAATCAGAAGAAATACTGAGAGCTGGCTTGCAGCGGTAGTTCAAGAGGTGGAGGAAGTTGAAAAAAGGAAGGCAAACTTCATCACTGCATTTCAGTCTGCTCTGGACAGCCATTACGAGATTTTGAAAAAAGAACAGGGAGAAACCGATTCTCTGACTCTCAAGCTCCATGACTATCTGAAGAATCCAAAATCTGTTGCGGGAAAGGAATCAGCATTTCCCTCTTGATCCAACCGGAAGTGGGCTGTTCAATTCTGACCCATTCGCCTTTTTCTGTCTGGGGCAGAACCAAAAGTCCCGATGGAAGCTCTAAAATGGGTTTTTCGTCCTTGGTTTCCAAAGAACCATAGACTGGGACCAGCTCCTTTTGATTATTCAGGATACAAGGGAAGGCGATGTTCTTTTGAGTTTGGTTTGCCGCAAACCCCGCGATCAAAACCAGCAGAGCCAATGCCAAAAGAGTGAGGCTGGACTTGTTCTTGGCTGGGTTGAATCCAAACCGCAGGAAAAAAGCCAGAATTATCATCCAACCGAGAGCAATGAGTCCGAGCTTCTTTGTTTGGTCCGAGAAAAGAAAAAACAACTTAAGAGGGAGGGAGTGTATGGGAGAAGGAAAATCCGCCAAAGCACTTTGTATTTTCATCAGGAGATTCAAATCGCCCAGCGCTTCAAAAAAGCCTTTCCGGAGTTGTGCGCTGATCAGCAAATTGATTACGGCGTTGGCTACATCTTTTTCCCTCCAAAAAGAGCAAGCCAGATTGTAGTAAGCTTCGGGAGATTTGATTTGTTGCTCCTCCGCCTTTTCAATCCACGATTCCCAAAGAGGAATGCTCTCTGGGTTGGAGCTTTGCAGAGCTTGGTTCCAAAGAGTGTCAAGTTCAGAGCAGAATGCCGGAGTTACAATCCACAAGAAAAGAAATAAGAAGAGTTTCAAAAATAATCCTCTTAGTAGCGGATCCCGTATTTTTGCTCGATGGCTTGGACCAGTAGGGCCATTTCATCGAGCTCTTGCTCAAGCTGTCGGATGCGAGCTTGCTGTTTGTGGATGGTCTCCTGTGCTTCTGCACCAGCAAAAGAGGTGGGCCGTTCAGCTTGCACTGTCGCTTGATCACGTGGTTCAAAAAGAATCAGGTACTTTCCTTTTTCCAATCTGAACGAGATACTGTTGCTTTTGATCTTGCGACGAATGGTGCTGAGACTTACTCCACTTTTGATTGAATACTCAACCAAGGGGAGCCACTGGCCCACACTCTCATCGCGCATTTCCTGGACCGGATGCGACATGAGTGTCTCCTAGTGAAGATGAATAACTGGATCCATTATAATCTGAGTTTCTAGTCTTCCCAATATGTTAAAATAGAAACTAATGTCACAGAAGCGTGTCGTGACGCGGCAATCAACTAACCCTCAATAAACATGATTAAAAGTCTTTTCTTCCAAACCCTAAAAATCTGCTTGGTTTTGGCCATTGGCCAAGTACCCATGGGGAAATCCACTGTTGGCGGAGAATTTATTTCAACTTTGAGCAGACGCATTGAAAAGTCCGCCGGGAAAAAATCCGTGGAAAAAGTGGGGTCTTTTTTTGAAAGTTTGCGTTTGGAAGCTTCTCCGGAACCTATTCGAGAAGTCTCTGGTCGAAAAAAAATCAGTATCGAGCAACTAAAGAACCTGATTCCCAAGGACCGTTTTGAAGACAACGACTCCGAGGAATTAAACAGAGTCCTTGAGAAGGAATAAGCCTATGGATAGAAACTTTATTGAGAAGAGACGATTTTATCGGCTTCCTTTCATCGAATCTATTTTGACCACGGATGGACAAAACACAGTCGTTGGTAGAGCTTTGAATATTGGCCGGGGGGGAGTCTTTCAAAAAACCCTGAAACCGTTACCCATTGGTTCGGTCGGTTTAGTAGGGTTTATTCTTCCAGGACAGGAAAAAAGTATTTCTTTTAAAGCCAAAGTGGCGCATTTGGTTTTCGATCGCCAGAGAGCTGAAGTGGACTGTGGCATGGGACTGCAGTTCATCGAGGTGGAGCCAGAGCACCAGAAGCTCTTGGATGAGTTCATCGAAAATGAAAAAGCCGCTTATCTGTCACTGGATAAAGTCTTGAAAAACCGGCGTCCCGAAGGGACTGATATTGAGAGGTACTTGAAGCAATTGACTCACCTTCGCGGGATGGATCTCAGTTCGCTTCGTTACCGAGTGGCAAGAATTTGCACCATCTTTGAAACGAATTACTTGGGAGAGCTTGAAAGCGCAGGGAGAAACTCATGAGAGCTAAGATTATTTTAGTCTTGTTGGCACTGATGACTTCGTTGGGATTTTCGACAAACGAAGAAGCCAGTTTTTCGTTTCTGGGAGGCTTCAGCACTTTTAACCAAATCCTCAAAAAACCTTCGGGGGCGTTTGACGATAATACGACTAATGATTTTGGGCTTTATGTGGGAGTCTACGGGGAACGGTATTTGTCCCCTTCTTGGTCCCTGACCCCCGGAATTTATCTCTCTCAGAAAAATACAAAATTAAAATCGGATGATGCATTCCGGAAAGCTACTTACTTGGAGGCTTCCTCACTTCTGCGTTGGTATTTTGTGGATAATGGCAACTGGCGATCTTATTTTGGGGTTGGTGGAGGATTTGGAATTTTGCTCTCCGTCGAAGATTCGTCAGCGGATGGAACTTCTGCTGAAATGAAGGGTGCCTTTTCCAAAAATGAACTGTCATTTCAGGGGGGCTGGGGCATTGAGTTCCCAGTTGGGGCAGAAACAGGCCTGCAGTTGGGGATTACTTATTCCAGAAGCCTGACGAATTTTCTGGATCCTGGTCTGTCGCAGGGTGATCGAGGGACTTGGAGTGGGTTTTACAGTTTTGCAGCTCTGAGGTTTAAAAATCGGGTGGAGAGCAATAATCCGGAAGAGCGCGCTCGTGACTACCTCAGATGGAAAAATTCCGGATCAAGTTACAAGTCGAGTGATAGTGAGGATTTTGATTCCACTTCTGCCGAATAAAAATTTCTAAAAAAATAAAAATATTTCGGGCTTTCCGATGCGTCTTGGTGCCTTAGATTTTGTAACTGCACCTCTTTTTGTCTAAAATTTATAATCGATCAGCCTCATTTAAAAGTATTACCCGACTAGGTGGGGGTTAGGGCCTGCAGTTTCTTACTCATTTCAAAAGTTCTTTGAAGTTCCCAAATTCGATTGATTTAGCTTCAATCGTTTCTCTCAATTGGAAGGGATTAAGCGTTTCATAATTTTGAATGAGTTTCTTTTTCATCTCATCGGATATTTGCGGACATTCTAAAGCACGATGGTAGGGAGTCTTTGGTTCGGAGTGTTTGCGTTTGTATTTTCCGCCGACCCGTGCTGGGAGTGAACTTAAAAACAGTGGTCAGAAAGTTTCTCTTTCTTGCCCACAACGCAGAAGCGATGCACTTGGAAAAACTCGCCAAAAGAGGATTCGATGTGGCTCATTGCCAATTTGACGAG
>Ga0214917_10000723_pt1 | contig 43203 bp, 37 predicted proteins | sample LL_1208_BB_MetaG_FD_177983 | JGI IMG/M metagenome (GOLD analysis project Ga0214917, IMG submission 177983) | Freshwater microbial communities from Lake Lanier, Atlanta, Georgia, United States - LL_1208_BB | ecosystem: Environmental > Aquatic > Freshwater > Lake | place: USA: Georgia | collected... | reverse complement strand
CCCCCGAGCCGGCGACACATGTAAGCCGGACTTGCTCTCGCGAGCCGGCCCTCGATTGACGAGGCTGCCGCCCAGTCTCACAATGCTGGCTTCTCCCCTCTTCGCCGCCGGCCGAGGCAACATGCGCGCGATCCTGCCCCCCTGCTCCCTCCTGGTTCTTCTGGCGACGGTCGCCTGGGCGGCCGACCCCCCCCCCGGCGCGTCCAAGGAGACCGCCGCGGACGTGGCGGCGCGGGCGCTGCTCGATGTGCTCGAAGAGCGGCAGATGCCCGACGTCACGCTGGCGGTGCTGGCTCGCGTCGAGGCCGACCCGGAGGCCTCCGTCGAGCTCAAGCGCGAGGCCGCCTTCCGGAGAGCCGGGGCGTTGATCGGCGTGAGCCGCACCGAGGCCGACAGCGGCAAGCGGGCCAAACTGCTCGACCAGGCCCAGGCCTCGCTCGACGCGTTCCTCAAGTCGGGCACGCCCAACGGCCGGCAGGCGATCGCGGCGTACACCCAGAAGGGCAGCCTGCTCGTCGAACGCGGCCGGGCGAAGGCCGAGCAGGCCAACCGGCCCGGCGCCGACCGCAAGACGCTCGAGGCGGAGGCGGTGAAGTTCTTCGACGAGGCCTTCAACAGCCTCAAGCCCAGCAAGGCGTGGAAGCCTGACGAGCCCATCTCGCCCGTCACCAGCGCCGAGGACGCGGTCCTCCAGGTGCTGCGGGAGGTCGACGCCAAGATCGCCGCCCTCAAGAAGGTCGGCGGCGAGGACGCGCCGAAGGCGGACGACTCGGGTTCCGCCGACGGAGAGAAGAAGCCCGAGCCCAAGGCCAAGCAAAAGTCCTCCAAGCCGGCCCGGCTCACGATCCAGCAACGCCGCGAACTCGAGGGGCTCGAGGCCGAACAGGAGGCGCTGCGGGGCAAGCTGATCCAGACGCGGCTGACCGCGGCCGCCGCGCTCTTCGAGAAGGCCAAGGCCTATCCGGAGAAGTCGAAGGAGCGGGCCGAGACGCTGGCGAAATCGGCCGAACGGTTCAAGGAGATCGCCGACAAATACCCCACCAAAGGCGGCGGCCTGTTCGCCCGCTACTACGAGGGCCGCAACTACGCGATGCTCGGCAAGTGGGAGATGGCCGCCAACGCGGTCGTGCCGATCACGATGCTCGACCAGAAGCAGCCGTTGGCGATCCTGCTCCGGTCCCGGGCCTGCAACACGCTGCTCGAGTGCCTACTGGCCGAGAAGAAGTACGACAAGTTCGACGCCTCGATCCGGAAGTTCGCCCTCGAGGACGTGAGCCGGCTGCCGGGCGCGAAGCTCGACGCCGACTGGCTGGGGTTCAAGTATCGGGCCGCGAAGGTCCTCGACACGATGGCCGAGGCGCTCGATCCCAAGGACGCCAAGAACAAGGCCGAACGAGCCAAGATGCAGGCCGATGCGAAGAAGCTGGCCGTCGAGGTGGCCAAGGCCAACGCCGACTTCGCCGACGAGGCCCGCGATCTCTCCGCGAAGCTCGGCAAGGTGGTCGAGGAGGGGGAACGCACGTTCGCGGTCGCCTTCGACGAGGCCAAGGTGACGCTGCAGACGATGCAGGGACATGCGGCCGAGGCCAAGGCGGCCGCGGCGGCCAAGGATGCCGCGAAGGAGCAGGCCTCCCGCAAGGCGGCCGGTGAGGCCCGGACGGAGACGGTCGCCAAGCTCGAGGAGGCGCTGAAGCTGGCCGGAGTGGCCGCCCCGCTCTCCGGCGACTCGTCGGCCGACGAGAAGCTCAAGGACGTGACGATCGACGAGGTCAATCAGGCTCGGTACTACCTCACCTTCCTGCTGTACGAAGCCGGGAAGTTTCCCGAGGCGGCGGCCATCGGCCGGATGCTGGCGGAGCGGTATCCCAACGCCAAGGGAAGTCGCCAGGCCGCGAAGATCGCGATGGCGTCGTGGCAGCAGGCGGGCCAGCAGGCCACCGGCGAGGCCCGCGACCAGGCTCTCGCGAAGGCGGCCGAACTCGCCGGGATCGTGATGAAGACCTGGCCCGACGAGCCCGAGAGCGCCGACGCCGCGGTGATCGCGATCGGGGCCGCGGTCTCTGCCCGGGATCCGCAGGCGATCGCGGCGATCATCGGGCAGGTGCCGGCCGCCTCGCCCCGCAAGGCGGAGGTGCAGTTGCGGGCCGGCATGGCGCTGTGGCGCGAGGTGCAGGAGGCCCGGCGGCGCGAGGAGGGCGACAAGCCCGCCGAGGAGACGATCGCCGGCTGGCGGGCCACCGCCGCCAAGGCGCTCGACGAGGGGATCGCCGGGCTCGGCGATGCCAAAGAACTGCCCCCCCCGCCCATGGGCCAGCTGGCCGTGGCCGGAGCCCTGTCGCGGGTGCAGATCGCGATGGAAGACGACGACGACGCGCGGGCCACGGCGCTGATGCAGCATCCGGTCTACGGTCCCTGGACGCTCGTGACGGGAAACAACCCGCTGCTCAAGCAGGGCACGCTCGCCGAGGCGGCCCTCACGCTCGGCCTGCGGCTCTTCATCCAGACCGAGGATTTCGACAAGGCCCAGCAGGCGATGACGGGGCTCGAGAAGGTGGCGGGCCAGGGCGCCGAGGCGTCGGCCAAACTGACGGCGATGTACCTGGCGATGGGCCGTGATCTGCAGGGTCAGCTCGAAAGCCTCGGCAGCGGCGAGAAGGCCGCCAGCCCGGAGGTCCGCAAGCGGGCGGAAAAGATCCTCACGGGCTTCGAGAAGTTCCTCGACGGGGTCGCCGCCCGCGACAGCAAGACCTCGTCGCAGATGTGGGTGGCCACCACCTACCTGACGCTCGGGTCAGGCAAGGGCACCGGTGCCGTGGTGCCGGCGTCCCAGGCCTCCGCGTACCTCAAGAAGTCGGTGGACGTGTATCAGAAACTGCTTTCCAAGGCCGACAACCCCGAGGTCAAGAACTTCGAGCCGTCGATCCGGCTGAAGATGGCCACGATCTACCAGGTGCTCGCCGACTGGGACGAGGCCCAAAAGCAGATCGACTGGATCCTCGCCGACCCGCAGCGGCAAAACTCGCTCGAGGCGCAGGTGTTGGCCGCGGAGGTGCTTCAAGCCGCGGGCATGGCCGAGGCAGGGGCGGGAGACGCTGAAAAGGCCAACACGCTCCTCCGCGAGGCGGCCAGCGGCCGCAAGACGCCGCCGGTCGTGATCTGGGGCTGGGGCAACATCGCCAACAAGGTGGCCCGCCAGGGAATCGACGTGGCCGGGGAGAAGGGCCAGCAGAATCGCGACACCTTCTTCGACGCCCGGCTGCGGGTGGCGGAGTGCCTGGTGGCGCGGGCCCGACTCCCGGGCAAGGAAAAGGAACGGCCCACGCGGCTCGACACGGCCCAGGCGGCGATCGCCATGACCCGGAAGCTCTATCCGGATCTCGGCGGCGACGCCCTCGCCAAACGGTACGAGAAACTGCTCAAGGACGTGCAACGCGAGAAGGGCGAGAAACCCGACGGCTTCCAGGCACTGGACGCCAAGGCCCAGGCCGCAGCCGCGGCGGCGCAGGAAACCACCGGAACGGGAGCGACTCCATGAACCGTCATCTGCACGCCGATCGGGCCCACCGGCCGCCCCGCTTCCCAGGCCGCGGGTTCATTCACGCAGGCTTCCTGCTGGCGGTGCTCAGCGCCTCCGGCCGGGCGGATGATTCCGTGGTCCTCGCCGACGGCAGCCGCGTGCGAGGATCGATCGTCAGCCTCGCTCCCGACGGCGTCGAGATCGAGGGACGATCGGGCATCGAGAAGGTCGGCATCGCCGAAATTCGGGAGGTGACGCTCGACGGCGAGCCGGAGAGCCTCGCCAGCGCCCGCACGCTCCTGCTGCGCCGAGACCCGCGCGGTGCGATCGAGGAACTGGCCAAGATCGATGCGACCGAGATCAAGGACGCCGAGCCGCGCATCCGCGAGGAGCACGAGTTTTTGAAGGCGGCCGCCGCCGCCGGTGCCGCCACGGCAGCCGACGGTGCCGCAGCCGCCCAGGGACTGGCCGCGTTTCTCGCTCGCAACGCCCGTAGCCACCACTTCTTCGAAGGCCAGGAAATCCTCGGCGTCCTCTACGCGCGGCTGGGCAAATACCCGGAATCGGCGGCAGCCTACGGGGCGCTCGACCGCGGGCCGCCGGCGCTGCGGATTCGGGCGGCGTCCAGCAAGGCCCGACTGCTGCTCGACCAGGGGAAGGCGGCCGACGCGATCAAGGAGTTCCAGGCGGCGACCAAGATCCCGACCGAACCCGGCGACACCGCCAGCGCCGCCCAAAAGGCCGAGGCGCAACTCGGCATGGCCCGCTGCCTCGCCCAGACGGGCAAGGCAGCCGAAGGTGTGGCCGTGGCCAGGGCGGCGATCCGGGCCGCCGACCCGGGCGACCGCGACCTGCTGGCGGCGGCGTTCGCCGCCTTGGGCGAGTGCCAGCGGGCCGTCGGCGGCAAGGAGCAGGATGCCCTGATCTCGTTCCTGACCGTCGACCTGGTCTACAACTCTGTGCCCGATCGCCACGCCGAGGCGCTCTACAACCTGGTCGAGCTGTGGGAGGCGACGAAGCAGCCCGAGCGAGCTCGCGAGGCCCGCCAAAGCCTGATCACGACCTATCCTGACAGTCCGTGGGCCAAGAAACTGGGAGCGGCCGGCTCGCCCTCCTGATCGGAACCCGGCGTCATCCAGGGGGCTTCCGCTAGGTCACGCCCTGAGAGTACGATTTCAGACCCGGGCTTCGTGCCGGGGAACCACCGATTTTTTCCGAGGAGACATCCATGCATGCGGCCAGTGAAGGGTTCCTGAGCGAGGTTCGGTCGGCGTGGCCCAGGCTGCTCCGCGTGGCCCCCAGGTTCCTGCTCGTTGCATGCCTGATCGGAGCGTCGCTGGCGGCCGTGAGTTTCGTCAGCCCGTCGGCCTCGCCCTTCGGATCGGTGGTCATGGCGCAGGAGGGCGACGCGGGCCTCGATGCCGGAGGCGAGGATGCGCCGCGGCCTCGCAAGAACGCACTCGTCTACATCGCAGAATCCTGCGGCTGGATCTTCGGCCCCGTGTTCCTCGTCCTGTCGTTCATCTTCGTGGCCCTGCTCGCGATGTGCTTCCTGCAGATCCGCAAGGCGGTCCTGTTTCCCCCGGAGCTGGCCACGCAGTTCGAGCAGCACCTCGAGGCCAAGGAGTATCAGCCGGCCTACGAACTGGCCAAGAACGACGACTCCTACCTCGGCCACGTTCTGGCCGCAGGCATGGGCAAACTGCAGTCGGGCTACCCGGCCGCGGTGGAGGCCATGGAGGAGGCTCAGGGCAACGAGCAGATGAAGCTCGAGCACAAGATCAGCTATGTTTCGCTGGTCGGCGCCTTGGCGCCGATGCTCGGCCTGCTGGGCACGGTGCAGGGCATGGTCGACAGCTTCAAGACCATCTCCGACAACCCGGGCGTGGCCCCCAAGCCCGACCAGCTCGCGACCGGTATCGCGACCGCCCTCGTGACGACGCTGATCGGGCTCTGGATCGCGATTCCGGCGATCATGTTCTTCCAGCTGTTCAAGAACTGGCTGGAAGACATCAACGCGACCGCGGCCGACGAGTCCACGCGGCTGATGTCCCGCTTCCAGTCGATGGGCAAGAAGTGACTCTCGGACGACGGAGCTGATCATGGCGAAGCGAAAGAGCGTCGGCTCGGTCGACATCGACATGACGCCGATGATCGACGTCACGTTCCAGCTGATCACGTTCTTCATGTTCACGCTGAACTTTTCGGAAGCGGTGCAGGACCAGCGGGTCCAGCTGCCCACCAGTCAGGTCGCCAAGCCGGTGGAAAACTCTGACATCGAGCCGCTGACGCTCCAGCTGATGGACGACGGCCGCGTGATCTACAACGGCGAGCCGGTGGCGTTGGCCGCCCTCGGCGACTACCTCGAGAACGAGAAGTCGGTGATGCTAGCGGCCAACAAGGAGCCGGCGGCCGCCACGGTCGTGGTGCGGGCCGACGGCCGCTCCAAGACGGGCGACGTGCAGCAGATCATCCGCAACTGCCAGGAAAAGGGCTTCGACAAGTTCGTCCTGCGGGCCGAATACAGGGGCCGGTAAGCCGGGCTGACGATGGCAAAACGTGAAAGCAAGCTGGTCAGCAAGATCGACATCAACATGACGCCGATGATCGACGTCGTGTTCCAGCTGCTCACGTTCTTCATGCTGACGCTCAAGTCGGTGGTGGTCGAGGGCGACTTCAACATCCGCATGCCCCTGGGCGCGAGCGCCGGCGCCGCCGAGGAGAACCCGATTCCGCCGATCATCCTCAAGATGACCGCGACCCCGGAGGGCTACCTGTCGGGCGTGCTCGTCGGCAACAAGCCGGTGGTCGATCAGGCCCTGATCGGCGAGCTGCAGGCGGCGGGCGGTGCGATCGAGGCGGCCTTTGCCGGCGGCGTCGAGGGCAGGGCCAAGCGGGTCGCCGCGGCCAGGAAGACCATGGAGGCGGCGACGGGGACTCTGGTTCAGGCGATCCAAGCCCGGATCCTCGACACCTTCGGCAACGACCTGTCGCAGGCCGAACTGACGGAGCTGGAACTCGACTGCGACCCCGGCCTCAAGTACGAGTACGTGATCGGCGCGATCAACGCCGCGTCGGGTGTCGTGAAGGGCGACCAAGTGGTGCCCCTGATCCAGAAGATCAAGTTCTCGCCGCCGAAGAAGGCCAAGTAACGGCGGGCCCGACGCATGCGGGCTTGGGGCCGGCACTGCCATCTCGCCGGAAGCTTGGAGCGTCTTGAGTGACGCAGGCTCGGGGCTGCCGGTTCCCCGTCGCCCGGACGCTCTCACCGGCCCTTGTCGCGTGGGCTCGGGATTGCCCGTGCCATCTCGCCGGACGTTCGCTGCGGCCCTCCCGGCCTCCGCTCCCTCGGAGGAAACCTCGCTTCGCAACGGGCACCGAGCCGCGAAGCGGATTGGTCGGCTGCGCTCGGTTTCCTACGCCGCTCGATTGGCACGGGCAACCCCTCGCAGCCCAACGGTTGACGGGAAGCCAGACAGCACAGCGTACGGAACAGCGGAAGAGATTCGCCTGAACGAACATCGCGCGCCAGTTTCGCGCACGAACACGGCCGCCCGGAGGTGCGGCCGGCGGGCGGAGGCCCGCCAAGGCGACGATGGCCAGGGATGGCATCGTCGCCGTGAAGCTGGATGGCCCGGCGGGCGTGAAGTCACCGCCGGGGGTGGAACTGCCCGTGGATGGCCTTGAGCCGGCCGGCATCGACGTGGGTGTAGCGCTGGGTCGTGGCGATGCTCGCGTGGCCGAGCATTTCCTGGACGTGGCGAAGGTCGACGCCGCCGGCCACGAGATGGGTGGCGAACGAGTGCCGGAGCGTGTGGGGGCCGATGCCCGGCGGAATGCCCGCGGTGGCGGCGTGCTCCTGCACGATCTCCCAGATCCGCATCCGCGAGAGCCGATTGCCGCGGGCCGAGAGCACGACCCACGGCGGCTGGCCGCCCGCACGGGCCGCGAACTGCCCGCGGGTCTCGCGGAGCCAGGCGGAGACGGCGGCCACGGCTCGCCGGCCGAGCGGCACGACCCGCTCCTTGCTCCCCTTGCCGTGGCAGGTGCAGAACGCCTCGGCGAGATGCACGTCGTCGAGCCGCATCGCCGACACCTCCGAGGCGCGGCAGCCGGTGGCGTAGAGGAGTTCGAGCACGGCGCGGTCGCGGCGACCGGCGGCCGTCTTGGGGTCCGGGGCGGCCAGTAGCCGGTCGACCTGGCCCGGCGAGAGCGTGCCGGGGATCGCGTCGTCGGGGCGGCCCGGGGCGATCAGTTCCGCCGGGCTCTCCGTCACGATCCCTTCGAGCTGCAGGAACGCGTAGAACGTCCGCAGCGTGGCCCCCTGGCGGGCGATGCTGGCCCTGGCCAGCCCCCGCTTGGCGAGCGAGGCGAGATAGTCGCCCAGATCGCGGACCGTGAGCGAACCAGCCACCCGGCCCCCGAGCCAGGCGGCGAAGTCCCGCAGGTCGCGGGCGTAGGCGGCCTGCGTGTTGGCCGCCAGGCCCCGCTCGTGGCGGACGTGCGCCAGGAACCGCTCGACGAGCAGGCTCGTCGCCTCGGGGCCGACCGAGACGGGCCCCGTGTCGAGGATGATCCGGCGGGTGCGGGCCATGGGATCGAACGGACGGGCTACGCGTCGTAGCCGAGGTTCGGAGCCAGCCACCGCTCCACCTCGGCGACCGGCATCCCCTTGCGGGCCGCGTAGGACTCGACCTGTTCCCGCGTGATCCGGTCCACCGCGAAGTATCGGCTTTCCGGGTGGGCGAAATAGAGCCCGCTCACGCTCGCCGCCGGCATCATCGCGCAACTCTCCGTAAGCGTCATGCCCGCCGCCCGTTCGGCGTCCAGGAGGGCGAACAGGGCCCGCTTCTCGGTGTGGTCGGGACAGGCCGGATAGCCCGGGGCGGGCCGAATCCCGCGATACCGCTCCTCGATCAGGTCCTCCGTCGAGAGGCTCTCCTCCAGGCCGTAGCCCCACTCCCGTCGCACCTTCGCATGGAGCCATTCGGCGAAGGCCTCGGCCAGCCGGTCGGCGATCGCCTTGGCGAGGATCGAGGAGTAGTCGTCGTGGTCGGCGTCGTAGCGCCGGCAGAGCGCCTCGCAGCCGTGGCCGGACGTGCAGGCGAAGGCCCCGATGTAGTCGGCCCGGCCGCTCGACCGCGGGGCGACGAAGTCGGCCAGGGCGTGGAACACGTCCTGCCCCTTCCGCTCCCACTGCTGGCGGAGCGTGTGCACCCGGCCGAGTTCCACCGTCCGCGTGTCGTCGGTGAACAGGACGACGTCGTCGCCCTCCGAGTTGGCGGCGAAGAAGCCGTACACGCCCGTGGCCACGAGCGTGCCCTCGCGGGACACCTCGTCGAGCATCACGAGGGCGTCGCGGTGGAGCTTCCTGGCCTCCTCCCCCACGACCGGGTCGGCGAAGATCGCGGGATACTTGCCCTTCAGCTCCCACGACATGAAGAACGGCGACCAGTCGATGAACGGGATCAGCTCGGCGAGCGGCACGCGCTCCAGCACCCGCGTGCCGAGAAACTCCGGGGTGGCGATCTCGGCCGCCGCCCAGTCGGTCGTCCAGCGGGCGTTGCAGGCCTGGGCGTAGGGAATGAGCTTCGTCGTCTGCCGGGCCTTGAAGTTCTCGACGTCGCGGGCCTGGGCGGCCCGGTTGGCCCGCGAGAACTCCTCCCTGACCGTGGGGCTGAGGAGCTTCTCGACGACCCCGGCGGCCCGCGAGGCGTCGGTCACGTGGACCACGTCGCGGGAATACTTGGGGGCGATCTTGACGGCCGTGTGCCGGGCGGACGTGGTGGCGCCGCCGATCAGGATCGGCATCGCGAGCTTGGCGTGCTCGAACTCCTGGGCCACCTGCACCATCTCCTCCAGGCTCGGCGTGATCAGCCCCGACAGGCCCACCACGTCCACCTCGTGGCGGATCGCCTCCTCGATGATCTTGTTGCAGGGCACCATCACGCCCAGGTCGATCACCTCGTAGCCGTTGCAGCCGAGCACCACGCCCACGATGTTCTTGCCGATGTCGTGGACGTCTCCCTTGACGGTGGCCATCAGCACCTTGCCCCGCGACTGATTGGCGGTGCCGGCGGCCGCCTTCTCCGCCTCCATGAAGGGCAGCAGGTAGGCGACCGCCCGCTTCATGACGCGGGCGCTCTTCACGACCTGGGGCAGGAACATCTTCCCCTCGCCGAACAGATCACCCACCGTCTGCATGCCCTGCATCAGCGGCCCCTCGATGATCTCGAGGCTGGTGGCGTATTGCTGGCGGGCCTCCTCCACGTCGACCTCGACGTGGTCGGCGACGCCCTTGATGAGCGCGTGGGCCAGCCGCTCCTCGACGCTGCGGTTCCGCCAGGTGTCGGCGGCCGCCACCTCGGCCGGATCGCGGGCCTTGAAGGTCTCGGCGAAGGCCACGAGTCGTTCGGTGGCGTCGGGCCGGCGGTCGAACAGCACGTCCTCGATCCGGCCCTTCAGCTCCGGCTCGATCTCCTCGTACACCGCCAGCTGACCGGCGTTGACGATGCCCATCTCCATGCCGGCCCGGATCGCGTGGTAGAGGAAACAGGCGTGCATCGCCTCGCGCACGGGATCGTTGCCCCGGAACGAGAACGAGATGTTGGACACGCCGCCGGAGACCTTGACCGCCGGCATCGCCTGCTTGATCCGGCGGGTGGCCTCGATGAAGTTCCTGGCGTAGGCGTTGTGCTCCTCGATCCCGGTGGCCACCGTGAGGATGTTGGGGTCGAAGATGATGTCTTCGGGCGGGAAGCCGGCCTCTTCGGTGAGCAGCCGGTAGGCCCGCCGGCAGATCGCCACCCGCCGCTCGACATCGGTCGCCTGTCCCTCTTCGTCGAACGCCATCACCACCACGGCGGCCCCGTAGCGGCGGATCGTACGGGCCTGGCGGAGAAACGGCTCCTCCCCCTCCTTCAAGCTGATCGAGTTGACGATCCCCTTGCCCTGGACGCACTTGAGCCCCGCCTCGAGCACCTCGAACCGCGAGGAATCGATCATGATCGGGACCTTCGCCACCTCCGGCTCGCTGGAGAGCAGCGTCAGGAACTTCGTCATCACCTGCACGCCGTCGAGCATCCCCTCGTCGACGTTGATGTCGATGATGTTGGCCCCGTTCTCGACCTGCTGGCGGGCGACGCCGAGGGCCTCCTCGTATCGCTCCTCCTTGATCAGCCGGGCGAAGGCCCGCGAGCCGGTGACGTTGGTCCGCTCGCCCACGATCGTGAAGCTGGTCTCGGCGGGGCGGATCTCGTACATCTCCAGGCCCGAGTAGCGGCTGCGACGCGGCGGCGGGGCGGGCGTGCGCGGCGGATACTTCGCCATCACCTCGGCGATCGCCTTGATATGGGCCGGCGTGGTGCCGCAGCAGCCTCCCACGATGTTGAGCCAGCCCGCCCGGGCGAACTCCTCGAGCACGCCGGCCATCATCTCGGGGGTTTCGTCGAAGCCGCCCAGCGCGTTGGGCAGGCCGGCGTTGGGGTAGACGCTGACCGGGATCGGGGCGATCGCCGCCAGGTCGGCCACGTGGGTGCGGAGCTTCTCGGGGCCGAGGGCGCAGTTGATGCCCACGCTCACGAGGTCGACGTGCTCGAGGCTCGTCCAGCAGGCCTCGACGGTCTGGGCTGAGAGCGTGCGGCCCCCCTCGAACACCGTGAACGACGCCATCACGGGGATCCGCACCCCCGTGTCGGCGAACACCTGCTCGATCGCGTACAGGCAGCTCTTGAGCACGAGCGTGTCGAAGGCCGTCTCGGCCAGGAGCACGTCCACGCCCCCTTCGACGAGCGCCTCGATCTGCTCCCGGTAGGCGGCCACCATTTCGTCGAAGGTCACGTCGCGGTGGCCCGGATCGGCCACGTTGCCCGCGATCGAGAGCTGCTTGTTGGTCGGGCCGATCGAGCCGGCCACGAACCGCGGCCGGGAGGGATCGACCGCCTCGGCGGCCGTCGCGGCCTCCCGGGCCAGCTTCGCCGCGGCCAGGTTCAGTTCCCGGGTGTGACGCTCGAGGCCGAAGTCGGCGAGCGCCACGCTCGTGGTGCCGAAGGTGCAGGTCTCGACGATGTCGCTGCCGGCGGCGAAGTAGGCGGCGTGGATGCCCCGGATCGCCTCGGGCTGCGTGAGCGGCAAAACGTCGATGCAGTTCTTCAGGTCCCGATGATGATCGGCGAACCGCCGCCCGCGAAAGCCCCGCTCGTCGAGCCCGAGGGCGTGGACCATCGTGCCCATGGCCCCGTCGAGCATCAGGATCCGGGTGGCGAGCAGCGAGCGGAGCAGGTCGGACCGGGGGGCGGAAGGCGTTGGCATCAGGGGGCGTTCGCTGGTGGACTGGGAAAGCGAGGAGCGGTTTTCGGCCTGGGAAAGCAGGCCCGTCAGGACCAGGCATCATAGGCAACCGTGCCTGCCCGGCATACCGCAGCGGCCGGATGACGCGATTCCTGTGCCGGTCTGCGGGGTCGAGTCCGAGGCCCGCGGCCCGCCCGCTCAAGCACGTTCGGTCGGGGCGACGATGACGGTGGTGGAGGGGCCGATGGCGATCCGCGTGCTGGCGACGATTCCCGAACTCGCCGTCGACCTTCCGCTGCCGGCCGAGCCGCCGCAGCCGGCCGCGGCGGTGGAGGTTGAACCCCCCCCGCTCCCACCGCTGCCGCGGCCCGCGGCGCGGGCCGACTGGCGGGTTCGACCGCGGGCCTCGTTTCCCGGCGTCTCGATCGCCACGCTCGCGCTCGTGGCCGCCGCCATCTGGTCGCTGGTCGCGATCCGCGAGCTCGAGCGGCACGCGACCGACGCGAAGAGGACACGGCTCGCGGCCGAGTCGGTCGACGCCCGTGGCCCGGAGACGACCCTCCGATGACCCTCGACGCGATCGATCGGGCGTTCGTCGCCCGCTGGCAGGCACGCGGGCATGCCCGCCCGCCGATCCGGCCGCCGGTCGTCGAGCCGGCTGCACCGCCACCGCCGACGACGGACCAGCATCCTGACCGCGAACCGGATCCCGGGGAACCCGGCTTGCCCCGGCTGCACGGCGTCGCCGAGGCCGAGCTCGGTGACCCCGACCTCGTCTCCCGGCTCCTGGTGGCCGGCGGCCGTCAGTGGACCGCGCTGGCCGATGAGGTCGAGGCCGCCCGCCTCGCCGGCCATCGCGCCATCGGGATCGCCGGGGGCGCGCGATCCGAGGGCCGCAGCACGCTCGTGGCCTGCCTGACCCGAATGCTCCGGGGCCGGGGCCGCGACGTGGTGGTGCTCACCGCCGGGATGGCCGCCGCCGAAGCACGAGGCGCGCCCACCGGCGGCGGCCGGCTGCACGACAAACGGATCGTGCTCGTCGACGCCGGCATCTGGTTTCCGCCGGGACCGATCCGCAGGCAGCGGCTGGTGATGGCGAGCCTGGGCTGCGACGCCGCGATCCTCGTCCGGCGGGCCGCTGACGAGCCGGCGCCGGCCTGGGCCGCGGCACTGGCCGCGGTCGGTGTCACGGTGCTGGGCGAGGTGCTGACCTTCGCCGGAACGCCGACCGGAGACGCCGCATGAACGCCTCCCGGCCACCGCTCACCGAGCCGCAGCTGGCGGCGCTCGCGAAGGTCGCCTGCGGGATCGAGACCGCTGCGGCCGTGGCGCTCCTGTGCGGGCCGGCCGGCGTCGGGAAGACCACGGTGCTCGAGCAGCTCGCCTCCGATCCCAGGCTCGCCGCCGCCGACCTGCCGATCCGCGACGTGGCCGGCTGGCTCTCGACCGCGGGTGACCTGCCGGCGGTCGTGCTCGCCGACGACGCGCATCTGGCGAGCGAACGCGACCTCGCCCAGCTGCTCGCCAGGGCCAAGGCCTGTCGCCCCGCGGCCGCGGTCGTCCTGGCCGGCCAAGGGCGGCTCCTGACCCTCGTCGCCCGCGATCGCCGGATCGAGCAGGCGGTGCGGATTCGCGTTCCGCTGCTGCCGGGAAGCCTCGCCGACACCGCCACCCTCGCGGCGGCCACCGCGTCGGCCGAGGGCCCGCGGTTCGCCGACGCCGCGATCCTGGCGATCCATGAGATCGCCGGCGGCGTGCCTGGCGACGTGGTGCGGCTGACCGAACTGGCCGACCTCGTCGCGCCGGCCGTGGTGGACGGCCTGGTCACGGCCGACACCATCGAGGCCGTGCACCGCCGGCTCACCCCGCAGGCGGCCTGAGCGAGGGCCGGCGCAGCGTCAACGGCGACCGCGTTCCGCCGCCGCCCGGTCGAGGTACGCGGCCACCGAGTCGGGCCCCGGAGGACCGGGCGACCGTTCGGGGGCGAACGCGGTGATGTCGAGCGGCGGCCGGCGGCCCTCGATCAGGTCGGCCACGATCACGGCGGTGCCGGTCGACTGGTGGAGGCCGGCGCGGAAATGCCCGCCGGCCACGTAGGCGTTGTCACAGCCGGGCGTGCGGCCGATCGAAGGCAGCCCGTCGACCGATCCCGGCCGCAGCCCGGCCCACGCCTGCTCCACCGTCGCCATGGAGAGATCGCCGAGCAGTTCCGCCGCCACCGCCAGCAGCCGGTCGATCTCCTCGGGCGCGGTCGAGGCGTCGAAGCCCGCGTCCTCGAGCGTGGAGCCGGCGAGGACGCGGCCGTCCTCCCGCGGCACGAGATAGTCGAGGCCCCGGTTCACCACGCGGCCGAGCATCTGGCGCGGCAGCCGCAGAAGCGCGATCTGCCCGCGGATCGGCCGCGTCTCGATGCCCAGGCCGAACGCCGCGGCCAGGCCGCCCGTGCGGGCGCCCGCGGCGAGCACGTAGCAGTCGGCGGTGACGGCCTCCCGGCCGACTGGCGTCTCGATCGCCAGCCCGCGAACCCGCCCGCCGCCGACCTCGATCCGCGTCACGCTCGCCTCGTGGTCGATCACCACGCCGCGGCCGCGACACGACGCTTCCAGCGCCTCGAGGTGCCGCGGCGGGCGGATCCGCATCTCGTCGGGAAGCAGGAACCCTCCCGCCACGCGGCCGGCGGCGACCGCCGCGGCGAGAACCGGCTCCGCCTCGGCCACCCCGGCCGCGCCGAGCCATTCGCAGCGAGCGCCGCGGGCGATCCACCGGGCGGCCGCCGGCCGCAGCGCGTCGAGCCGCGGCTCGTCAGCCGCCAGGTGCAGGCCGCCACACGCGGCCAGTTCATTGTCGATGCCCGTCTCGTCGCGCAACTCGCGGGCCCATGCCCGGTGCAGCCGGTCGCTGAACGCCGTGAGGGCGGCGTTGGGCTCGTTTGCAGCGGGGGCGGGAGGAAAGATGCCGGCCGCCGCCCAGGAGGCCGTGTCGCGGCGCCGCTCCCGCGCGACGACGCGAACTCGCCGGCCGCGGCCGGCCAGCTCCCGTGCGATCGACAGGCCGATGATGCCGCCGCCGATAATGCAGCAGTCGGGCGCTCGGTCAGCAGACAGGCTCACGAGGGCTCAGGCGTTGGTGGGCACGTCGGGCGAGTCGGCGACGTTCACCCAGACGTGCACGTGGGGCGCGCCGCGGAAATGCCAGACGAACGCCGGGCCCTCCAGCCGCCAGTTGTCCCAGACCTTGTCGTCGCCCAGGTCGCCCTGCGAATAGAAGGCGAGGCGGCAATCGGCCAGCCCCCCCTGCCGCTCCAGGCAGCCGCGCACCTCGTCGCGATCGACGGTCCGGTAGGGCTCGAGCAGGATCGCCAGCACCTTGTCGAGTTCCTCCCGCTGGTCGGCCGCGAGTTCCGAGACGGCGATGCCGGGGATCGGCGACTGGCGGCCACGAAAAGCCACGGCGTTTTCCTTGGGCATCCGGCTCACGAGCGCCGCCGACCGCTGCTTGCCGTCGAGCATCTCGTAGACCCGGTTCGCCGCCAGGGCCTGGGGCCAGAACACGTTGCCCGGATGATCCTTCGACTCGTTGAAGCCGCCGGCGTCGTGGCCGTAGAAAATCGGCCCGCCGAACGCGACGTGCTCGGACGAGTCACCGTCACACCGCAGCGTCATGTGACGGCCCGTGAGCAGGAACTGAAACCTGCCGCTGCCCGGCTCGCCGATCAGCGCGATCGAGTGGCCGTGGCCGAAGCCGCCGCAGTCGTCCTCCATCTGTTTGTCGAACCGGGCGTGCCACTCGGGCTCGGTCAGGCTCTCGAAGATCTCCCGCACCAGCCGCTGCTGGTCCGCCGTAAAAAACTTCCCGGCCACCTCGGGCTCGGTGGCGTTCCAGTTGTTGCCGATCCGGGTTCGCAACAGGCCGAACTTCGGGTGCTTGTAGTCCCAGGGGAAGCAGACCTTGGCCCGCTGCTCGGGCGTGAGCGACTCGTGGAGCACCGTCGCGAGCGACTCGGCCGTCTTGGCCGGGGCGGCGGACGCGACGGCAGCGGCCGGTTCGGCGGCACCGAGCGGACCGCGCGAGGCGAGCAGGCCGGCGGTGCCGGCGGCGCCCGCGAGGAGGTGGCGGCGGGAGATGACCGTGCGGTGGGTGGGCATGGCGGTGGCTCCGGGTGCTCGCGGGCTGATGTTCGCCGCATTCTACCGAAAACCGGTGGGCCCTGGATGCTGCAGGCTCGGGGTCGCCCGTGCCAGCTCGCCGGACGCTCCCTCAGGGCATCCTGCCCTTCGGTCGCTCGATGGAAACCTCGCTTCGCCATCCTGGCTACGCTCGGTTTCCAACGCCGCTCGCTTGGCACGGGCGACCCCTCGCAGGCCCAACAAAAGGGCTTTCGTGTCACCGTTTTCGCTGATTGGTGCGGGCTTGGCACGCGGGGCAGAAGAACGTGGCGCGTTGGGCGAGCACGATCCTTTCGATGGCCGCGCGGCAGCGGCGGCAGGGTTTGCCTTCCCGGTCGTAGACGCGATGCCGCTGTTGGGCGCGGCCCGGACGACTGTCGGCGGTGCGATAGGTCTCGTCGCCGATGCTCGAGCCCTCGAGCGCGACGGCCTCGGCGAGCACGCGGCGGGTGGCGGCGGCGATCCGCTCCCAGTCGGCGCGACGGACTCGGCGGCACATGGTCCGCGGATGGATCGCGACGCGGTGGAGGATCTCCGAGGCGTAGATGTTGCCGATGCCCGCCACGGCCCGCTGATCCAGGAGCGCCGCCTTCACCGCCCGCCGCGAGCGACCGAGGTGCGCGGCGAGGTCGTCACCGGTCACGACGAGCCCGTCGGGCCCGAGTTTTGATGCGCCGCACGCCGCCTCCAGGCCACGGTCATCGAGCAGCCGGATCGTGCCCAGGCCACGCCGGTCCCAAAACAGGAACCGCGCCGGTCGGCCGCCGGCCAGGTCCACCACGAGTCGCACGTGCTCCTCGGTCGGCGGATCGACGACGAACATCTGGCCGGTCATCCGCGGCTCGATCACCAGCCACTCCCGGGGCCGCCCGACGGCCTCGGTCATCTCGATCACCACCCGCTTGCCGCGGCGGTGCAAGCCCGCGATCGTTCGGCCTTCCAGCCGCCGCACGAGCACGCTCGCGACGGGCTTTACGCTCAACGGCCGCACCCGGCCACGGGGCAGCGTCGCCGACACGATCCGCCGACCCACGACCCCCGCCAGGCCACGGCACATCGTCTCGACCTCGGGAAGTTCGGGCATGAGCGTTATCGTAACCATCCACGCGCCGCGCCCCAGTTGGCCGCGAGGGGTTGCCGGTTCCCTGGAGCCGGCGTTGATGGCAAGCGCAGGCAGGATGCCGGAGCGCGGCCAGCATCGAGCGAGTGAAGGCCAGGATGGCCGTAACGAGCGTCCGGGCGACAGGGACCGGCAACCCCGAGCCCGCACAGCCCACGACGTTCCGCGCTCCCGTCCACCCCCGATGGGCCGCCGCCCGAAGCCGGTTACAATAGCCGCATGGCAACCATCTCGACTCCCGTGTCCAGCGTCCCCGATGCCCTCGGCCGGTTCGGCCGGTTCGGGGGCCGCTACGTGCCCGAGACGCTCTCCGCCGCCCTCGACCAGCTCGAGCGGGCCTACGACGAGGCGATCGCCGACCCCGCGTTCGCCGCCGAGCTCGACCGGCTGCTGGCGACCTTCGTCGGCCGCCCCACGCCCCTGCACTTCGCCGAACGGCTCACCAATGAGGCCGGCGGCGCCCAGATCTGGTTCAAGCGGGAAGACCTGAACCACACCGGCGCGCACAAGATCAACAACACGCTCGGCCAGGGTCTCCTGGCGATGCGGATGGGCAAGCGGCGGATCATCGCCGAGACGGGCGCCGGCCAGCACGGCGTGGCCACGGCCACGGCCTGCTCCCGGTTCGGCCTCGACTGCGTGGTCTACATGGGCGCGGAGGACGTGCGCCGGCAGGCGCCCAACGTTCGGGCGATGCGGCTGATGGGCGCCGAGGTGCGGCCCGTCGAGACGGGTTCCCGGACGCTCCGCGACGCGATCAACGAGGCGATGCGCGACTGGATGGCCTCGGTCGAAGACACCCACTACATCATCGGCTCGGTGGTGGGGCCGCATCCCTTCCCGCGCATCGTCCGCGACTTCCAGTCGGTGATCGGCCGCGAGACGGTGGACCAGTGCCGGCGGCAGTTCGGCCGGCTGCCCGAGGCGGTGGTGGCCTGCGTCGGGGGCGGCAGCAACGCGGCCGGGATGTTCTTCCCCTTCGTGGATCACACCGAGGTGCGGCTGGTGGGGATCGAGGCGGGCGGCCGCTCGACCCAGCCGGGCCAGCACGCGGCGAGCCTCTCCTTCGGCTCACCCGGGATCCTTCATGGCAGCCTGAGTTACGTGCTCCAGGACGCCGACGGCCAGACGTCCGACGTGCACTCCGTCTCGGCGGGCCTCGACTATCCCGGTGTGGGACCCGAGCACTCGTATTGGCGGGATCTCGGCCGCGTCGAGTATTCGAGCGTGACCGACGACGCGGCGCTCGCGGCCTTCGACCACGTGGCCCGCCGCGAGGGGATCCTGCCCGCGCTCGAGACCTCGCACGCGCTGGCCTGGGCCGTCGAAGAGGCGGCGCGGCGGCCGGCCGACGAGATCATCGTGGTCTGCCTCTCGGGCCGCGGCGACAAGGACGCTGCCGAGATCGCCCGGCTCCGGGGCCTGGCGAACGACGGAGGACCGGCCTGACGCGATGGCTGCCTCCGTTTCCCCAACGCACCGCCCGATCGCCGCGCTCGAGGCGATGTTCGCCGCCAACCGGGCCGCCGGCCGCAAGGCCGTGGCGCCCTTCGTGACCGCGGGCGATCCCGATCCGGCCACGAGCGTGGCCGTGCTCGAGGCGCTCGACCGGGCCGGGGCATCGCTCTGCGAACTCGGCGTGCCCTACAGCGACCCGATCGCCGACGGCCCGGTGATCCAGGCCTCGTACACGCGGGCGCTGGGGTCGGGGATCACGCTCGAAAAGGTGTTCGGCGTGGCCCGCGAGGCGACCGCGCGGGTCACCATGCCGATCCTGGCGATGGCGAGTTACTCGCTCGTTTTCCGCCGCGGCATCGACCGGTTCGTGGGCGACGCGGTGGCCGCGGGGCTCGCCGGCTTCGTGGTGCCCGATCTTCCGGTCGAGGAATCCGACGACCTCGATGGAGCCTGCCGGGCGGCCGGCCTCGCGCTCGTGCGGCTCGTCACGCCGACCACGCCCCCGGCGCGAGCGGCCGCGATTGCCGCGAAGTCGACCGGCTTCCTCTACTGCGTGTCGGTGGCCGGCGTGACCGGGGCCCGCACGGAACTGCCACCCGGGCTCATCGACCGCGTCAAGTGGCTCCGCGGGCAGACCGACGTGCCGATCCTCGTCGGCTTCGGGATCTCGGGGCCCGATCAGGTGAAGGCCGTCTGCGAGGTGGCCGACGGCGCGATCGTGGGCTCGGCGCTCGTGCGACTCGTGGCCGAGCAGGCGGCCAAGGGTCCGGCGGCGCTCGCCGCCGCCATCGAAACGTTCGCCCGCGACCTTGGCGCGGCGGCGACGTAGGCGGGGCCGGGGCCGGCCGTGCCACTGGTGCCGGACGCTCCGGCGGGCCGAACAAGGGCCGAATCTCCGTAGCCTCGGGCATCGGTTGAGCGCTATAGTTTCAGGGTTGGAAGAGTCGTGGCAGGCCATGACGGCCTGCAGGGAGGTCGTCTCGCCATGTTCTCCGCCCGCGATCCGGCCGACGTGGAGCGGTTCTTCCGCGGCCTGACCGAATACGCCTTCCACGCCCGGCTCGGCGTGGTCGATCCGCCGCTCGTCGATTACGTCTCCGTGATGCTCGTTCGGTTCATGCGGAACGAGCGGCTGACCGTGCTGCCGGGGGCGGGTGAGGAGTCGTCCGATGTCGGCCACCTGCTGCTCGCGGCCGAGCGGCATGCCGACCCGGCCGAGGCCCGGGAGGAATACCGGCACATCGGCGACGTGACGCTCTTCTGGAGCGGCCTTTATCCGGAGGCCCTGGCCCGCTACCGGCGGCCGGGGCCCCACGCGGACCTCGTGGGCTACAAGGCTGCCGGCCGGCGGGCCTACTCGCTGGTGGCCGCCCTCGAGCCCGAAGACGCCGCCGCCGAGCGGGCGCTCTTCGAGCGGCTCGCGCACGAGTACGACCTCTGCGTGGCGGGTCTGGCGGAAGTCCGCCGCGCCTGGGGCGACGCGGCCTAGCGTTCGCCAGCGACGAGTTGGGCCTGCCACGGGGGATCGTAGCCGGCCGCCTCGACGGGCAGGCCCGCACGCACGACCGCCGCGATGAGTTCCGCAGGCGACACGCGGCCCGGATCGATCACGGCGACGACGGTGTCGGCGTCGATGACCCGCACGTCGTCGCCAAGCCCGCCGACGGCCATGGTCGCCGCCTCCGCCCGCCCGGGGCACCGGATCTGATACCGCCAGCGACGGCCCTCGGCGAACGTCGCCGGATCGTTGCGGCCGGCGGCGACGAGCCTGCCCTCCCGGAGCACGGCCAGGTGCGTGAAGCAGTCGGGCACCCGCGCGTCGTCGATCGCGGCCAGGACGGTTCGGCCCATCAAGTGGGTGTCGCCCACGAGCCGCTCCACCGCCGTCCGCCCGGCGGGATCGAGCCCGCCGAAGGGATCGTCGAGCAGCAGCACCTGCGGGTCGTGCAGGATGGCCCGCGCCACGAGCAGCCGCTTGGCGTGGCCGGCGTCGAGCGTGTCGATGTCGTCGCCGCCCCGGCCCGCGAGCGCCGCGAGCGCGAGCCCCTTGGCCACCGCCTGCTCGAGCTCCCTCCCCCGCAGGCCTGCGGCGACCGCAAACAGTTCCAGAAACTCCATCGCCCGCAGCCCCGGCCAGTCGGGCGGCCGGTCGGGCACATACCCCGCCGCCCGCCGCACCGCCTCCGCCTCCCGGCGCACGGAATGGCCGTCGACGACGATGTCGCCCGCATGGAGGGGGACGGCCGTGGCCACCGCCGCCACGAGCAGGCTCTTGCCCGCGCCGCTCGGACCGATCACCGCCCAGGCCTCCCCGGCCCGCACGTGCAGCGAGACCGTCTCCACCACGAGCTGCCCGGCCTGCTCGACGCTCGCCCGGTCAAAGCGGATCATGATTCAGCCCGCCGAAGCGAGCCGTCCCAGGCTGGTTGCCAGCGACGATGGAGCTGGCCGGGGATCGCGGGCAGCCGTCGGTGCATTTTGACTGGAAGCATCATGCGACAGCGAGGGGTTGCCCATGCCAATCGAGCGGCGTTGATAGCGAGCGCAGGCAGGATGCCGGAGCGAGCTAGCATCGAGCGAGTGGAGGGCAGGATGCCCGTAGCGAGCGTCCGGCGAGATGGCATGGGCAACCCCGGCCAGCGGTGGGTACCAAGAGTCAGGAGTTACGCACCAGCGTTCCCGGCCGCGAGCCGGTCGGCCGTCATCTCGATCGACACCAGCAGCCCGCGGGCCTTGTTGAGCGTCTCCTCGAACTCGCTGGCCGGCACGCTGTCGGCCACGATCCCGGCCCCCGACTGCACGAAGGCCCGCCCGTCCTTGACCACGATCGTGCGCAGGGCGATGCAGGTGTCCATCGAGCCGGCGAAGTCGACGTAGCCAACCGCGCCGGCGTAGGGACCGCGGCGGACGGGCTCGAGCTCGTCGATGATCTGCATGGCCCGGATCTTGGGCGCGCCCGAGACGGTGCCCGCCGGCAGGCAGGCCCGGAGGGCGTCGAACGCCGAGAACTCCGGCCGCAGCCGGCCGGTGACGTTGCTCGTCAGGTGCATCACGTGGCTGTACCGCTCGATCGTCATCACGTCGGAGAGCTCGACCGAGCCGAGCGCGACCACGCGGCCCACGTCGTTGCGGCCCAGGTCGATCAGCATCACGTGCTCGGCCCGCTCCTTGGGGTCGGCGAGCAGGTCTTCCGCGAGGGCGCGGTCCTCCTCGGGGGTGGCCCCGCGGCGGCGGGTGCCCGCCAGCGGCCGGACGGTCACGGTGCCGTCGACGGCCCGCACCATGATCTCGGGCGAGCTGCCCACGAGCGTGCAGGCCGGCGACCGCAAGTAAAACATGAACGGGCTCGGGTTCACCACCCGGAGCGTGCGATAGATCTCGAGCGGCGGGCCCGTGAAGGGCAGCTCCAGCCGGCGGCTGAGCACCACCTGGAAGATGTCGCCGGCCCGGATGTATTCGATCGACTTCTCGACCGCCTCGAGGAAGGCCGCGCGGGTGAAGGCCGACCGAGCCGAACCGTCAGCCAGGCAGCGGGGCTCGTGCCGCGGGCCGATGTCGGCCGGCGGCGGCCAGCCGGTCGGGGCGGCGAGCCGGGCGATCGTGTCGTCGATCCGGCGACAGGCGGCGGCGTGGGCCCGCTCGACACCTGCCGGGGTGACGTCTTCGATCCGGGCGAGCACGACCACGTCGATCGTCTTGGTGGCGTTGTCGAACACCACGATCCGGTCGTAGAAGGCGAAGTCGAGGTCGGGCAGGCCGAGATCGTCGGCCGGTTCGTGCGGGAGCCGTTCGACGTACCGGACGGCGTCGTAGGCCGCGTAGCCGACGGCCCCGCTCGTGAAGGGCGGGAGTTCGGGCAGCCGGGCCGGGCGAAAGTCGGCGACCCGCCGTTCCAGCTCACCGAGCGGATCGTCGCTCTCGAAGGCCTCGACGCCGCCTTCGCCGGTCACCTCCACGGCCCGGCCGCGGGCCGTGAGCCGGAGGAACGGATCGGCCGCCAGGAAGCTGTAGCGGCCCACCCGCTCCCCGCCCACCACGCTCTCGAACAGGCAGGCCGACCTGCCGGCGTCGAGCCGGGCGAAGGCCGAGAGCGGCGTGAGCGTGTCGGCGAACAGCCGCCGGTAGACGGGTACCAGCCGATGATTGGCCGCCAGCTCGTGAAAGCGGGGTCTGTCCGGGAGGTGCGGCATGGGGCGGACGTGGCGGGACGGCGAAACGGCGGCCGATCCGGCCAGCGTACCCGTGGCCCGGGGCCGCGAACAGCCGCCCGGCTCCGGCGGGCGTTGGGGCTGGCGCGGCCCGGCGTCGCCCATGGAGGCGACCCGTGGCAGGGGAGCCGCTATGATTGCCCTGTTCTCGCGCGGGAGCCGCCCATGAAGTGCCAGCAGTGCGACAAGCAGGCCGTGTTCCACATCACCGAACTGGAGTCGGGCGATGTGCGGGAGCTGCACCTCTGCGAGGATCACGCCCGGGCCTACCTCAACCAGGCCGAGGGTGGCGGCGGCTCCGACGAGCCGGCGGAGACGGGCGGCGGCGGGCTGACCGGCCCGCTCACGGTCGGGCAGACGGCCGACGAACTGGCCGTGCTCGACAAGAAGGCCTGCGACATGTGCGGCATCACCTTCTTCGAGTTTCGCAACCAGGGCCGGCTCGGCTGCCCCCACGACTACGCCCAGTTCGAGAAGGAGCTCGAGCCGCTGATCGCCAACATCCACGGCGCGACGCGGCACACCGGCCGCCGCCCCGAGCCGGCCGCGACGGGCCGGCCGGAGGGCACGGAGGAGCTCACCTCGGTGATCGGCCTGCGCCGCGACATGCAGGAGGCGATCGCCGACGAGGCCTACGAACGGGCCCAGAAGATTCGCGATACGATCCGCACGATCGAGGCCCGCTGGCTCGGCGGCCCCCCCGCGTAGCCCCCTCCCGCCGCGCTCACCACGGCCACCCATGACACTCGAATCCCTCACGCAGGCGACCGGCGAATGGCTCAAGGGCACGGGTCCGGAATCGGACATCGTGATGAGCAGCCGTGTCCGGTTGGCCCGCAACCTCGCCCAGTTTCCCTTCGTCGGCCGGGCCACGGAGCAGGACCGGGCCGAAATCGAGCGGCTCCTACGGGAGCGGATCGCCACGGCCCCGGTCGGCCAGAGCCTCGAATACATCGACGTCGGCAGGCTCGAGGAGATCGACCGCCAGTTCCTGGTGGAGCGGCAGCTGATCAGCCGCGAGCACGCCGAGGCCCAGGGAGCGCGGAGCGTGGCCATCGACCGGCTCGAGCAGGTCAGCCTGATGATCAACGAGGAGGACCACCTCCGGATCCAGTGCATGCACAGCGGCCTCGATCTCAAGGGTGTGTGGGAGCAGATTCTGGTGGTCGACGACCAGGTCGGCCGGGTCGTTCCCTACGCCTTCCACGAGCGGTGGGGCTATCTCACCGCCTGCCCCACCAACGTGGGCACCGGGATCCGCGTCAGCGTGATGCTCCACCTGCCGGCGCTCGTGATCACCCGCCAGATCGACAAGGTGTTTCGCAGCCTGCACAAGATCTCGCTGGCCGTCCGGGGCCTGTACGGCGAGGGCTCGCAGGCGATGGGCGACTTCTACCAGATCTCCAACCAGACCACGCTCGGCCGGACGGAAGAAGAACTCGTCGAGCAGGTGGGCGACGTGGTGCCCGTCCTGATCGACTACGAGCGGCGGGCCCGGGAGTTTCTCGTCCGCGAGACGCAGCAGAACGTGCACGACCAGGTGAGCCGCGCCTTCGGCATCCTGCGGACGGCCCAGACGATCAGCGCCGAGGAGACGATGCAACTGCTCTCCCGCGTGCGGATGGGGGTGCTCCTCGGCCTGATCGGCGACGTCAACATCGCCGACATCAACTCGCTGCTCGTCCGCACCCAGCCCGCCCACCTCCAGAAGCTCCGCGGCCTCGAGCTCGACACGAAAGACCGCAACATCGAGCGGGCCCGCTACCTCCGGCAGCATTTCGAGGGCGCAGGGCCGACGGCGAACTGACTTTACGCCCGGCGGGGCATCCGGTTTTACGCCCGGCGGGGCATCCATGCCCCCGGCGGGCTTGCCGGGCCTCCGCCCGGCGGCCGCACCTCCGGGCGGCCGTGTTCGTGCGCGGATGTGGCGCGCGATGTTCGTTCAGACGAATCGCTTCCGCTATCCCGTTTGTTGTTCCGTCTGCTGCCTCGTCAACCGTTGGACGGCTCGGGGTTGCCCGTGCCAATCGAGCGGCGTAGGAAACCGAGCGCAGCAAGGATTGCGGAGCGAGGTTTCCTCCGAGCGACCGCAGGGCAGGATGCCCGAAGGGAGCGTCCGGCGAGATGGCATGGGCAACCCCGAGCCTGCATCACCCAAGACGCTCCGGGCGGACGGTTTACCCCGCGGCGAACTTTGCTCGCAGGGCCTTCACGACCGGGGCCGGCACGAACTTCAACAGCGACTCGTCGTCGGCCAGCGGCGTGATCTGCTTGAGCAGCGACGACGAGATGTGGGAGTAGGCGGAATCGGCCATCAGGAACACCGTCTCCACCCCGGCGTCGAGCCGCCGGTTGGCGAGCGTCATGGTGAACTCCGCCTCGATGTCGGTCAGCGACCGCACGCCCCGCAGGAGCACCTGCGACCCCTGCTCCCGCACGAAGGCCACCGACAGGCCGCTGAACAGCTCCACCCCCACGTTGCCGAGCCCGTCGAGCGATTCCCGCACCAGCCGCACCCGCTCCTCGAGCGAAAACAGCGGGTGCTTGTCGGGGTTGATGCCGACGCCCACCACGATCCGGTCGAAAATCCGTGCGGCCCGCCCGATCACGTCGAGGTGGCCGAGCGTGATCGGGTCGAAGGAGCCGGTGTAGACGGCCGTGCGGCCGCGGTCGGGGGCTGGCGTCACGCCTGAAGTTCCGTCGCGGGAGGATGGTCCGGAGGCGGGGCGGAGCCGGCGGGCCGCCGCCCCGCGTGGGCCCGGCTCCCCGCCGGGCGGCGATTATGGTATGGACTAGGCTCGTTTTCCAGCCAGGACGTCCGCAGGAACCCCAGCGCCCGTGTCGAAGGCACTCGCGTTCACCGGCCTCATTCTCTCGGGGCTGATCGTGATCCTGTTCGTCGCCGATCTGGCGGCGGCCTTCCCCTTTCGGCGGACGAGCGTCCTGCTCGATGCGGCCTTCATCGCGAGCGGCCTGATCACCGCCTACCTGAGCTGGTTGCTCCTCGACCAATCGGGCGGCCGACGCGGGCCGGGCCCCAGCCCGCTCCGCTGAGTCAGGCCGCCCGCAGGATCGCGTGATCGCGGGCCACCGGCTCGCCCCCGGCGAGTTTCGTCGCCAGGCCGTCGAGCGAGATGGCGACGCTTCGGCCATGGTCCATCTGCCGCCGCGCCCAGGCGAGCTGCCGCTCCAGCCGCGAGGCCATGAAGACCGTGCCGCCGTTGCCCTCGGCGAGCGCCTCGGTGCGAAGCACGTGCAGACTGCCCCGCCGCGGCCGGCCGCCCAGGCCGAGCCACGCCAGCGGCGAGCGCGGCACGCCCGCCGAGATCTGCACCTCCCACAGCCCCCAGGCTGCGTTCCGGCACCGCCAGCCGGACGGGGCCGGACGCCGTGAGCCGCGGCCCGCTTCGGCCAGCTGCTCGACCAACGCGATCCGGATCCCCTCCTCGACCAGCAGCCCACGATGATCGGCCCTCACGCCGCCGCGCACGGCGACGGCGGTGATCCCGGGCAGGATGTCGCGGCCGCGCGCGAGCAGGCCGCGAAGCCGACTGCGGGATTCGAGCGCGGCGGGCGGCAGTTCGAGGGCGGCCGCACACCCCGCGTGGCGGGCGGCGAGATCGGCCGCGACGGCCAGCCGGTCGATCGGGGCCAGCCAGGTCACGGGAAGGTCGGGCCCATGCACCAGCCGGCTCGGCTCGCTGCGGGTCGTCCGGGGCACCGTGCCGCAGATCACGAGCGTGGCCGGAGCATCCGAACCGTGCATGCCGTCATTCCTCCCCCGAAGACCGGCGCCCCACCGCGCCGCGCTCTCGGGGTATCGTCACTCGCACGCCCGGCGCTCAAGGGGCTCGGCCCGCCGCCTTCCCGGACGCCTGCGACCCTGACGATTGCGGCGGCTGCGCCGCCCCGGCCTGGGATGCACGGTCGGCACCGGCGCCGGACACCGATCGGTGGATGGCCTCGACGAGCGAGGCGGTCGTCGCCGCCGTCGCCTCGGCGGCCGGCTCGAGCCCGAACCGCCGCAGCGCGGCGGACGTGACGGGGCTGAGGCTCGCGATCCGCCAGCCCCGCATCCGCTCGCCGAACAGCCGCACGGCCGCCTCGGCGATCGCCCCGCTCGTCACGGTGACCCAGGCCCCGGCCGGCAGCCGCTCGGCGGCCCCAGCCGCCAGGGCCTGCACCGGCTCGCTGGCGTAGGCGGCCACCTCGTCGACCTCGTGCCCCCTGGCCTCGAGCTCCCGCCGCAGGAGATCACGGCCGGCGGCGGCCCGCACGAGCAGAAACCTGCCGCCGGGCGGCTGCTCGGCGAAGGCCTCCACGAGACCCTCGGAGCGGTAGTCGGAGGGCACGAGATCGCAGACGTAGCCGGCCGCCTCGAGGCTCGCGCGGGTCGCCGGGCCGATGGCCGCCAGCCGGGCCGTTCCCAGCGCCCGCCCATCGCGACCGGCCAGCCGCAGGCGGTCGAGAAATCCGCGCACGCCGTTGGCGCTCGCGAACACGATCCAGTCGTAGGTGTCGAGCCGCTCGATCGCGGCATCGACCGCCGCCCAACTGGCGGGCGGGCCGATCGAGATCACCGGGGCGAGGATCGGCCGGCCCCCCGCGGCGCGGATCCGGGCCACGAGTTCGGCCTGCTGCCCGGCCGGCCGGGTCACGATCACCTCGCAGCCGGCGAGCGGCCCGGTGGCGGCCACCGCGACGACGGGACCGACGATCATCACCGCCGGCGACTGCCAGCCTGCGCCGGCGGCATCCGCGGCGCACGTCCCGAGGGTCGACGTCGCCTGCCGCTCGTCGGGCCACGAACAGCGGCTCACGAGGGTGACCGGCGTGTCGGCGGGCCGGCCGGCGGCGATCAGGTCGCGCGACCAGCCCGCCAGCTGCTCCACGCCCATGTAGACGGCCAACGTGCCGGGGAGCGCCGCCAACGGCCGAAAGTCGACCGGCTCGGTCTTGCCACGGGCCTCGTGGCCGGTGACGAGCGTCAGGCTCGAGGCTTCGGTCCGGCTCGTCAGCGGCACGACCGCGGCGGCGGCCGCCGCGAACGCCGCCGTCACGCCCGGCACGATTTCCACGGCGATGCCCGCGCGCCGCAGCGGTTCGAGCTCCTCCGCCAGCCGCGCGAACACGGTCGGGTCGCCCCCCTTGAGCCTGACCACGCGCTGGCCGGCGGCGGCCAGCCGCGCGAGCAACACTCCGGTCGTGGCACCGGGATCGGGATCGTCGAGATCGCCCCGGTCGACCACGATCCGCTCGACGCCCTCGGGAATCTCCGCCAACACGGCCTCGGGCACGAGCCGGTCGTGCACCACGACGTGGGCACCCCGCAGGCGTTCGAGCCCGCGGAGCGTGAGCAGGTCGGCGGCGCCCGGTCCGGCGCCCACGAACGTGACCATGCCGGAAGTGGGCGGGGATTCAGGCGGCACGAGCGGGGCGGGCGGGGACGTCACGCGGTGGGGTTTGAGGGGAAACGCCGGTCAACCTAGACTCTCCGACTTCGGGCCGTCGAGGCGGCTCATGGTTCGCAGGCGGCGCCAACGCGTGTCGCCGTCACGCATCCTCACCGGCCATGGCCAACGAGTCTACCGCGGCAACTCCGGTCCCCGCCGATCCGGCTCTCTCCCCCTCGTGGGCGGCTCTCTCGACGGCGGATCGCTCGCGACTGATGCAGTGCTTCCGGACGGGCACCCAGGCCGCCGGCAACGCCCAGTATGCGATCGACATGTTCTCCGCCTGCGTCACCGGAGACCCGGGCAACGCGGTCTTCGCCCAGGCCTTGCTCGCGGCCTTGCGGCGGAAGTTCGGCGCCAAGAAGAGCGGCACGTTCAGCTCGCTGCTCTCGGCGGGCGGACGGACGGGCATGAAGCGGGCGGCGTCCAACGCCCAGTGGCGCGACGTCGTCAAGCAGGGCGTGGAGATCCTCAAGTCGAACCCGGCCGACCACGCCTGCCTGCTGGCGATGGCCGAGGCCTGCGGCAACCTGATGTTCGTCGACTGCCAGGCGGTCTATCTCCGGGCGGCGCTCGATGCCGCGCCGGCCGACGCGGAGGTCAACCGCCAGTGCGGCCGGTTCGCCGCCAGCCAGGGCAACTTCGACCAGGCGATCGAGTGCTGGCGCCGGATCGCGCGGATCAAGGGGCTGGCCGAAGAGGCGGAGCGGGAGATCGCCCAGCTCTCGGTCGACAAGACGATCTCGGCCGGCAAGGGGCTCGTGGGCCGGGCCGGCCATCAGGCCGCCGCCACGGAGCCGGCCAAGGCCGGTGACCGCCGGGTCGAGTTGATGCAGTCGGTGCGCGACAACCCCGCCGACGTCGAGGGGACGCTGGAACTCGCCGACCTGTTCGAGCAGGACGGCCGGATCGACGAGGCGGAGAAACTGCTGGCGCGGGCGCTCTCCGCCTCCGGCAACGAACTCAAGGTGCGGGAGCACGTCGAGGATCGCCAGCTGCGCTGGGCGAAGTCGAAGGTGATGATCGCCGAGCAGCGGCTGGCGACGAGCGACACGCCGGAACACCGCGAGACCGTCGACAAGCTCAAGCGGGCCCAGCTGCGGCAGGAGCTCGAGATCTTCGGGGCCCGCTGCAGCCGCTACCCCGAGAACCTGACCTGGAAGTACGAGCTGGCCCTCCGGCTCAAGGCCGCCGGGAAGTTTCCCGAGGCGATCCGCCACTTCCAGGAGGCGCTCAAGGACGTCCGTCGCAAGGGATCCATCTCGCTCGAACTCGGCGAGTGCTTCCAGAGCATCAAGCAGTACCCGCTGGCCATGCAGAACTACGAGGCGGCGGTGGAGGTGCTCACCGACCGGGAACTGGAACTCCGCAAGCGGGCCCTGTACCGGGCGGGGGTGCTGGCCGCCGGCCTCAAGGACCTCGACGCCGCCCAGAAGCACCTGTCGGCCGTGGCCGGTCTGGACTACGGTTACCGCGACGTGGCCGAGCGGCTGGACAAACTGCGTTCCGCCAAGGATAACGGGAGCCTGGAAGGCTGACCCTGCTGTCCGGCCATCCGCCACTCACCGCCACCGCTCACCCGAGGATCCCATGCCCCATTCGGCCAGTGCCAAGAAGCGTCACCGTCAGAACCTTCGCGACCGCGAGCGGAACCGGCAGGCCAAGTCGGTGATCAAGAACTCGATCCGGAAGGTGCTCGAGGCGGTGTCCGCCGGCGATGCCAGCCTGGCACGGGAGCAGCTCAAGGGCGCGGCGAAGACGGCCGACCGGGCCGCGGCGAAGGGCACCATCCACAAGAATCGGGCCGCCCGCATCAAGTCGCGGCTCTCGTCCCGGGTCAAGGGCTTGTCGGCCGGCGCCGCCGCCCCGGCTGCGAAGGGCCGCAAGTCGACCTCCGCCTGAGCGATCCGCCAGCCGGCCACGCATCGGCCGAGCCCCGGTTGCTGCACCTCACCAGACGATGCTTGCCGCATCGAACACCGGTCCTTCGACGCATGTGCGGCGGTAGTCCCAGCCTCCGTCACGATCGCGGATCGGGGCGACGCAGGTGAAGCAGATACCGATGCCACAGGCCATCGGCGTTTCGAGCGAGGCGTCGCAGGGGATGCCGTGGGCCGCCGTCCACCGGGCCACGGCGGCCATCATCGCGTCGGGACCGCAGGTGGCCACCCGCACCGCGGCGGCCGGCCCGAGCCTCCCGTCGCCGGCGAGCTTGTCGAGCAGGTCGACGACGGTGCCACGCACGCCCGCCGTCCCGTCGAGCGTGGCGAGGTGGACCTCGCAGCCGGCGGCCTCGAAGTCGGCGACGTCGCCGAACACCGCGGCCGTGCGGCCGCCCCAGCAGAACGTGATCCGCTCGACGCGGGACCGCGTGCGGGCGGGCGAGCCGTAGCGGACGAGGCCCGACCGCTCGCGGGCGAGCGCCAGGAGCGCCGTCTGCCCGATGCCGCCGGCGACGAGCAGGAGATGGCCGACCGGAGGCGGATCGAAGCCGTTGCCGAGCGGCCCCCAGACGGCCAGTTCCTCGCCGGGAGGCAGACCGGCAAGGGCGGTCGTGAACCGGCCATGCACCGCGTACACGAAATCGACGTAGCGAGGTCGGCCATCGGGCCCGGCAAAGACGTCGTAAACGGCCAGGGGCCGGGCCAGAAGCGGGTCAGTGCGATCAGGGAGACGCAGCATCGCGAACTGCCCCGGCAGAGCCGCGGCGGCCAGGGCCGGCGACTCGACCCGGATCCGCCAGGTTCGATCGGCGATCGGGCGATGAGCCACCACGGCCACGCGGTCGTGGCAGGGGCCGGTCGCCGCTGACGTGCAGTCCGAGGGACCGCCGGCTGGGGCTGCGCCGCCCATCATCCCTCCCCGCCGGGCCGCGGCTTCTTCGCCGCTCGCCACGTGGAGGCCTTGCCGGCCCGCTTCCGCCGCCGCGGACCTGCGGGTGGCCGCCCCGCAGCGGCCCCGCCGGCATCGCGGTCGCGGCGGCCCTGACCGGCTGGCCTGCCGCCCGGACCACCGACGCGACCGCCGTGCTCCCCGGCTCCGCCTGCGGGCCGTCCGCTGGGCCGCCGCTCACCGCTCGGCCGCCGCTCGCCACCCTGGCCCGCCGCGCCGCGGCCCTGACCGCCAGGCCTGCGGCCCTGGGTTCCGCCTGCAGCGCGGTCGCGACCCGCCGGCCGACGGCCCGGGCCACCGGGGCCACGTCGCGGCCCCCTGCCCCGCTCGCCGGGCGGCGGCCCGAGCGGTTCGGAGCCGACGGCCGCCAGCGCCTCGCGGCGGAGCGCGTCGACCTCGGTCCAGGCCAGTTGCCGCCACTGTCCGGGCAGCAGGTTGCCAAGCGACAGCCCGCCTACGGCCACCCGCTTGAGCTGGTGCACCTTGTGGCCGAGCCGGGCGAGCATCCGGCGGATCTCGCGATTCTTGCCCTCGTCGAGCACCATCTCGAGCACCGCGCTCTGCTTGTGCTGCGAGCGGACCGAGACCCGTTTGGCATGCACCTCGCCCTCGGCGAGCCGCACGCCCTGCTGCAGCTTGGCGAGCAGCTCGGGCGACGGCACGCCGGCGACCTGCACGAGGTATTTTTTCTCCACGCCATACCGCGGGTGGGCGAGGAGGTTGGCGAGATCGCCGTCGTTGGTCACGAGGATCAGCCCCTCGCTCATCCGGTCGAGCCGGCCGACGGCGAACAGGCGGCGCTCCCCCGGCACGAGATCGACCACCCGCGGCCGCCCGGCGGGATCGAAGTTGGTGGTCACGGCCCCCACCGGCTTGTTGAGCAGATAGACGACCCGCTTCGGATCGGGCAGCCGCTCGCCGTCGACGCGGATCTCCTGCGAGCGGGGATCGACCCGCGCGCCGAGTTCGCTGACAACCGTGCGGTCGACCTCGACGCGCCCGGCCGTGATCAGCTCCTCGCACGCGCGGCGGCTGCCGAGGCCGGCGGCCGCGAGCACCTTTTGCAGCCGCTCCTTGCCGTCGTCCGCCAGGCCCGGCTTGCCCGCCCGTACCGGGGGCCGCCCGTCGGGCTTGCCGGCCCGGTGATCCGGCCGACCGGGTCGGGCCTCGGGCCGACCGGCGGCCTGGGGTTTGCGGGGCGGGCGGCCGGCGGGACGAAAACCGCCGGGCCGCTTGGGGCCGTTCGGCCGCGGGGCATTGCGAGGAGGCATCGGAACCGTGGGGAGCGGGGGCGGGCGGCGACAGGCGAAACTCGCCCGATCATACACGCTCCGCCCCGAGCCGCGGCCCGGCTAGCGTGGCGGGGGCGACGACCACCAGCGGGCCCGTCGCACCTCGGCCACGGGCTCCGCGTAGTCGCGGGGGCGTGTGCCATCCATGATCCCGTACTGCCGGAAGGCGTAGGGGCCGATGTCGTTCTCCATGAACGGGTCGAACCGCACGGCCCGCCGCTGCTGGTTGCGAACCGGGCCCGGCTCGAGCCATGCGGGCTTGCCCAGCGAGGCGCAGCCGCCGGCGAAGCAGGCGGCCAGGGCCAGGGCTGCCAGCATGGCCCGCGGCGCGATGGGAACAGGCGAGGTCACGGATGTGATTCCGAAGAATGAGGCCGGGAGGGGATGGTAGGGAATGACCTCGGGCTGCCCAAGGCGGCTTTTCCGGGGCCCAAACGGCTCTTCGTGCGGTTCGACGCCGCGGCGTCGGTTCGTGTGGAACGCGTCATTCCCCGGCCCGCGCCGGGAGCTTTTGCGGAGCACGGGATGCCATCCCGCCAGCGCTCACGGCACGATGACGTGCAGCAGTTTCGCGCCGACGGCCGCGATCTCCTGCGCCCCGGCCGTGGCGGGCAGGAGCACGCAGTCGCCGGCGGCCAGCGGCGGGAGCGCCCACCGGTCGGGCAGGCGTGCCTCACCCTCGAGCACGGCAAGGAAGTGGCAGCGATCGTCGCCGCCGCACTGCCAGTCCGCCGCGGGCCGCACCTCGTCGAGCGTGAAATACTCGCAGCCCACCAGCCGGCGGACGGCCGAATCGTTCGCCGCCGCCGGCCGCACCGGATCGACCGGCCCGAGCCGGGTGACGGCCTCGACGCCCGCCTCCACGTGCAGCGGCCGGGGCCGGCCGTCGGGCCCGGTTCGGTTCCAGTCGAAGAGCCGGTAGGTCACGTCGCTCGACTGCTGGATCTCCGCCACGAGCAGCCCCGCCCCGATCGCGTGGACCGTGCCCGCCGGAATGAAGACGCAGTCGCCGGCGACGGCCGCGAACGAGTGGAGCAGCGACTCGCACGTGCCGGCCCGGATCGCCGCCGCGAGCGCCGCCTGATCGACGCCCTCCCGCAGGCCGGCGTAGATGCGGCTCCCCGGCTCGGCCGCCACCACGTACCAGGCTTCGGTCTTGCCGCGGTCGGGCGGGTCGAGCCGGGCGGCCCGGGCATCGTCGGGATGCACCTGCACCGACAGCACCCGGTTCGCGTCGAGAAACTTGAACAGCAGCGGGAAGGCCGGCGGCGGCGACCGCCCCAGGAGTTCGGCGCCGTGCCCGCGCACGAGCTCCCCGAGCGAAGTGCCCGTCAGCGGCCCGGCCCGCACGACGCTCTGGTCGTCGCCCCGGTCGACGAGCTCCCACGACTCGGCGTAGTCGTCGCCCACCGGCAGCGGGCGGCCAAAGGCGGCGAATCGGCGGCCGCCCCAGATGTAGCGGCGGTAGACAGGCGTGAACACGAGCGGAGGCAGCATGGCGTGGGGCGGCGAGAGTCTCGGGACGTGACGGTCGGAGGGGAGCCGGCGGATCAGGGCCCGGCGTACGCTTCGAGGATCCTGCCCAGCCAGAAGCAGCAGGCGGCGAACACGAGCATCACGAGCATCGGCCCGGAGGTGATGCTGCCGTTGAGTTCGAGCACGATGGCCAGCGCCGGCAGGCCGAGGCCCGCAAGCTGCGCCAGGCGACCGAGCGGCTTCATGCGCCGGCCCCGCGGCCGCCGACGGCGTCGGAGCGGGTGTCGAAGTGGGGCACGCCCGCCGCCGCGGCCACGCTCCGCAGCCGCGCGAGCTTCGGTTCGCTCAAGCCGCAGATGCGGATCAGCCCGCCGGCGTCGCGCACCCGCGTGCCGATCTCGCCGATCGCGCCGCCCAGCGCCTCGTCGATCGTGTCGACGTGGTCGAGTTCGAGGACCACCCGCGAGGCCCCGTGCTCGCGGATCGCCTCCCAGACGGATCTCGTGAGCTCGCCCTGGCCCGCGAAGGCCGCGCCCGCGACCCTCACGAACAGCCAATCGGGCCCCCGCTCCACCTCGATGGAGGACTCCCGCCCTCCCCGTCCAACCGGCGCCCGCGGCGCGTCGACGTGCATCGGCATCGCACTCCTCCTCGTGTCTGCGGGGCCGTGGAATCCATCCCACGGGTCGCGAGCCGACGTCTCCCCTGCGGATGTATCGTACGACCCCGGCCCCCCCGCCGATCAAGCCGGATTTTGACCGGGCCCCGGCCCGGCCCGGGCCGCCGGGGATTCCCGCGTTTGGCGGCGAGCCGGTCGGCGGCCGCACCGTCCGGACGGGTGGCGAGCGTGCTGTGGCCGCCCCGCCGACCCGGCGGGCTTGCCGCGGCGTCCGGGTCGTCCATACTGCCCCCGACGCAGATTCGATTCCGGGACTTCATCCCACCCCGAAGGAGACAGCGAGATGGCTCGGCACGGTGCGGTCACGTTCAAGGGCAACCCTCTCACCCTCGCCGGTGAGGAAGTGAAGGTCGGGGCAGCTGCGCCGGACTTCGACCTCATGTTCTACAAGGACGGGATGCACCATGTCCGCAAGGCCGACCTGCTCGGCAAGCCCTCGATCATCAGCGTCGTGCCCTCGCTCGACACGCCCGTCTGCCAGGTGCAGACGAAGACCTTCAACCAGCGGCTCGCCGCCATGGGCGACAAGGTCAACGCCCTGACCGTGAGCCTCGACCTCCCGTTCGCGATGAACCGGTTCTGCGGCGCCGAGGGCATCACGGCCCTCAAGGTGGGCAGCGACTACATGAACCGCGACTTCGGCAAGGCGTGGGGCGTGCTGATCGAGGAACTCATGATCCTCGCCCGGGCCGTGTTCGTGCTCGACAAGGACGGCGTCGTGCGCTACGCCCAGGTCGTCAAGGAAGTGGCCGAGGAGCCCAACTACGACGCGGCCCTCGCCGCGCTCGAGAAGCTCGCCTGAGGCCGCGGTCAGGCGTGCAAGCTCGGAAGTGGCCCACACGCTCAGGGGCCTCTTGCGTGCAGGCTCGGGGCTGCCCGTGCCCGTCGCCCGGACGCTCGCTTCGGCCCTCCTGGCCTCCGCTCGCTCGATGCTGGCTGCGCTCCGGCATCCTGCCTGCGCTTGCCAGCAACGCCGGCTCCCGGGCATGGGCAGCCCCTCGCAGTCAAGCGTACGCAGGGAGCATCGACCCTGAATCGATTCGTCTGACCGAGTAACCTGGCGGGCCCCCGGGCTTAGCCCGAGAGTAGTGCCTGGATCTGCTGCCGTGCCGTGTCGAGGGCTTCCGGGAGCTTGGCCACGAGCTTGCCGCCAGCCTGGGCGAGATCGGGCCTGCCGCCCCCCTTGCCTCCCACGACCGTTGCCACGTCGCGGATCCAGTTGCCGGCGGAGAGGCCGCGGGCCTCGAGCTCCTTGGAGATGCCGGCCACGAGCGTGACCTTGTCTCCCTCGACGCTGCCGAGCAGCACGGCGATCGGGCTGGCCTTTCGCCGCAACTGGTCGATCGCCTGCCGCATCGCGTTGGCGTCGCCTCCCTGCATGTCGGCCACCACGACGCGGGCGCCGCCCACCTCGACCGCGCCGGCCAGCAGCGCCTCGGGCGTCACCCCCGCCGCGGCCGTGGCAGGCTTCGCCTTTTTGAGTTCCTTGAGCTCCTTGACGACCGTGGCCAGCCGCTGCGGCACGTCGGCCACGGGAACCTTCAGCACTCCGGCGGCCTCGGCAAGGGTCCGCTCGGCCTGCCGCAGCCGCTCGAGGGCGCGGCCGCCGGTGACCGCCGTGATCCGCCGGGTGCCCGCCGACACGCTCTCCTCCGCCACGACCCGCACCAGGCCGATCTGACCGGTACTGGAAACGTGCGTGCCGCCGCAAAGTTCGCGGCTGACACCGTCCATCGTCACCATCCGCACCACGTCGGGATACTTCTCGCCGAAGAGCATCATCGCGCCAGCGTGGCGGGCCTCGGCCAAGGGCAGGAGCCGGGCCGACACGGGCACGGCCTCGAGCACCCGCTCGTTCACCATGCCCTCGATGGCGGCCAGCGTCTCGCCGTCGATCGAGCTCGAGTGGGAGAAGTCGAACCGCAGCAGGTCGGCATCGACCTTCGAGCCCTGCTGCACCGCATGGCCGCCCAGAAAATGCTGGAGCGCCGCGTGGAGCAGGTGCGTGGCCGAGTGGGCCCGCCGAAGCGCCGCCCGGCGGGCGGATTCCACGCGGGCGGTCACGGTGCCGCCGAGCGCGAGCGTGCCCTGCCGCAGATGGCCCACGTGAAGCATGAAGCCGCCTTCCCGCTGCGTGTCGCTCACCTCGAACCGGCCACCCGGCCAGGTGAGCTCGCCCGTGTCGCCCACCTGCCCGCCCGACTCGCCGTAGAAGGGGCTCTGGTCGAGCACCACGGTGACCGGCACCGCGTGGCCCACTTCGACGAGCGAATCGCAGAGCGCGGCTTGGGCGATGATGCCCACCACCTTGGCCGCCGCCTCGGTCGCGTCGTAGCCGACGAACTCGGTGCCGTGCATCGTCTTCTTGAGCGCGTCGAGCGGCCCCGTGGCAAAGACCTCGACGCTCCGCCCCGCTCCCGACCGCTGCCCGTGGGCCTCCATGGCCGCCCGGAAGCCCTCCCAGTCGAAGCCGCAGTTCCGCTCGGCCGCCAGCGTCTCGAGCAGTTCGGGGGGGAAGCCGTAGGTCGTGTACAGCTCGGCCGCGTCACCCCCCGGCACCGTGCTCTTGCCGGCGGCCCCGATCCCCGCGAACAGTCGTTCGATCCGCTCCAGGCCGCCGTCGATCGTGGCCAGGAACGACTCCTCCTCCCGCTCGATGACGGTCGCCACGTGGCCGGTGGTGTCGCCGAGCTCGGGATACGGATGCCGCATCAGTTCGGCGACCACGGGCGGCAAACGGTGGAGAAAGGCCTCCCGCATCCCCATCTGCCGGCCGTCGAGCACGGCCCGCCGCAGCAGCCGCTTGACGACGTATTTCTCCTCGTTGTTGCCCGGCAAGACGTTCTCGTGGATCGCGAACGTGCAGGCCCGCACGTGATCGGCGATCCGTCGCATCCGCCGGCCGTCGTCGGTCGCGGGCTCGTAGGTCCGCCCGCAGACCTCGGCCACCGCCTCGACGAGCGGCCGGAGGATGTCGATGTGGAAGTTGCTGTCGACCCCCTGGAGCATGGCGCAGGTCCGCTCCAGGCCCATCCCGGTGTCGATGTTGCGGCTGGGCAGCGGCGTGAGGTTGTCGGGCGGCGGCCCCTGCCGGTTGAACTGCGTGAACACAAGGTTCCAGATCTCGACGTCGCTGCCGTCGGGCATCCGGTAGAAGAGCTCGCTGCACGGCCCGCACACGCCGTCGGGCCCCTGCGAGGGGGCCGACGCGGGCCAGAAGTTGTCGTCCTCGCCCATCCGCGTGATCTTCGCCCCGGGCAGCCCGATCTCGTCGGCCCAGATCCGGTAGGCCTCGTCGTCGTCCTGGTAGACCGTGACGGAGAGCTTCTCCGGCGAGATGCCGAGCCAGTTCCTGGCGGTGAGAAACTCCCAGGCCCAGTGGATCGCCTCGCGCTTGAAATAGTCGCCGAACGAGAAGTTGCCGAGCATCTCGAAGAACGTGTGGTGCCGCGGCGTGCGGCCCACGTTGTCGATGTCACCGGTCCGGAGGCACTTCTGGCAGGTCGTGGCCCGGGTGAACTCGAGCTTGCACTTGCCCAGGAAGTGGTCCTTGAACTGGTTCATGCCGGCCGGCGTGAACAAGACCGACGGATCCCAGCGGGGCACGAGCACGTCGCTCGGCCGGCGGACACAGCCCTTCGACTCGAAAAAGGCCAGGTAGGCTTCGCGGAGTTCGTCGGCCTTCATCTCGGGCGGTGGCTCCTGGGTGCGGGGTCGTGAGGCCCGGCACTATACCCGCCCCCGGCGCGCGGCCCCAACCGGTGCCGCCGCGGTTGCTGCAGCGGCTCGGGGTTGCCCGTGCCCTCTCGCTGGACGCTCGGTGGGCTTTGCTCGCGCACGCTCAGGGTTGCCCGTGCCCTCTCGCTGGACGTTCACTCCGGCCCTCCAGGCCTCCGTTCACTGCGTGTCCGCTCGCTTCGGCATCCTGCCTGCGCTCGCTTCCACAGCTCGCTCGAGGGCACGGGCAACCCCGAGCAATCCATTGATGCGCCGAATGGAACGCCGATAGCCACGACGCGCACGAACACGGCCGCCCGGAGGTGCGGCCGGCGGCAGCGGCCGAAGGCCGAAGTGCCGCCTAGACCGCCGGGGCCACGGATGGCCCGGCGGTCGTAAACACAGAGCCCGGCAAGGCTGCAGGGGCAGGGATGCCCCTGCAGCCGTATAGCCAGTGCCCCTGCAGCCGTGAGACGCGCCCGGCCTACTCGCCGCTGCCGTCGTCTTCGTCTTCCTGGGCCTCGGCCTCGGCGGCGATCGCCTTGTCGACGGCGACCACCTCCTCCTTGGCGGCCAGGATCCTCTCGCGAAGCTCGTCGGCCACCGAGGGGTTGTCCTTGAGGAACTGGCGGGCCCGCTCCCGGCCCTGGCCGAGGTGGGTCTCGCCGTATCGCAGCCAGGTGCCCGTCTTGTCGACCAGCTTGGCCGCCATCGCCAGATCGAGGATGTCGCCCTCGGTGCTGATCCCGTCGGCGTGCATCATGTCGAACTCCGCCACGCGGAACGGCGGGGCAACCTTGTTCTTGACGATCTTCACCTTCACCCGCTGGCCCACCACCTCCTCGCCGTCCTTCAGCGTGCCGATCCGACGGACGTCGACCCGGCAGGAGGCATAGAACTTCAGCGCCTTGCCGCCCGGCGTCGTCTCGGGGCTGCCGAACATCACGCCGATCTTCTCCCGCAGCTGGTTGATGAAGATCACGGTCGTCTTGCTCTTGAAGATGGCGCCGGTCAGCTTCCGCATCGCCTGGCTCATCAGCCGGGCCTGCACGCCCACCATCGAGTCGCCCATCTCGCCGTCGAGTTCCTTCTGTGGCGTGAGCGCCGCCACGGAGTCGACCACGATGATGTCGATCGCGTTGCTCTTGACGAGCATCTCCACGATCTGGAGCGCTTCCTCGCCGCTGGTCGGCTGGCTGACGAGCATCTGCTCGAGCGAGATGCCGAGCTTCTTGGCCCAGCTCGGGTCGAGGGCGTGCTCGGCGTCGATGAAGGCGGCGATCCCGCCCGTCCGCTGCGCCGCCGCGATCGCGTGCAACGCGATCGTGGTCTTGCCGCTCGACTCCGGCCCGAAAACCTCGATGATCCGGCCCCGCGGGAAGCCCTTCCCGCCCAGGGCGAGATCGACCGACAGGCTGCCCGACGAGATGCCCTCGATGGGTACCTGCTTGTCGGCGCCCAGCGGCATGATCGCCCCCTCGCCGAAGGTCTTCTCGATCTGGGCGAGCGTGTGCCGCAGTTCCGAGTTTTGCTCCAGGAAGCCCAGCGGATCCGCGCCGCCTCCCCCGCGCTTGCCCTTGCCCTCGGAACCCTTCTTCTTTTCCTTGGCCATCCGTCCGTTCACTCCTGCCGTTGCCGTCACCATGGCGACTGCCTCCCAGCGGTCCCGGCACGTCGTCGGGGTGGTTGCTTCGCCACCATGAATCGAGCGACTTGACACGAAACCGAATACTGAACCGGGGTATAGTATCGGCACCGCGCCGGCCAGGCAAGCAGATTTTCTGGACGCCCGTACAGGCTCAAAACATGAGCATTCGGCGGTATTCCCCGATCCGCCGGTCGAGGTCGGCCCGCTCGATCCCCGCCAGCCGATCGAGGCTGAAATCCTCCACCGTGTAGCTGGCCGTGATCACGCCATAGGCGAGAGCCTCCTTGAGGGCCTGCGGGTCGAACCGGCCGAGCGCCGCCAGGTGGCCCATCATCCCGCCCGCGAAGCTGTCGCCGGCCCCGGTCGGGTCGAGCACCTGAGGCGTCGGATAGGCGGGCATCACGTACATCTCGTGCTCGCTGAAGAACATCGCCCCGTGCTCCCCCTTCTTGATGACGACGAACTTCGGCCCCATCTTCCGCACGGCGTGCCCCGCCCGCACGAGGTTCTCGTCTCCCGCGAGCAGCTTGGCCTCGGCGTCGTTGAGCACCAGGCCGTCCACGCGCCGCAGCAGCTCCTCGAGCTCGTTCCGCTGCTTGTTGATCCAGAGGTCCATGGTGTCGGCCACGGTGAGGCTCGCCTCGGGCACCTGGTCGAGCACGGACAGCTGCGTCACCGGCGAGGCGTTGCCGAGGAACACGAACTTGCTCTCGCGATGCCCGCCGTTGAGCTTGGGCTTGAACTCCCCGAACACGTTCAGGTGCACCTCGAGCGTCTCGCGGTCGTTCATGTTGGGCAGATACCGGCCTCGCCAGCGAAACGTCTTGCCGCCCGGGATGACCTCGATCCCGGAGGTATCGATGCCGCGGGCCTCGAGAAACCGCGTGTGCTGGCTCGGCCAATCCTCGCCGACGGTGCCGATCATCTTCACGGGCGAGAAGAAGCTCGCGGCATAGGAGAAGAACACGGCCGAACCGCCCAGCACGTCGTCGCGGCTGGCGGTGGGGGTCTCGACGCAATCGAGGGCGACGCTTCCGACGACGAGCAGCGGCATGAGGGGCTCCTGGGGTGGGTGCGAGGTCGGCAGACTACTCTTTTCGGCGGAATCTTGGGTGACGCGGCTCGGGGTGGCCCATGCCATCTCGCCGGACGCTCGCTACCGGCATCCTGCCGTCCGCTCGCTCGGAGGAAACCTCGCTGCGCAATCCTTGCTGCGCTCGGTTTCCTACGCCGCTCGATTGGCATGGGCCACCCCTCGCAGCCCAACGGTTGACGAGAAGGCAGGGAGCCGGATTCGTCTGAACGAACGCCGCGCGCCACAACGCGCACGACCACGGCCGCCTGGAAGTGCGGCCGGCGGCCGGGGCCGAAGGCCCGAGGGCCGCCAAGGCTGCAGGGGCCATGGATGGCCCTGCAGCCGTGAAATCAGTCAGCCGCAGTGAGGCAGTGCCCGGCTGATTCGGGCGAGCGACTTCTCCCGGCCCAGGATCGCCAGGCAGTCGTAGAGGCCCGGCCCCACGCTCCGGCCCGTCACCGCCACGCGGATCGGGTGCACGAGATCACCCACCTTCGCCCCGGCCGCCTCGGCGGTCGCCTTGAGGGTCTCCTCGATCGGGCCTGGCTCGAACGGCTCGACCGTCGCCAGCCGGGCCGAGAAGGCCTGGAGGTGCCGCCGCGCCGTCGGCGTGGCCAGCCGCTTGGCAACCGCCTCGGGATCCAACTCGGGCTCGTCCACGAGGAAGAAGTCGGCGTAGGCGAGGATGTCGCCGGCCACCTTGAGGCGGTCGCCCGAGGCCTCGATCACCCGCCGCACCGTCGCCACCTGCTCGGCGGTGGGCGGGTCGGCCGTCAGCCCGGCCTTCACCAGGTAGGGCAGCATCAGGCCGAGCTTCTCGTCGGTGCCGAGGCTCGTCATGTAATGGTCCTGCACCGCCCACAGCTTCTTGGGGTCGAAGCTCGCCGGCGAGGAGTTGATCCGCTCCAGCGAGAACCGCTCCACGAGCTGCTCGCGCGAGAAGAACTCCGTCTTGTCGTCGTACGACCAGCCGAGCAGCGCCAGGTAGTTGTCGATCGCCCAGGGGAGGTAGCCGACGGCCCGGTAGAAGTCCACGATCACGGGATTGAAGGTGTCGGCATCGGCGGGCAGGCCGATCCGGGCGGCGATCTGCTGCCCGTGCTCCATCACGCGGCGGAAGTCCAGGTTCTTCAGATACTGCGCGAGCTTCCGCTTCGAGAGCTTCGTGCGGCTGCCCGGCTCGGCCACGAGCGGCAGGTGGGCGTAGGCCGGCAGCTCGTAGCCGAGGCTCATCGCGATGAAGGCCTGCCGGGGCGTGTTGGAGAGGTGTTCCTCCGCCCGGATCACGTGCGTGATCGCGAGATCGTGGTCGTCGACCACGCTCGCGAGGTGGTAGAGGCAGGAGCCGTCGGCCCGTTGAATCACGTGATCCTGCTCCCGCTCCCAGGCGAACTCCACCCGCCCGCGCACCGCGTCGTCGATCACGAGCGATCCCTCGCGCGGCATGGTGAGCCGGATCACGGCCTTGCGGCCCTGCGCCTCGAAGGCGGCCGCCGCGGAGTCGTCGAAGGCGGCGAACCGGCGGCTGTAGAGGAAGGGCTTCCCGGCGGCCTGGGCGGCCTTGCGTTCCTCGTCGAGCTCCTCGGGCGTCGCGTAGTCGCGGTAGGCGTGTCCCGAGGCGAGCAGCCGTGCGGCCGCGGCCCGGTGCCGGTCGGCCCGCTGCGACTGGAAGTAGGGCGCATGCGGCCCCCCCACGCCCGGCCCCTCGTCCCAGTCGATCCCCAGCCACTGGAGGCCGTCGAGGATCGGCTGCAGGGCCTCGTCGACGTTGCGGGCCACGTCGGTGTCGTCGATCCGGAGGATGAACTGGCCGCCGTGCTGCCGGGCGAAGAGCCAGTTGAAGAGCGCCGTCCGCACGCCCCCGATGTGCAGGTAGCCGGTGGGGCTCGGGGCGAAGCGGGTGCGGACGGTCATGCGGGGCGGGCTCCTCGGGGGGGCCGCATTATGCCGCGTGGCCGTTCATGCGGGCGAGTTTCTTGAGCCGCTTCCGCTCGGCCTTCGACAGCCGGCGGCCACCCGCTTCGGACCCGTCCACGAAATCGGTGTCGCCTTGATCATCGGCGGCCGTGGAGTCGTCGTCGTTGTCGTCGCCCCGCGAGCCGTCGGACCAGTCGCCACCGGTGGCCTGCGAACCCTCGCCATCGTCGTGGCCTTCCGCCTCACCACCGGCGGCCTCCGCGGCGGCCCGCTTCTGCCTGCCGCGCCGCGCCGGC
>Ga0214917_10000722_pt1 | contig 43221 bp, 44 predicted proteins | sample LL_1208_BB_MetaG_FD_177983 | JGI IMG/M metagenome (GOLD analysis project Ga0214917, IMG submission 177983) | Freshwater microbial communities from Lake Lanier, Atlanta, Georgia, United States - LL_1208_BB | ecosystem: Environmental > Aquatic > Freshwater > Lake | place: USA: Georgia | collected... | reverse complement strand
GTGAGCGAATAAAGAGCAACTGCAAATTTCAAGGAAGTTTTGCTGAGAATAAATAACACTAATGATGCGATGAAAACAGCTGGCGTAGCGCCAAGGTGAAACCACCCTCGAAGCTTTGGTGGCGCTGGCACCTGCGCTGTCATGAGATAAGCCTAAGCCCAACTCAATTATTTAGAAGCCTTAAAACCATCCTCTAAGTCAGCTTTGATGTCTTCAATGTTCTCAAGACCTAGGCTCAAACGAACTAAACCAGGTGTTACGCCAGCACTTAGTTGTTCTTCAGGGCTCAGTTGAGAGTGTGTTGTTGTTGCTGGATGAATAACCAACGAACGAACATCTCCAATATTTGCAACATGGCTAAAAAGTTTGAGGGACTCCACAAACTTCTTTCCGGCTTCTATGCCACCTTTGAGTTCAAAGGAAAGAACAGCGCCGGATCCCTTCGGTGCATATTTCTTAGCAAGTTTATTCCACTGTGAATTAGGCAGTGAGGCATAGTTAACTTTTTCAATACTTGGATGCTTTGATAGCCACTCTGCCACTGCTTTTGCATTTTCTAAGTGACGATCCATACGTAGGCTAAGAGTTTCTAAACCTTGTGCAAGTAACCATGCGTTAAATGGAGAAACTGCTGCTCCGATATCGCGAAGTAATTGCAGACGAATCTTGAAGATGTAAGCAAGATTTGCACCAAATGCTGAACCGACTCCAAGAGCTTGAGCAAAAACAAGCCCGTGATAACTTGGATCTGGGTCATTAAAACCTTTGAATTTTGTTGGATATTTTGCATAATCAAAGTTTCCGGAATCAATAATCGCACCAACAACTGCATTACCGTGACCAGATAAGAACTTAGTTGCGGAATGAACAACAACATCGGCGCCGTATTCGATTGGCTTGATTACATATGGAGTTGCAACAGTGTTATCGACGATTAGTGGAACGCCTACTTCGTGAGCAACCTTTGCAACACCTTCAATATCTAGGATGTCATTTTTTGGATTTGCAATAGTTTCGCCGAAGAATGCTTTTGTATTTGGTCGGACTGCTTTACGCCACGAATCAAGGTCATCTGGATCTTCAACGAAAGTTACTTCGATACCGAATTTTGGAAGTGTGTAATGGAACAAGTTATATGTTCCGCCATAGAGACTTGGACTTGAAACAATGTGATCGCCCGCTTCAGCAACGTTTAGAACTGAATATGTTGTTGCAGCAGACCCAGAGGCAACAAGAAGCGCTGCAACTCCACCTTCAAGTGCAGCCAAGCGTTGTTCAACTGCATCCTGAGTTGGATTCATGATGCGTGTATAAATATTTCCTAGTTCCGCTAAACCAAAGAGATTAGCTGCATGCTGTGTATCTCTGAATTGATATGCAGTTGTTTGATACAAAGGAAGTGCGCGTGCACCAGTTGTCGGATCAGCTGTTTGACCAGCATGAATTTGTAAAGTCTCAAATGACCATTTCTTATCTGACATTAGGTGCTACCTCCTTGTTGTAGTGAGTGATTTACTCAGGAGGAGAACGTAACAAAAAGTAGAAGAAAGTTCTAACGAGTGATTAGTTCTTGCAAGTTACTCGCAACAAAATCTACTTAAGAGTTCGAAGCGATTTCACGCTTAATGAAGCAAGCGCTGCAACAAATGTAAGGATTCCTGTCGCCCATAAAGTTGTTGTAATTCCAAAGTAAGCAGCTGCTGGTCCTGCAAAAGCGACTCCGATTGGTGCGATTCCAAATGAACCAAATGCATCGTATGCAGCCACCCGCGAAAAAGACTCTTCTGGAATGTGAGTTTGCATCGCCGTATTCCACTGCACCATAAAAACATCGATTGCAATACCAGATACAACACCGCAGACCATTGTGATCAAGAGTGGTTGCGAAGACGCAATAGCAAAATCCCAAATTGAAGACACTGCAATTAAAATCATGCTCGAAGCCAATGGCCGTTTAAATTTAACTTTTAATGCAATCGCACTTCCACAAATCATTCCAGTTGTTACAGCGGCAAGATTAAGTGACCAATTGCGCGGTCCATTCCCACCTTCGTTATACGCAAGTGGACCAAGCACCTGCCACATAGATTCAAAACACATATTAATTACTGCGAAAGAACAGACGATTGCAATAACCCACGGACGAGAAATGAATTCGCGCCATCCAATACGTAAATCGTGCAATACAGAGTTGTTTTCGCGCTTTGGCATCGGCGGTAAATCCAAATTCCAAACAAGAATTCCAGCTGCAAAAAATGTCAGTGCATCAATTAATAGCGCCCAACCTGATCCATAAAGTGTGACCAAGGTTCCACCAAGTAATGCCCCGACAACGAAACCGATGTTGCTGGAAAGAGCAACAACTGCATTTCCATCTTTAAATTTATCTTTAGGCAAGATATCTGGAAGCACACCCGTCATAGCTGGCCACCACAATGCATTAAGTACTCCGAAGAGCGCACCCATAGATGCCAATAACCAAATTGATGGAAAGTTCCCTATAAATGAAACAGCACTTATTGCTGCAAAGAAACTTCCAATAATGTCGGCTCCGCCAACAACACGATTTCGTTTATAACGATCACCTACGACACCACCTACGAGCATGAGTGCAACCATTGGGAAAAAACGAGCAGCCATAACAAAGCTGAGATCTTTGCCATCTGCACCAGGAATACTTAAAACTCCGTATGCCAATGCAACAGGAGATAGACCGTTACCTAAGTTGGAGATAAATCGAGCACTAACAAGTGAGAGAAAACCTTTATGCGATCGAAGTTCTTTCAATTGAGTAATCAATGCAAGTCCTTCGATTAATTATGAAACTGATAAAAACTTATGGTGCGGGAGGCGGGACTTGAACCCGCACGTCCGAAGACACAGGTTCCTAAGACCTGCGTGTCTGCCATTTCACCACTCCCGCAAAAGAGCGTCACCGATTTGTGATGTAAAACCGGTGGAATATGCCCAAGGTTAGAGGTAAGTTCGCCTTGTTGCCAAAACGGCTAAATCTCACGAAGGGTTAGACCATGTCATTTGATCCAAAACCAGCAGATAAGTTCACCTTCGGTCTCTGGACCGTTGGCTGGCAAGCACGTGATCCATTCGGTGATGCAACTCGTGATGCACTCGATCCAGTTCGCTCAGTAAAGGAACTAGCAGCGCGCGGTGCTTATGGTGTGACATTTCATGATGATGATTTGATTCCATTTGGTAGCGATGAGGCAGAGCGTCGCAAGCACATTGATCGCTTTAAGAAAGCCCTTGATGAAACTGGAATGAAAGTTCCGATGGCGACAACAAATCTATTTACACACCCAGTATTTAAAGATGGTGCATTTACAAGCAACGACAAAGATATTCGCCGTTATGCGCTTCGCAAAACAATGAAGAACATCGAACTTGCCGCCGAACTCGGTGCCGAAATTTATGTTGCATGGGGTGGACGCGAAGGAGCCGAATCAGATGGCGCAAAAGATGCGTACGTTGCACTCGATCGTTTCCGTGAAGCATTTAATACTCTTGGTCAATTCGTAAAAGACAATGGTTACAACATCAAGTTTGCTCTCGAGCCAAAGCCAAATGAACCACGCGGTGACATCTTCTTGCCAACAATTGGTCATGCGCTCGCTTTCATCAACGAACTTGATTACCCAGAAATGGTGGGCGTTAACCCTGAAGTCGGTCACGAACAAATGGCTGGCCTTAACTTTGTTCACGGAATTGCACAAGCACTATGGCACAAGAAGTTATTCCACATCGATCTGAACGGACAACATGGTCCTAAGTACGATCAAGACCTTGTATTCGGTCATGGTGATCTCAAATCTGCATTCTTCTTAGTCGATCTACTCGAAAGCTATAAGTACAGCGGACCTAAGCACTTCGATTACAAGCCAGCCCGAACAGAAGATGACAAGGGAGTATGGGCTTCAGCATCTTCTAACATGCGCACATATTTGATTCTTAAAGAGCGCGCGGCCGCGTTTAGAAAAGATCCTCGTGTGATTGCAGCGATGAAGGAATCAAATATTCCAGGACTTACAGAACCAACACTTGCAAGTGGTGAAACGTGGAAGGACCTTGCTAAGGATTCCTTCGATGTTGAAGCGGCAGGAAAGCGTGGTTATGGATACGAAGTTATTGATCAGTTAGCGCTAGAGCATTTAATGGGAGTTGAGCTCTAACCAACTGAACTTCCGCGACGAGAAACTGCATCGACGCCTGCGGAAATTAATAACACAAGTCCGGTAACAATGAACTTGATACCTGCTGCGTATCCTAAAAGTCCCATGCCGTTATCGATAACAGCAACAACAAGACCACCAAGGATTGCATCGCGCATCTTTCCTTTGCCACCAAAGAGTGAAGTTCCACCGATAACGGCTGCACCAACTGCGTACAGAAGCGTTGAGCTTCCACCGGTAGTTGGTGAGATTGAGTTTTGGCGTGAAGCAAAGATCATGCCAGCAATAGCTGCAAGTGCACTACAGATAACGAATGCTGCGATGCGCACTCTCTTGACGTTAATACCAGCGCGACGAGCAGCTTCAGCGTTGCCACCTACTGCGTAAATATGACGACCAAACGCTGTGCGGCCTAGTACGAATGTTCCAACAGCAAGCAAGAAAAGAATAAGTGGAACGACGTAAGGAATTCCTTTAAGGCTCACAAGTGTTGGATTATTGCTTCGCTCAACATTGAGTGCGAATACAGCACCACCAGTAATAATTAAAAGTGATGCAGTTTTGATAACCCAGAGCTTTATGAGTTCTGTTTTTAAGCCCGCACGACGACGAGTATTTAAACGATTAAGTCCGGTGCCGACATATATAACTGCAACAACTATAAAGAAAATCCAACTAAGTAATGGTGAGAGATTGCTATTTTCAACAGCAAGAATTGTCTTATCTTCAATGCGAATTGTTCCACCTTCACCGGCAAGCAAAAGCAGCAACCCTTGGAATGCCAAGAATGCTGCAAGTGTTACAACGAATGAAGGAATACCGATTCGTGCGACGAGGGAACCAAGTACAAATCCAAGTAGTGCTCCAACCAAGATGCTCACTGGAAATGCGATGTACCAAGCAACTTCGTGATTGGTTACAAGAATTACTAAAACTGCGCCAGAAACACCTGCGGCATAGCCTGCAGATAGATCAATTTCGCCTAATAACAGAACGAATACCAAGCCCATAGCAATCACAATTACTGCGGCAGCTTGAGTTAATAAGTTTGCAAAGTTTCCTGGGGTAAGAAATACATCTGACATTGCTCCGAAGATTGCGCACAGAGCTACGAGACCCAAAATTGCAGGAAGTGCACCGATATCGCCTGCCTTTACGCGGCTCCAGTAATCAGCAGCTGCACCTTTGATAGTTGCAGATTCGTGAATGATTTCAGTACTCATGCGTTCACTCCTGAAACTCCGGCAGATTTACCTGTAGTAATTAATTCGATTACCTGCTGTGGCTTTACATCTTTTTTATCTACCTGGGCAGCCATCTGACCTAAATAAAGAGCTGCGATGTTATCTGCAACTTCGAATACATCATTGAGGTTGTGGCTAATCAAAACAACTGCAAGACCATTATCTGCCAAACGACGAACTAGATTGAGTACTTGTTCGGTCTGTGCAACACCAAGCGCCGCAGTTGGTTCGTCCAAAATAACAACCTTGCTATTCCAAAGAACAGCACGTGCAATCGCAACTGTCTGACGTTGTCCACCAGAGAGTGATGCAACAGTTTGGCGAATTGATTTAACAGTACGAACACTTAATCCGTCGAGAGTTTTGCGGGCGAGTGCTTCCATTGAAGTCTCATTTAAAACCGGGCCCTTTTTTTGTTCGCGGCCAAGGAACATGTTGTGAACAATGTCGAGGTTGTCACATAAAGCTAAGTCTTGATAAACAATTTCAATTCCGAGTTCTGTTGCATCGCGTGGTCCGTTGATCTCAACTTTTTTACCATCAAAAAGGAAATCTCCAGATTCTGGTGTGTAGATACCTGCGATACATTTGATGAGCGTGCTCTTACCTGCTCCGTTATCTCCAACGAGTGCCGTTACTTTTCCAGCATACGTATCAAAGTCAACGCCCTTGAGAACATTTACTGGGCCGAATGATTTATTAATTCCTCGAAGCGAGAGTATTGGTGAACTCAAGGCAATCTCCTTTAGGCACTAGTTGAAAGAATTTCGGCCCGGGGCTTTGAACCCCCGGGCCGAAACTTATTTCATTTTCCGCAAGTTACGAAATTAATTAGATTCCGTTAGCTGTGCAGAGATCTTCGATGCCCTTACAGACATCTTCCTTCTTCTGGAAGCCATCAGCAATAACGTCCTTGACGTTAGCCTTTGTGATTCCGACTGGTACTAGTAGAACTGAAGGAACATCAACTGCTCCGTTGTTCACTGAACCTGTAGCAGTTGTTGCGTCTTCGCCCTTAAGCAATGCGATTGCCAAAGTTGCAGCGCCTTCTGCTTCTGCCTTGATTGCCTTGTAAACAGTGTTTGAAAGGTCACCTGTAAGGATTGCACGCAATCCGTCAACAGTTGCATCTTGTCCAGATACACAAACCTTGCCGTTTAGCTTGTTCTTCTTAAGAACTGCTACAGCTGCAAGTCCGAGACCTTCGTTAGCTGAAACAACAGCGTCAAGCTTTCCGCCAGCCTTTGAAAGTTGCTGTTCGAAAATAACTCCACCCTTTGCGTTATCCCAATCTGGGACAGCTTGATCGTCGACCAATGTGTAAGCCTTTGAATCGATCAATGGACGGAGTACTGAATCGTATCCAGCCTTGAAGAGTGTTGCGTTGTTATCAGTTGGTGAACCGTTTAGGTAAACGATGCGTGCTGTCTTCTTACCAGCTGCATCTAGACATGCCTTAATACCTTCACCTTGTAGCTTGCCTACTGCTTCGTTATCGAAGGAAACGTAGTAAGAAGCTGAACCGTTAAGTGTTAGACGGTCGTAGTCAATTGTTGGAACGCCTTGTGCAGCAGCCTTATCCTGAACAGCCTTAGCTGAATCTGAATCTAGGTTCACCATGATGAGAACCTTTGCACCTGCTGAAAGCATTTGATCAGCGATTGTCTGGAATGCTGCCTTATCGCCATTTGCATTCTGGATATCTACCTTTACACCAGCAGCATCAAATGCAGCTTGTAGGAATCCGCGGTCAGCAGTTTCCCAGCGAGCTGATGAAGCAGCATCTGGAAGAATTACACCGACGAAACCGTCAGCAGCCTTGTCGCTCGATGAGCAACCTGTTAATACGATTGCAAATGCAGCAAGTGCTGCAGTAATCGCTAAACGGCGCTTTGCCATAGATTTATTACCTTTCGAAAGGTGGATCACCCCTGGCTGAAACCGTTCCAACCAGTTGAGGGGGGTAGAGCCACGGGCGACGGTATATGTAATCTGCAAAAAGGTCACTAGTGGGTTACGCTCAAAAGGAGCCTGAGGGAATAACAATTCGGTAACAACGCGTGAGCATAGGCGTAAACGGTAGCCTTTGGCAGATGAGCAGCCCGGAACTCTCCCTTTCAGAGCAGATTTCCGCGCATGTACGAAGCGCGATTCTGGCGGCTATCGCAGCAGGAGAATTACCTAAAGAGATTAGTAAAGAACTTCCAGAATCAATCGCTCTTGAACGTCCTAAGAATCGCGATCATGGAGATTATGCATCTTCTATTGCATTGCAAATAGCCAAACCTGCGGGCAAGAATCCGCGTGAGGTTGCAACCATCTTGCAATCAAATTTGGCTGTGATTCCAGAAATAGCAAAGGTTGATATTGCAGGTCCGGGATTTTTAAACATAACTCTGAATCGAGCAAGTCAGGCCGAACTCGTTCGCACGATTTTAAATTCACATACTCACTATGGTCGCAGCATTGGATTAGCCGGCGTTCGAATCAATCTTGAATTTATAAGTGCAAACCCAACTGGACCGCTTCACCTTGGACACACTCGTTGGGCTGCAGTTGGTGATGCACTTGGTCGCGTACTTAGTGCAGCGGGCGCCGAAGTTGTTCGTGAGTTTTATATTAATGATCGCGGAAACCAGATGGATTTATTTGGTGCATCTCTTGAAGCTGCAGCACTTGGAAAACCAATTCCAGAAGATGGTTATCAAGGTGCTTACATTAGCGAAATAGCGGCATCACTTGTTGCGCAAGATTCGAAATTAGTGACAATGCCCGAACCGGATCGGGTCAACGAATTCCGTGAACGCGGTTATGCATGGCAACTCGGAGATCAAAAGCGAGTACTCGATAACTTTGGTACTCACTTCGATGTCTGGTTCTCAGAGCGCTCGCTACATGAAGGTGGGTCTGTTGAAGTTGCAATGGTGAAATTGCGCAAGCAAGGACACGTCTTCGAAGAAGAAGGCGCAACATGGCTTCGCACAACTGACTTTGGCGATGACAAAGATCGCGTCTTAACAAAAGCCAATGGAGATTTAACGTATTTTGCTTCAGATACTGCTTATTACATCAACAAGCGAGATCGTGGCTTTGATATTTGTATATATATGTTGGGTGCAGATCATCATGGATATGTTGGACGCTTAAAAGCAACAGCAGCGTGTGCTGGCGATAATCCCGAATACAACATCCATGTACTTATTGGTCAACTTGTAAAAATTATGGAAGGCGGGGAAGAAGTAAAGCTTTCAAAGCGCGCCGGAACAATTATTACTCTCGAAGAACTCGTCGAAAAAGTTGGAGTCGATGCTGCTCGTTACACATTGATTCGTTATCCAGTTGATACACCCATGATTTTAGATGTTGATGTATTGAAGCGAAATACAAATGAAAATCCTGTCTATTACGTTCAGTATGCCCATGCTCGAATTGCTGGCGTACTGCGCAATGCACAAGAGTTAAAGATTCCTGTTGGCCTTGAAAACTTCGACCCATCGCAGCTCACACACGATCGCGAAAATGAATTACTGGGTGCACTTGCTGAGTTCCCAAAGATAGTTGCAGGAGCTGCCGAATTTAGAGAACCGCACAGAGTTGCTCGTTATCTCGAAGAGCTTGCGGGCGTGTATCACGGTTTTTATGCGGATTGCCGAGTTCTTCCGCTGGGTGACGAACCCGTATCAGCGATTCATAGTGCTCGTGCAAATTTATGTGCCGCAACAAAGCAAGTTATTAAGAATGGTTTAGATTTACTAGGCGTGAGCGCACCGGAGAAAATGTAATGAGTAAAAACTTGCAAACTCTGTGGTCAAAAAATATCTCTGTGGCTAATGGCGAATTGCGCTGCTCCGGCATATCTGCCGCACAGCTTGCAGCCGAGTTCAAAACTCCAACATTTTTCTTAGATGAAGATGACTTTCGCACACGCGCACTGAATTGGAATACCGAACTCACAAATGCTTTTGGTCCACAAGCAGGTCGCGTTTATTACGCAGCCAAAGCTTTCATGTGTGTTGAAGTTGCACGCTGGATTGCAGATCTCGGTATCGGTATTGATGTGTGTACTGGTGGGGAACTAGCCGTTGCCCTTAAAGGTGGTATTAAGGGCGAGAACATTGAATTGCATGGCAATAACAAATCTGTAGAAGAAATTGAACAAGCGGTAGCCGCCGGTGTTGGCACAATTGTGATGGATTCACTCTTTGAGATTGAACGAGTAGCTACTGCAGCAAAAGCAGCGGGGAAAGTTCAGAGAGTCTTGCTTCGCTTAACACCAGGTATTGAAGCTCACACTCATGAATCAATAGCGACAGCACATGAAGATGTGAAGTTCGGATTCTCGATTGCAAGTGGCGCAGCATGGCAGGCAATCACCGAAACTAAAAAACATTCAAGCCTTGATTTGCGTGGTTTCCATTCACATATCGGATCCCAGATTTTTGAAACCGAACCATTTGCAATCGCAGCTCAACGCCTGATCGAATTATTAGCAAAATACAAGAATGAATTTAAATCGCAGCTACCAGAGCTAGATCTTGGCGGAGGCTATGGAATCGCCTATTTAGAGAACGAATCAGAAATTCAGGCTGCAGATGTTTTGAGCCGACTCGCTTCTGAAGTTAAAAAAATGTGCGCAAAATATTCTCTTGATGTTCCAAAAATTTCTATCGAACCAGGGCGCGCAATTGTCGGTCCGTCGATGTTTACTCTCTACACAGTTGGCACTACAAAGGTTGTCACTCTAGAAAATGGTTCAACTCGCAACTATGTTTCAGTCGATGGCGGCATGAGCGATAATTTGCGCACTTCTTTATATGGCGCCGAGTACACCGCGATAATTGCTAATCGCGAATCAGCTGCGAAAAAAATTGCAACGCGCATTGTTGGAAAGCACTGCGAAACAGGGGACATTGTTATTAAAGATATAGATTTACCTGACGATATTCGCCCTGGAGATTTACTTGCGACTCCAGCAACTGGTGCATATGGTCGAAGCATGGCTACCAATTACAACCACATCTCCCGCCCACCCGTTGTAGCCATAAAAGATGGAAAAGCACGAGTAATCCTGCGTCGCGAGAGCATCGAAGATCTCTTGCGCCTAGATATTTAACGCGCAACTGCTCATCTATGAAAGAATAAGCGCATGAGTGCGCACAAAAATATTCAGATTGGCATGCTTGGTTGCGGAGTTGTTGGCGGCCAAGTAGCAGCGCTACTCGAAAAAAATAATGCTGAACTTTCTACTCGTGCAGGGGCCACACTAGTTTTAAAGAAAATTGCGGTCCGCGATATTAAATCTGCACGCGAAGGAATTAATCCCACTCTTCTTACAACAGATGTGCAATCGGTCATTAATGATCCTGAGATAGACATCATTATTGAAGTTATGGGCGGCATTGATCCATCTCGCGAATTAATTCTTGCGGCCATAAACAATGGAAAATCAGTCGTCACAGCAAATAAAGCTCTGCTTGCAACACATGGCGCAGATCTATTTACTGCAGCAGATAACAAAGGCGTAGATCTTTATTACGAAGCAGCAGTTGCAGGTGCTATTCCGATCATCCGACCAATGCGCGAATCACTCGTTGGCGATCAAATAACTCGTGTAATGGGAATCGTTAACGGAACTACAAATTACATTCTCACAAAGATGGATGAAGAAGGTCGGGCATTTAACGACGTTCTAAAAGAAGCACAAGGACTGGGATATGCCGAAGCGGATCCAACTGCAGATATCGAAGGATTCGATGCAGCTTCTAAAGCCGCCATCATCGCTGGCTTGGCATTTCACTCTCGCGTAAGCGTTGATGATGTATGTCGAGAAGGCATTTCTGCAATCACAGCCGAAGATGTTGCCGTCGCAAAAACAATGAATCACGTAATCAAATTATTAGCGATCGCAGAGTTAACATCTGATGATCGAATTTCAGTCCGTGTGCATCCAACTCTTATTCCACGTAGTCATCCGCTTGCAGCAGTACGTGACGCGTATAACGCGGTATTCGTAGAAGCAAAATCTGCAGGTCAATTAATGTTTTATGGCCGCGGCGCAGGCGGAGCCCCAACAGCGAGTGCAGTATTAGGTGACTTAGTAGCAGTTGCTCGCCACCGAGTCAGCAACTCTGTTGGACCACGTGAAAGCGATTACGCAGATCGTGCAATTGCACCTATTGGCGACACAAAAACGCAATTTCTTATTCGTTTAAATGTTGCTGATAAGCCAGGTGTGTTAGCAGCGATCGCGCAAGTTTTTGCTAAAGAAGGCGTTTCTATTCAAACTGTTCGTCAATCAGGTCGCGGCAATGACGCCGAACTCATTGTTGTAAGCCATGGCGCTACAGAATCGGCGCTTAGTGCGACAGTAAAAGCGCTTTCCAGTATGGATATTGTTACAAAAGTTGAAAGCGTACTTCGAGTGCAAGGATCTAATTCCTGATGTCAATTTTTAGTCGCAGACCTGGTGCGCATCAATGGCGCGGTGTTATCAATGAGTATCGCCACCGCTTACCAGTTTCAGAGAGCACTCCTCTTGTCACACTTAATGAGGGTGGAACTCCACTAATTTTTGCGTGCAATCTTTCAGAGATACTAAAAAATAACGTATGGATTAAATACGAAGGCCTAAATCCGACAGGATCATTTAAAGATCGCGGAATGACAATGGCCATATCAAAAGCGGCCGAAGATGGTTCTAAGGCAGTGATCTGTGCATCAACAGGAAACACATCAGCTTCGGCGGCTGCATACGCTGTTAAAGCTGGCATGGTTCCCGCAGTACTCATTCCTAAAGGAAAGATTGCACTTGGAAAATTAGCTCAAGCAGTTGCGCATGGTTCAAAAATTCTTCAAGTAAACGGAAATTTTGATGATTGCCTGAGACTTGCTCGCGAGTTATCAGAAAATTTCCCAGTCGCACTCGTTAACTCAGTTAATCCATATCGCATTGAAGGACAGAAGACAGCATCCTTTGAAGTTGTAGATGCTCTTGGCGATGCACCAGATATTCATGCGCTTCCAGTAGGAAATGCAGGAAACATCACTGCTTATTGGAAGGGCTACAAGGAATACCGCTCTGACCGCATGTGTTCGCAATTACCGGCAATGTGGGGATTTCAAGCAGCAGGATCAGCGCCAATTGTTAAAGGAAAAATTGTTAAGAATCCGAACACAATTGCAACAGCAATTCGAATTGGCAATCCAGCATCTTGGCAACAAGCTCTCGATGCACGTGATTCATCGGGCGGTCTAATCGATGCAGTCACAGATAAAGAAATTCTTGCTGCCTACCATCTGATTGCTTCTAAAGAGGGAATCTTCGTAGAACCTTCATCGGCAGCGGGGTTAGCCGGACTAATTAAGTATCAAAAGGCTGGAAAACTTCCTAAGAATAAAACGATTGTTATAACTGTGACAGGTCACGGATTAAAAGATATTCCATGGGCACTTGAAGCTGCCAAGAAACCAGTTGTTGTTCCAGTCAGTGTGAATGTTGCCGCAAAGGCGTTAGGTCTCTCCTAAAATGGCTAAACCAACATTTCGTGCAAATGCAGTACAGATTCAGGTACCTGCAACGAGTGCAAACCTTGGTCCCGGATTTGATTCACTAGGTTTGGCACTTGGAATGCACGATCGTTTCGTTGCACAAGTTCTCGACGACCCAGGCTTAGATATTGATATCACTGGCGAAGGCGCAGATGTTCTTCCGCGCTCAGATAAGAATTTACTTGTTAAGGCTATGTATAGAGGATTTAAATTTCTTGGGGGCGAACCTAAAGGCGTTGCAATACGTGCACTTAATGTAATTCCTCACGGTCGTGGACTAGGTTCGTCTGCAAGTGCAATCGTTGGCGGGCTCATGTTGGCTCGCTCGCTAGTTTTAACTGGTGAAGAGAAAATGAGGAATGAAGATTTGCTCAATCTTGCAACTGAAATGGAAGGCCATCCAGATAATGTTGCTGCCGCCCTATTTGGTTACGCAACAATTGCATGGACTGAAGATCAACGAGGCAAAAATATTGCTCGCGCGGTTCAGTTGCATGTTGATCCACGCATTAGCGCAATAGCCTTTATACCAGATGGCGCCGTAGCTACATCTAAAGCACGAAAGCTTTTGCCAGAGACGATTGTTCACGCTGATGCTGCAGCAAATACAACTCGCGGCGAGTTACTTGTTCACGCACTTACTTCTCGCCCAGATTTATTGTTTATTGCAACAGAAGATTTTATTCATCAAAAGTTTCGCCAAGAAGCGATGCCTAAATCATTTGCATTACTCAATAAATTACGTGGTGCAGGTGTCGCAGCATTTATCTCAGGTGCGGGCCCAACTGTCTTGGCTCTTCACAATGGTGACGCCAACGAGATTGCAGAGTTGCAACGTGCAGCTGGTTCCGCATTTGAGGTCCAGGCCATCAGTATTTGCACCACTGGAGCGGGAATTATCGCTTAATTTTGAATTTGTCGGGACTGGCATCTCGGTGCTACCCTTATGGCATCTGATCAGCCGGCTCTAGTTAATCGGTGCAAAATTTTTCAGATAAATAAATTACTCGGCCTTCTGGGCAATCCTGTAGGCCATTACTGAAATGAAAACAATGACAGAAAAAGAACCTGTACGTTCAGACAGCCCCGAGTTAAATGCCATGTCTCTTCCGAAACTCAAGGAAGTTGCTTCACAACTCGGTATCGATGGCGCTGCCAAATTGAAGAAAGACGCTCTTGTTCAGGCAATTGCTGATTTACAAGCAGCCAACAGAGAAGCAGCTAAAGCAGAACGCGAAGCTCGTCGCGAAGCGCGCAACAATCGCAACAAGAAGGATGCGCCACGCGATTCAGATTCCAATAATGATTCGGACTCCGATGGAGATTCGCAAAATAACCGTGGAGATCGATTTGATCGTGGTCGCGGTCGTGATCGTGGTCGCGGTCGTGATCGCAATCGTGATCGCGGTAACCGTGAAGAACGCGAACCAGTACTTTCAGAAGATGACGTACTGCTTCCGGTCGGTGGACTTTTAGACATTCTTGAAAGCTATGCATTCATTCGTACAGGTGGTTATTTGCCTGGTCCAAACGATGTTTATGTATCGCTCCAGCAAGTACGAAAATACGGACTTCGCAAAGGCGATGTTGTAACTGGACAAGTTCGCCAACCACGTGAAGGTGAACGTCGCGAAAAGTTCAATGCGCTGATTATTTTGGACACAATAAATGGTTCAACACCGGATGAAGCGCGCAATCGCGTTGAATTCAATAAGTTGGTTCCATTATATCCACAAGAGCGATTACGCCTTGAAACAGAACCAAATGTTTTAACCACTCGCGTTATTGACCTGATTTCACCAATTGGAAAGGGTCAACGTGGACTTATAGTTTCGCCACCAAAAGCCGGAAAGACAATGGTGTTGCAATCAATTGCTAACGCAATAACAACAAATAATCCTGAGTGTCACTTAATGGTGGTTCTCGTAGATGAGCGCCCCGAAGAAGTTACCGATATGCAACGCTCTGTAAAGGGCGAAGTTATCGCCTCAACATTTGATCGCCCAGCAGATGACCACACAACAGTTGCTGAATTAGCAATTGAACGTGCAAAACGTCTGGTCGAACTAGGTCACGATGTAGTAGTTCTTTTGGACTCAATTACACGCCTTGGTCGTGCGTACAACATTGCAGCTCCTGCATCAGGTCGTATTCTCTCCGGAGGTGTTGACTCAGCTGCTTTGTATCCGCCAAAGAAGTTCTTTGGTGCTGCACGTAATATCGAAGATGGTGGTTCACTCACAATTCTTGCAACTGCACTTGTTGACACCGGCTCTCGTATGGATGAAGTTATCTTCGAAGAGTTCAAGGGAACTGGAAACATGGAACTCATTCTTGATCGCCGTATGGCAGATAAGAGAATCTTCCCTGCAGTTAACGTTGTTGCATCTGGTACTCGTAAAGAAGAAATCCTTATGGGAACAGAAGAACTTAATATTGTCTGGAAGCTGCGACGCGTATTGCATGCACTTGAACCACAGCAAGCGCTCGAACTTCTTCTTGAAAAGATGAAGGGCACGAAGTCCAACGTTGAATTCTTGATGCAGATCCAGAAGACAACTGTGGGTCCAGGTTCAGAAGGATAATTTCGCGCTCAAATTTTTAATATCTACCCGATGGGGTTAATCTTTAGCCCTATTAACCATCCGACTGGTTCACGTGAGAATCACGACCCAGTCACGAAAGAGGAAATGAAATGAAGTCAGAGATTCATCCAGAGTACAAAGAGACCCAAGTAACTTGTGGTTGCGGTGAAAAGTTTGTTACCCGCTCAACAGTTACAAGCGGTTCGATTTATGTTGAAGTCTGCTCAGTCTGTCACCCGTTCTACACAGGCAAGCAGCGCATTCTTGATACAGGTGGACGCGTAGCGAAGTTCGAAGAGCGCTTCGGCAAAAAATAGCTTTCTCAAAAGACCGCATTCACTACGTCGGTAGTGGTTGCGGTCTTTTGCTTTTTATTTAAATTCAACCCAACGTATTAACAGAAAGGAGAAGCCACATGAGTAGCGATCGCTTTGCATCAGCGCATGAAATGGTGCGTGAATACGCAGAACTTGAAGCAGCAATGGCCGATCCTGCTATTCACGAAGATCAAGGTAAAGCGCGACAACTTGGTCGCCGTTACGCCCAACTCGGTCCAGTCGTTGCTGGATTTAAAGAGTGGAAGAGCGCGGATGAAGATTTAACGGCTGCAAAAGAATTAGCTGCAACGGATCCTGAATTTGCTTCGGAAATTCCTGCACTCGAAGAAGCTGCAAAGAAAGCCGCAGAAAAACTCGAAGAGTTATTACTACCACGTGATCCCAATGATGATCGAGATGTAATTCTTGAAGTTAAAGCGGGCGCTGGCGGAGATGAGTCTGCACTCTTTGCAGGAGATTTATTGCGCATGTATATGCGTTATGCCGAAAAACGTAATTGGAAAGTTGAAATTCTTGATGCAACCGAAAGTGAAATGGGTGGATACAAAGATATTTCAGTTGCGGTGAAATCTAAGGGGACAGCGGCGCCAGGTGAATCACCTTATGCACGTTTGAAATTTGAAGGTGGAGTCCACCGTGTTCAACGTGTACCAGAAACTGAGAGCCAAGGTCGAATTCATACTTCAGCCGCAGGGGTTTTGATTCTCCCTGAAGCAGAAGAAATTGATGTTGAGTTGAATATGAATGATGTGCGTGTAGATGTATATCGATCATCCGGTCCTGGTGGACAGAGCGTTAACACAACTGACTCAGCAGTGCGCCTTACTCACGTTCCAACAGGCATTGTAGTTTCTTGTCAGAATGAAAAGAGCCAGCTGCAAAATAAGGAATCTGCTCTGCGTATTTTGCGCGCACGTTTATTAGCAGATGCTCAAGAAAAAGCTGATGCAGCAGCATCTGCCGAACGCAAAAATCAGGTTCGGACAGTAGATCGCTCAGAGCGCATCAGAACTTATAATTTTCCTGAAAATCGTTTGAGCGATCACCGCGTTAATTACAAATCAAATAATTTAGATTCAGTTCTAAATGGCGAGCTTGATGATGTTATTCAATCTCTTCTTGACGCTGATAAAGCTGCAAAGTTAGCTTCCACGGAGTAAGACGGCGTGAACGTGCGAGAAATTCTGAAAGATGCAAAAGCGCAGCTAGCCCTTTCAGAAATTGATGGCGTGGATGCTGAAATATTGCTAGCGCATGTACTCGGAATATCTCGAATGGATTTGCACAATCCAGTGCTGCTTGAACGAACAATTGAAGCACTCGATGACAAGAGTATTTCGCTAGAAACCTTTCATAATCTCTTGGCTCGAAGAATTTTGCACGAACCATTGCAATATATAACCGGCACTGCATACTTTCGAAATCTTGAATTAAAAGTAGGTCCAGGAGTCTTAGTTCCAAGGCCCGAAAGTGAATTACTTGTTGGAGCAGTGCTCACGCACATTGCTAATTTGCCAGCCCCAGTAAGTGTTATTGATCTAGGTTCCGGTTCAGGTGCACTCGCATTGGCAATAGCAACTGAAGCATCTAACAGTCGTGTGATTGCCGTAGAGAAAAGTGATGAAGCAATTGTCTGGCTAAAGAAAAACGTAGAGTCAATCGTGGGAGATTTAAGAATTGTTCACAGTGATGTCAACGACGCATTACCTGGAATTAAATGTGATGTAGTCATTGCCAATCCGCCATATATTGAAGATGAATCTGATTTACCGAGAGATGTCGTTGAACACGAACCTGCGATTGCACTCTTTGGCGGCAAGGATGGCATGGATGCACCTCGCCAGTTCATTTCGAGTGCGTCACGATTGTTGAAATCAGGTGGACTATTAGCCATTGAGCACAATGAAAAACAGGGTGAATTTATTAAAGATGCACTGAGTGCAGATTTTGAAGAGATACAGTTACATCAGGATTTAGCTGGACGCCCACGTTGGACGAGTGCGATACGGAAAAATACATGAGCAATTTTGTTGAAAGAGTCGATATCACCTTCGGCAATCAAGCGGATCACTTAGCTCGCGGACTTAAATCTATTCGTGATGGATATGTCATTGTGGTACCGCTTGAGCATGGTTATGTATATGCGTGCGATGCGTTTAGCCACTTTGCCGTTCGCGCCATGCACGTTTTGCGTGGTAATGCCCTAGGAGTTGTTGCACAAGTAATTATTCCAACTGCGAAAACAGCGCAGGGACTTTCACGCAGCATGCGTGAAGATGTTCAAGTTTTAACAAATGCATTCTGGCCAGGATTACTCAGCATAAATGTAAAACCACAAGTTGGATTGGCGTGGGATTTAGGTGATGCACAGAGACTTGATCTCATAAGTTTGCGAATGCCGCAGGAAGGTTTTGTTTTAGAGCTCATGCAAAAGAGTGGACCCTTGGCAATTGCATCAATTACAAGTAATGGATTACCAACATTGCTTGATGTCGAGAGATTTGAAAACCCTGGGGTAGACGTTATATTCGATGGCGGTCATCTTCCAGCTGGACCTAGGTCAACTGTCATAAACGTTTCAGATGATGGAATGGAACTCGTGAGAGAAGGCGCGATCTCGCGTGAATCCCTCCAAAAAGTATCTCCTGACAATTTCAGAAAGTGAGATTAGAATCCGCAAATGACGAAAGATATTTTTTACGGACCAGACTTTGATCTATTGAGCAAGCAAGATCCTGAGATTTCCGCTGTATTGCTCTCAGAACTCAAGCGCCAACAGACAAATCTTCAATTAATCGCGAGCGAAAATTTCACTTCGCGGGCAGTGCTCGCTGCTCTTGGTTCGACTCTTTCTAACAAATATGCCGAAGGTTATCCAGGCAAGCGTTATTACGGAGGTTGCGAAGAAGTAGATAAAGCCGAGAACCTTGCAATTGAACGCGCTAAATCTTTATTTGGTGCAGACCATGCAAATGTTCAGCCGCATTCTGGTGCTAGTGCAAACATCGCGGTATACCAAGCGTTTACAAAACCAGGTGACACAGTTTTGGCAATGTCATTGCCACACGGAGGTCACCTCACACATGGATCACCAGTTAACTTTTCTGGAAAATGGTTTAACGTCGTTTCATACGGAGTTCGCCAAGATACAGAGCTCATTGATTACGACGAATTGCGCGATCTTGCAATCGCAAATAAACCGAAGATGATTTGTTCTGGAGCGACTGCGTATCCAAGTCTTGTTGATTTTGAAAAGGTTCGCGCAATCTGCGACGAAGTCGGGGCAATTATGTGGGTTGATGCGGCGCACTTCATTGGCTTAGTGGCCGGCAAAGCAATCCCTTCACCTGTGCCATACGCAGATGTTGTTTCATTCACAACACATAAAGTTTTGCGTGGCCCACGTGGCGGAATGATTCTTACAAAAGAAGCTCACGCTGCTGCAATTGATAAGGCAGTATTTCCAGGCATGCAAGGTGGGCCGATTATGTCTGCAGTTGCTGGTAAAGCCGTTGCTCTTAAAGAGTGTGCAACACCTGAGTATCAAAAGTATGCAAAAGATGTCATCACCAACGCACAGGCACTTTGCAAGGCACTCGAAGGTGAAGGAATGCGTGCAGTATCTGGTGGAACACAAACTCACTTAGCACTCATTGATATTCGCGGTACTGGCGTAAATGGCAAAGTTGCTGATGAACGTTGCGGCAATGCAGGAATTGTGCTGAATAAGAATTCAATTCCATTTGATCCAGAGAAACCAGGAATCACTAGCGGTATTCGCGTGGGAACTCCAGCAACAACTACACAAGGTATGGGTGTTGAAGAGATGAAGACCATCGCATCTTTAATTTCACGAGCAATCCGCAGCGATGATCAGGCGGTGTTGTCAGGAATTAAGAGCGAAGTTCACGCGTTAACTTCGAAATTCCCAATTTACAACGCATAGACTTACTCCATGCGTGAGTACATGTTCACCTTGCTGCTTTCTGCGGCTCTGTGTTATTTGATCACACCATTTGTACGTAATCTCGCTACAAAATTTGGTGCTGTCGCGAATGTTCGCACACGTGATGTTCATACTTCACCAACGCCGCGATGGGGTGGCGTTGCTATGTGGGTCGCAATGTCGGTAACTTTCATAATCGTTCAGCATCTCACTCTCGTCGGAAAATCATTTGGGCACGAAGCACAAGGTATTTTTCTTGCCGGAACATTTCTGGTTTTACTTGGAATGGCTGATGATCGATTCCAATTAGATGCATTGACAAAATTAGCCGGTCAAGCACTTGCTGCAGGCATTTTGCTTATTTATGGTATTCAAATCTTGTGGTTACCCATCAACGGAGTGATCACACTACCGCCAAGTATTGGACAACTTGTTACAGTCTTAATTGTTTTAGTCACAATTAACGCCGTTAACTTCATTGATGGACTAGATGGATTGGCCGCCGGAATCGTGGCTATTGCAGGGGCTGCCTTCTTTACTTTTGCTTACCTATTAGCTGTTGTCTGGGGCTTTAGTCGTGCAGGTGCTCCATCACTTATGACAGCAGTTCTCATCGGTATTTGTCTAGGTTTTTTACCTCATAACTCACACCCTGCACGAATATTTATGGGGGATTCTGGTTCGATGTTTTTAGGTTTGCTACTTGCATCAGCAGCAATTACTTTGACAGGACAAGTAGATCCAAATGCAATTACTGCCGTAAAAGTTGGACCTACATTGTTACCGCTGCTATTGCCATTTGCGGTTTTAGCCATTCCATTGGCAGATTTAGTTTTAGCAATTTCTCGTCGCCTTCGTGCAGGTCGTTCACCATTTGCACCAGATAAAGATCATCTGCATCACAGATTACTTTCTGCTGGAAACTCTCATGTGCGCACTGCGATAATCATGTACTTGTGGACAGCAACACTTGCATTTCCAATCACAATCTCTGCTTTTGCTCCGATCTGGGTTGCACTAATCGCGGCAGCAGCACTAGCAACAATCACAATTATTGTTACACGAACAGGTAAAAAGGATTCGGTTTATGTCTAAAGAAAAAAGCACAGAAACTGTGATGCTACGTGGGGCGATCGTTCCATCATTTATCGTTGGAATTATTGCTATCGGTTTCAGCACGTTCTTCGTTGGGTTGTCGGGGTTTCTTGGCGCCCTAATCGCTCAGTTCGTTGTTATTATTTATTTTGCGATTCATATTGGCGTTTCTCGAATTGCTCGAAATCTTGATCCAATGAGCACAATGGCAATAGCGGTATTTTCTTACTTCGCAAAGCTGCTTTTTCTTGGAGTCTTTTTGTATCTCTTAAGTGCTTTCACTTCTCGCGAATCAATTAACAGAACGTGCTTCGGTGCGACCGCAATTGCTCTCACATTTGCCTGGTTAGGCGGGGAAATTGCCAGTTACACGAAATTGCGAATACATTTACCCCTACCTGAATCAAAGAATTCGTAGAAGAAAAAAGGGAGCCCTCATGGCAATACGTGACGAAAATGCTGCGTGGTCGATCATTGGTTATTTGCTTTCCGGTTTACTTTTTTGGGGCGGGGTTGGCTGGGCTTTGGATAAGTGGCTCGGTACAACGTATTTACTTTTAGCCGGTCTAATCGTGGGCGCCGGCTCTGGGATTTACCTCGTGTGGCTACGTTTTGGACGTGAATAAGGGCTATTCAGCCCAGCTCTTTCGATTTCACAGGCGGGACTTTTCCGCATAAGGTTGCCCGCAGAACGCATCCCCGGCGTCCTAACTGATAAAACCGTCTGAATTCATTCGAGATTATTTGAAGGAGTGTGCGTGCGCTCGTTAGTGTCTTTAAGCGCAGAAGGTGAAGGCTTCGTCCCACCTAGTAGCAACGACTTCGAACTCCCACCGATTTTTGGTGAGAACGCATTTACAACAAAACCTATTTTCATGGTTTTTCTATCTGTCATTTTAGTTTCAGTATTTTTCATTCTCTCTTCACGCAAAGCAGCGATCATTCCTTCCAAGTTCCAATTCGCGGGTGAAAGCGTTTATGCCTTCGTTCGAAATGATTTAGCAAGAGATGTAATCGGCCATGAATTCATGCGCTTTGTACCATATTTGTTCACTCTTTTTACTTTTATTTTGACCAACAACCTCTTCGGAATAATTCCATTATTGCAGTTCCCAACTATGTCTCGCGTATCTTTCCCATACGTATTGGCAATTACTGTTTATTTAGTTTTCCACTACGTAGGAATTCGCAAACAAGGTGCTTGGAAATACTTCAAAGAAATTATGTTTATGCCTGGCGTACCAAAGGCTGCATACATACTAATTACTCCCCTGGAATTGCTGACTTTCTTACTTGTTCGCCCGCTCACTCTTTCACTTCGTTTATTTGCAAACATGTTTGCAGGACACTTGCTCCTGCTCGTCTTCATCTTGGGTGGAGAACATCTACTGCAAGGTGTTATTGGCTTGAAGTTGATCAGTCCATTTGCTTTCTTTATCGGCATTGTGCTGACTTTCTTCGAATTCATGGTCCAGTGTCTACAGGCGTACATCTTTACTCTGTTGGCAGCTCTATATATCGCCGGCGCCCTTGCCGACGAGCACTAATTAGGTACATACCTAAAGAAAAGAAAAAAGGAGAAAAAAATGGAAGGCACACTTAACCTGGTCGGTTTTGGCCTCGCAGCAATCGGTCCTGGTATTGCAACTGGACTTATCTTCGCCGCATACATCAACGGCGTTGCTCGTCAACCAGAAGCACGCAGCGTCCTACAGCCAATCGCGTTCCTTGGGTTCGCACTAGCTGAAGCGCTCGCACTCTTCGGTCTTGTTCTCGCATTCGTTCTCTAATAGCTAACTAAAGACCTATAGAGATAAAAGAAGAGAGTAAAAGATGTCTACATCAGTGATCTTGGCTGCAGGGGAGAATGTAAATCCGCTTGTTCCGCATACAGCAGAACTAATTGTTGGCGCGATTGCATTCACTCTCCTCTTCCTTGTATTGAGAAGCAGAGTTGTGCCGATGTTTGAAAAAGCATTCGCTGCACGTACTGAAGCTATTCAAGGTGGCATGGAGCGCGCTGAAAAAGCACAGCTCGAAGCACAACGTGCTCTTGTTCAATACAACGAACAATTATCAAAAGCTCGCGAAGAAGCACAAACTCTTCGCGAAGAAGCACGTGTACAAGGTTCAGCAATTGTTGAAGAACTTCGTGCAAAAGCACAGGAAGAAGCAGCACGCATCACTGCAGCTGCGCACGCATCAATTGAGGCAGAGCGTCAACAAGCAGTAACTTCACTTCGAAATGAAGTTGGAACACTTGCTGTCGAACTCGCATCAAAGATTGTCGGAGAAGCACTAGAAGACCAGGCCCGTCAATCACGTATCGTGGATCGCTTCCTAGATGATTTAGAGAAATCCAAAAGTAAGTAATAGGAAGAAGTCATGAGAAATCACTTCGGAGGAAGAACGCGCCAATCACTTGTGATTGCACGCGACTTTATTGATGCTGCGTCAAAAGGTTCAACTTCTGATGCTGCTTCTCAACTTTCAACCGAACTATTCTTTATAACATCTGTTCTAAATTCAAATATCTCATTGCGTAGAGCGATTAATGATCCTTCACGCGATGAGAAGTCAAAAGCGGCACTTCTTAAGGAAATCTTTGGTAAGAGCGTTGGCGCCTCTGCACTTAACGTAATCACTGGCGTGAGTGAGTTGCGGTGGTCAGCCTCTTCAGACCTTGTAGAAGTACTAGAACAACTAGCAATTGAAGCGGAAGCATCAGCTGCAAATATCGCAAATGAATTAGATCGGGTAGAAAGTGAGCTCTTCGCAGTTGCTCGCGCTATCTCAACCTCCTTTGATTTGCGTAGCGCCTTGATCACCGCCGGTGCAGAAAAAGCTAAGTCAGCGCTGATTTCAGAGTTACTTGGAAAAAACTCATCATCATCGACTATCAAACTAGTGAATCACTTAGTTAATAACTGGCGTGCAAGAAGCGTTGAAGCCGCATTTGATGATTACCAATACGCACTTGCTGCACGCCGTAATCGTCTCATCGCAGTTGCACGAACAGCAGTTGCGCTTTCACCTGTCCAGTACGACCGTTTAGTTGCTGCAGTTACAAAACAACTTGGCCAACCAGTTCGAGTAAATGTTGAAGTAGATCCATCGGTTATCGGTGGCCTATCAGTCAAATTTGCAGATGAATTAGTTGATGGAACACTCGTAAACCGCATCGCATCAGCAGGTCGCACACTTGCTGGTAAGAGTGCGTAAAGAAGATTTAACTAGAGAAGAAAAAGGAAAAGGGAGAAAAAAATGGCGGAGCTAACGATCCGACCTGATGAAATCCGTGATGCACTCGCGAATTTTGTTAAGTCTTACGATCCAGGCGTTGCAGCTCGAGACGAAGTAGGAACTGTTAGCCAAGCTGGTGACGGTATTGCTCGCGTCGAAGGCCTGCCTTCAACAATGGCGAACGAACTCTTAAAGTTTGAGAACGGAACCTTAGGACTCGCACTCAACCTCGACGTCCGCGAAATCGGTGTTGTTATCTTGGGTGGTTACGAAGGAATTGAAGAAGGAACTTCAGTACGCGGAACAGGTGAAGTTCTCTCTGTTCCAGTAGGTAATGCGTTTCTTGGTCGCGTGGTTGATCCACTCGGTCGCCCAATTGATGGCAAAGGCGAAATTAAAGCTGATGCACGTCGCGCACTTGAATTACAGGCTCCCTCTGTGGTTCAACGCCAACCAGTTAAGGAACCACTTGCAACTGGAATTAAAGCTATTGATGCGATGACAGCAATTGGTCGTGGACAACGTCAGTTGATTATCGGTGACCGCCAAACTGGTAAGACAGCTGTTGCAATTGACACAATCATTAACCAACGCGAAAACTGGAAATCCGGTGATCCAAAGAAGCAAGTAAAGTGCATTTACGTTGCAATTGGTCAAAAGGGATCAACGATTGCATCTGTCAAAGGTGCACTTGAAGAAGCTGGTGCAATGGAATACACAACCATCGTTGCATCCCCTGCATCAGATCCAGCAGGATTTAAGTACCTCGCTCCTTACACAGGTTCTGCAATAGGACAGCACTGGATGTACAAGGGCGAGCACGTACTAATTGTCTTTGATGATTTATCCAAGCAAGCTGAGGCTTATCGTTCAGTTTCATTGTTACTACGCCGTCCACCGGGTCGCGAAGCGTATCCAGGAGATGTTTTCTACTTGCACTCTCGCCTTCTCGAGCGTTGTGCAAAACTCTCTGATGATTTAGGTGGCGGTTCAATGACTGGACTTCCAATTATTGAAACAAAGGGAAATGACGTATCCGCATTTATTCCTACAAACGTTATTTCTATCACTGATGGCCAATGCTTCCTTGAAACAGATCTCTTTAACGCAGGCGTGCGTCCTGCGATCAACGTAGGTGTTTCTGTTTCTCGTGTTGGTGGTTCTGCGCAGACTAAGGCGATGAAGAAGATCGCTGGTCGCTTGCGTCTTGACCTTGCACAGTTCCGTGAACTCGAAGCATTCGCTGCTTTTGGTTCAGATCTAGATGCTGCTTCTAAAGCACAGCTAGAACGCGGCGCTCGAATGGTTGAACTACTTAAGCAAGGTCAGTACTCACCATATTCACTAGAACGTCAGATCGCATCAATCTGGGCTGGAACAACTGGAAAGCTCGATGATGTTGCAGTTGCTGACATTCGCCGTTTTGAATCAGAATTACTTGATTTCATCGCTCGCGAACGTAAAGCAATCTTCGATGTTATTTCTGAGACCAAGCAACTAGAAGATGAGACAGTTAAGTCACTCGAAGAAGCTGTTTCGGCATTTAAGAAGATCTTCGTCCCAAGCGTTGCTGCTGCAGTTAATGAAGCTGAAGCAGCCGCTCTCGAAGGTGAAGGAGCAGAACAAATTACTAAGCACGTGCCACCGGCGGTGAAGAAGTAAAAAATGGGTGCCCAACTCCGCGTTTATCGCCGACGGATGCGATCCGTTAAAGCGACCAAGAAAATTACGAAAGCAATGGAGTTAATTTCCGCTTCTCGTATTGTCAAGGCGCAGCAACGAGTCGCAGCTTCAACTCCTTATGCAAATGAGTTGACCCGTGCAGTATCCGCAGTTGCCACCTATTCTTCAACGAATCACCCATTGACTACGGCTTCGGAGAATCCAAAGCGCGCAGCGATATTAATCATCTCTGCAGACCGCGGCATGGCTGGTGCTTACTCCAATAACGCGATTAAAGAAGGCGAGCAACTAGCTGCCCTCATTCGCTCACGTGGATTAGAAGTTGCTTCTTATCTAGTTGGTCGTAAAGCAGTGAATTATTACCGCTTTCGTAACCGCGCTATCGCTGGTTATTGGAGCGGATTTTCTGATACTCCGACATATGAAGATGCAAAGAAAGTTGCAGATTCATTGATTCAAGCGTTCTTAGCAGATGCACAAACAGATAAGAATGGCGTTGATGAAATTCATATTGTCTTTACAGAATTTAAATCTATGTTGACCCAAAACGCACTGGCTAAGCGAATGTTGCCACTAGAAGTCGTTGAAAGTGATGCGCCAGTGCCAACAGGGTTATTGCCTATGTATGAATTCGAACCTAACGCCGAAGTCGTGCTCAATGCACTTCTTCCACGATATATCGAGGCTCGAGTCTTTAACGCAATGTTGCAATCAGCGGCTTCAGAGCATGCAGCTCGTCGTCGCGCAATGAAGTCAGCAACTGACAATGCTGATGAGTTAATCAAGTCTTTAACAAGGCTTGCGAACGCGGCTCGTCAGGCCGAAATTACCCAAGAGATCAGCGAAATTGTTGGCGGCGCAGACGCGTTGTCCTCGGCAAATGCAGGGAGTGAATGATGTCGAAAGAAAATAGCGGTAAGGGCCGCGTAGCTCGAGTAATCGGACCGGTGGTGGATATTGAATTTCCAGCCGATTCCATGCCATCGATCTACAACGCGCTACACGTAGATGTGACCATGAGTGGTCAATCTCGTACGTTAACCCTAGAAGTTGCACAGCACATTGGTGACAACCTTGTGCGCGCAATCTCTATGCAACCAACTGATGGAATGGTTCGCGGTGCATTGGTAACTGATACCGGCGCTGCAATCTCAGTACCAGTCGGCGATGTCACAAAGGGACACGTCTTTAATACTCTTGGTGAATCTTTAGATGTTCCAACCTCTTCACTCGACATCAAAGAGCGTTGGCCAATTCACCGTAACGCCCCAGATTTTGATCAACTCGAATCAAAGACTGAGATGTTTGAAACCGGCATCAAAGTTATTGACTTGCTCACTCCTTACGTAAAAGGCGGAAAAATCGGTCTCTTCGGTGGAGCAGGTGTAGGTAAGACTGTTCTCATCCAGGAGATGATTTATCGCGTTGCTGAAAACTTTGGCGGTGTATCTGTATTCGCCGGTGTTGGAGAACGCACACGTGAAGGTAACGACTTGTTCCTTGAAATGACTGAAACTGGTGTTATCAATAAAACTGCCTTGGTTTTCGGTCAGATGGATGAACCACCTGGAACGCGTCTTCGTGTTGCGCTCTCTGCGCTGACAATGGCTGAATACTTCCGCGATGTTCAAAAACAAGACGTGCTCTTGTTCATCGATAACATCTTCCGCTTTACACAGGCGGGTTCTGAAGTATCAACACTTCTTGGACGTATGCCATCTGCAGTGGGTTACCAGCCAACACTTGCAGATGAAATGGGTCAGCTACAAGAACGTATTACTTCAACTCGTGGTCACTCAATTACATCTATGCAGGCTATTTATGTTCCTGCAGATGACATTACTGACCCAGCACCACACACAACATTCGCGCACTTAGATGCAACGACAGTGTTGTCGCGTCCGATTTCAGAGCTTGGAATTTATCCTGCTGTGGATCCACTCGATTCAACATCTCGCATCTTGGATCCACGCTACATCGGTGAGCACCACTTCCGTGTTGCAAACCGCATTAAGCAGATTTTGCAGCGCTACAAGGATCTACAAGACATCATTGCGATTCTTGGTATCGACGAACTCTCAGAAGAAGATCGCATTCTTGTCGGACGTGCACGTCGTATTCAACGATTCTTGTCACAGAACACATTCGTTGCAAAGGTCTTTACTGGATTAGATGGTTCATTCGTTCCTCTTGCGGACACAATTGCAGCATTCGAAGCACTTGCTGATGGAAAGTACGATCATGTTCCAGAGCAGGCGTTCTTCATGTGCGGTGGTCTAGATGACGTAGAACGCAAGGCTGCAGAACTCGCAGCAAACGTTGGAAAGTAATAAAAGATGTCACTCAACGTCGAATTAGTATCGCCACAAGAGCGAGTCTGGTCTGGGCAAGCAAAGTACATCTCTGCTCGCACTATCGAAGGCGACCTTGGTGTACTTACCGATCACGCTCCGCTCTTTGGCGTACTAGTCGACGGTGTTGTTCGTATTGACGGAATAGATGGAACTTCTACAGAGTTCACAGTTCACGGTGGGTTTATCTCAGTTTCAAATAATCGCGTTTCAATTCTTACTGAATCAACAAACGCACAATAAATAAGCGCAGAACAACCCTTACTTAAGGTGGTGTTCTGTTTGAATCAAACGTACTGTCTGCGATTTTCCGCGCATAACTAATGATTGGCTAATAGATCCGTAAGACATATATCTAATTCCCCGAAGTAACTCACCATCTGTTATTCCTGTAGCAGATAAGAAAACATCATCAGAGTTAACCAAATCGCGAGTCTTAAAAACTTTATTTAAATCATGACCGGCAGCAAGTGCGCGAGCTTTTTCATCAGCATCCTTTGGGTGTAAAATTCCCTGGATTTCGCCACCTAAGCAGATCATCGCAGCTGCTGTGATTACGCCTTCTGGTGTTCCACCGATTCCCATCAATAAATCAATTCCAGTGTCAGGTCGTGCAGTTTCAATCGCAGCGGCAACATCTCCATCTTGAATTAATCGGATGCGTGCACCCGCCTCACGGATTTCTTTTAGTAATAAATCGTGACGGGGACGGTTAAGAACAACGACAGTAATATCGGAAACGCTCATGCGTTTTGCCTTTGCTACGGCTTGGATATTTACTTTTGTTGACGCCTTGATATCAATTACTCCAGCCGCATCAGGTCCAGTGACAATTTTGTTCATATAAAAAACTGCAGATGGGTCATACATCGCACCTCGTGGTGCCAACGCAATAACGCTAATCGCACCATTCATCCCATTTGCAGTTAGCGATGTTCCATCGATGGGATCAACTGCAACATCACATGCTGGTCCAAGCCCATTTCCAACTTCTTCTCCGTTGTGGAGCATTGGCGCATCATCTTTTTCGCCTTCGCCGATCACAACTACCCCTGACATATCTACGGTATTAATCATTTCGCGCATTGCTTCGACAGCAGCTTGATCGGCTAAATTCTTTTCACCACGCCCAACCCATGGAGCAGCCGCAATTGCTGCAGTTTCTGTCACACGTACTAATTCGAGTGCAAGGTTGCGATCAGGATTCTTTGGAGTATTCATGTTTATTCGCGCATAACATCTGCGCCAAGAGCACGTAATTGTTCTGCAAAGTTTGGATATCCACGATCAACGTGGAATGCGCCATCGACAGTTGTTTCGCCTTCGCTAACGAGGGCAGCTAAAACTAAACCGGCACCGGCTCTGATGTCCGTCGCTTCTACGGGAGCGCCAGAGAGCTGCGATATTCCATGAATAGATGCGTGATGGCCATCGACTGTTATTTGTGCACCTAAGCGAGTTAATTCATTGACAAACATAAAGCGTGACTCAAAAACATTTTCCGTAACGATTGCATCTCCTGTCGCAATAGAATTTAGAGCAATCACCATGGGCAATAAGTCAGTTGGAAATCCTGGATAGGGAAGTGTTGAAACATCAATTGATTGTGGACGCGAATTCATTCGAACGCGAATTCCATCGTCAGTGCTAGTGATGATTGCACCAGCTGAAGTCAGCTTTTCAAGTGGAATTTCAAGATCTTGCGGTCTTGCTCCGTGAATAGTTATATCTCCTTGAGTCATTACTGCAGCGAATGCCCATGTTCCGGTGATGATTCGATCTGCAATCGTTGCATGAGAAGTAGGATGCAACTTTTTAACACCTTCAATTGCAATAACAGGTGAACCTAGTCCAGTTATTTTTGCTCCCATGGAAATAAGAAATTCTCCGAGATCAACAATGTCCGGTTCGCGCGCCGCGTTTTCAATAGTTGTCATACCTTGCGCAAGCACGGCTGCGGTCATAATGTTTTCAGTTGCACCAACACTTGGAAAATCCAATTCAACTGCTGCACCCACGAGTCCGTGTGGCGCTTCGGCAATCACATATCCATGTTCGATATGTGCCTTTGCACCGAGTGATTCCAATCCTTTTATGTGAAAATCTAAACCACGCGAACCAATTGCATCTCCACCTGGAAGCGCAACTTCTGCTTTACCTGTGCGGGCAACAAGTGGACCCAATACGTTTATTGATGCGCGCATCTTTCGAACTAAGTCGTAGTCTGCGCGGTGGCCAGGAGTTTCCGGAACATCAATTGTTAATTCAGATCCATTGCGTTGCACAGAACAACCCAGACGAGTTAGTAAGTCAGCCATGATGTCCACATCGGCAATATCTGGAACATTTGTAATTGTGGATTTACCAGGAGCCAATAAAGATGCTGCCATTAATTTTAAGACTGAGTTTTTAGCACCAGTAATGTGAACATCACCGCGAAGATGGGCTCCACCTTGGACGCGAAAGCGATTTGCGCTAGTCATCGTCACACCTCCGCTCTCTTTTGACTTCAAAACCCACACTTTGAGTGGTCACATCGTAACTCTCCTAATAGGCTCCACCCATGGTTCATTTAACGCGTATTTACACAAAGACAGGCGATGATGGCACAACCTCCCTGGGAGATATGAGTCGCACATCCAAAAACGATCCACGCCTTGAGGCGTATGCAGATGTTGATGAAGCTAACTCATCTATCGGAGTAGTTCTGTCAACGGATGAAATTAGTGGAGATTTTCGTGCACTCCTCGTGCGCATTCAAAACGATCTCTTCGACGTTGGCGCCGACCTATGTACTCCTGTAGTCGATGAACCAAAAATCGAACCTTTACGCGTTGTTGAATCTCAGATTGCTTACCTAGAAACTCAGATTGATAAATTCAACGAACAACTCGAACCACTTGAATCTTTCATCTTGCCTTCGGGAACTCCTGCGGCTTCTCACTTGCACGTTGCGCGAACTGTTACGCGTCGTGCAGAACGTCGTACATGGAGCGCAATTCATGCTTTCGGTGCTGGCGTAAATCCATTGACTGCCAAATACCTTAATCGCTTATCTGATCTACTCTTCGTACTTGCGCGAGTTGCAAATAAAGAGATTGGCGATCAGTTATGGGTTCCCGGAGCTAACCGTTAACTAGCCGTAAAGAAGTTGCGATTACTTAAATCAGGTGCAGCATCGTGGTGACAACTTACGGCAATTCCGCTTGCTTTAATGTTATTAAGAACCTTGCCATCAGTATCTTTATGTTTTATGTCACTGATTAACATAATGCTCTGAAAATCTTTTGCTTTTGTGCCTTGCGAAACTGTTCGCAAGCTTCCCAAAGATTTAAGTATTTTTCCTGTCTTCAAATCTATTTGTTCAAATGTCGAATCAACTTCCCACCAAGTGCATCCTGCATCGGAGGCTACGGTGACAGCACCACACGCAAACTCATCGCACTTTCGAAGATCTGCGCGCAAGAAAACCTTTGCCGGAGTGAAATTATCTGATGACTCGCACTGCAATTGCGCAGCAGTTGGAATCTTTGCAAATACTTCCCCATTTTGTGTAAATCCAGATGGAGGCCAAGCTTTTCCAAAACACGAAACAGGTTGAAGTGGAGGAAGTTTCTTTCTCTTCTTTTTCTTAACAACCTTTTTCTTCTTTGTCGCAGGTTTCTTTGTCGCCTTAGTCGTTGGATTAGCACTCGCCTTAGCCGTTGGTTTAGCACTTGGCTTAGGTGTAGGAGTGGCAGCAACAGCAGAAGTAACCGAAAGAGTCAGAGTTGAAATAAGAAATAGTGCAATTAATTTCTTCAATCTCTACTCCATTTAAATGTTCGAATTGCTAAAAAAATTCCTACGATAAGCCAAGCCAATAAAATCATGAAAGTTCGTTCTGTTTCCCACGTCCCTGCAACTTCCCGCGTAGCAAATGAATCAGGCAAGAAGACCGAACGCATTCCTTGAGTCATCCATTTCAATGGAAATATTGCTGCAACTTGCTGCATCCATCCGGGTAAATCTGTAAATACAAAGAAAACTCCACTAAAGAATTGCAAAACAATTACAACAGGGGAGACAACAGCAGATGCTCCTCGACCGCTCTTTGGCACAGCGGCAAAAGCGATTCCTAGTGCAGTTGATGCAGCACTTCCAAGGATGATGAGCCAAGTAAATGTCAGCCACTTATATGGATCTGTTGGTAACTTAACTCCGAAGAAAATTATTCCTGCGGCAAGGAGTAAAAGGACTTGAATGGCCATACTCACAAAAACTAATATCGATTTTCCTATGAAATAGCTGGCCAGATGCATAGGTGTTCCACGTAAACGCTTTAGAGATCCGAATTCACGCTCCATAGGAATAATGATTGCTAGTTGCTGAAAGCCGGTGTTTACAAGTCCAGATGCAATCATTCCAGCCACAAAGTATTGGCTGAATGTGACTCCTTCGGCAAGAGTTGTTTTAAAAACTGAGCCAAAGATTGCAAGGAGAATTATTGGAAAAGCAAGGGTGAATACGACCGACTCACGTTGACGCATAAATTGGCGGATCTCTAATCCACCTCGGGCAATACCTATAGCAATCATCTATTTTTCTCCAATCATGGAGAGATAAATATCTTCAAGTGAAGGCCGCACCACTTGTAACTCTGGAATCTCACCAGGGAATTGAGATGCCAATCTGCGAACTACTTCAGTTGGGTTGTCACTGAGTTCTTCATGAATCACACCATCTGATTTCCATTGAATTCGTGCTTTAGCCGAAGCGCGTCCACCCAATTGCGTGGGAGTTGAAACTTCGAGGATTTTTCCGCGAGTTATGACAGCCACCCGATCAGCAAGAGCCTCAGCTTCATCAAGATAATGTGTAGTTAGCAAAATTGTTGTGCCACCTTTGCGCAAGCTTTCAATCAGCGCCCAAAATGCACGGCGAGCTTCCGGATCAAACCCAGTTGTTGGTTCATCTAAAAACAAAAGTTCTGGCGATCCAATGATTCCGAGTCCAACATCTAATCGTCTACGTTGGCCACCTGATAACGTGCGAATGAGTGCGCCACGCTTTTCATCTAAACCAACTGATGTAATTACTTCATCAACATCACGCGGTGCTGAATAGTATTTTGCAAAGTGAGAAAGAGTTTCTTGAACAGTCAGGTCGCCAGCATCCGCAGTTGATTGGAGCACAATTCCGATTCGATTTCTCCAGATTCGAGATTGAACTCCGCGTTGTGATGGATCAAAACCAAGAACTGAAATCGAACCGGAGTCGGCTTTCCTGAAGCCTTCAAGGATCTCTACTGTTGTAGTTTTACCAGCGCCATTGGGACCAAGGAGCGCGAAGATTTCGCCTTGGGAAATTGTGAGATCTATTCCATCTACGGCCTTTGTTTCAGCGTATGACTTATGTAAACCCTGAACTTCAATGACGTTCATGTGGCTACCTTGCCACAATTAGGACAAAAGTGCGAGAAAATAAGAACATGAGCCCGCGTAAGAATTATCCTAAAAATAGGCGGCCAAAGATTGAAGATCGAGACATCGCAACTTCTAATCAAACTATCGAAGAACACACAGAAGGTTTGTATGTAGTTCGCAAAATCACGGGTTCATCTTCTAATAAACCATACAGATGTCCAGGATGTGATCAAATAATTCCAATGGCAACACCGCACACTGTTGCCTGGCTTGAAGGTGATGAAGATGGGCGACGTCATTGGCACAATGCATGTTGGTCAAAACGCGGCGATAGAAAACCACGTATAGAACGAACTAGAAACGCGCCACGTTATTAGGTTACTAGCCGAAGCGACCGTTTAACCATTTCGTTAATTTAATTATTAGTTTGTCATTTCCAGCAGTACGTTTGAAACTTGTGAATGCAATAGGTAATTGGAAACGCGCGCGAACAATGGTTCGGGGATATGTAAATTCTAGGATTCCCTCAGGACCATGAATACGTCCGTAACCACTATCTTTCACGCCTCCAAATGGCACAGATGCCACTGCAGCAAATGAAATTGTCGAATTAATTGCGACCATGCCACATTGAAGCTGAGATGCAATTTTCTTTCCTTGGCGCTTAGACCAGATTGATGCGCCAAGGCCATATCGCGAAGCGTTTGAAAGAATGATTGCTTCGTCAACGCTCTTGACTCTATTGATGACAATTGTTGGTCCAAAAGTTTCGTCTTGCATTGCAGTTGAATCTTCAGGGACATCAACCAAAATAACTGGTTCTACGTAAGGATCTTTAACTGATTTTGCGCCACCGTAAATTGCACGTCCACCACTCTTAATTGCATCCTTGATATGGGATTCGATAATGTCGAGCTGCTTAGGCATCGTTGCCGGACCGTAATTTCCAACTCCTGGTTCGCCAGGTTTAATGTTCTTAACAGCATCCAACATCGCGGCAATAAACTCATCTGCAACGCTTTCAACAACGTACACGCGTTCGGCGCCAATACATGTTTGTCCGCCATTGGACATTGAAGACCAAATAGTGTTTTCAGCAGCACGCTTGATATCTGCATCATGCGCGATGATCACAGGGTCTTTTCCGCCACACTCAAGAACTACCGGCGTCATTGTTTTGGCACACGTTGCTGCAACTACCATGGCAGTCTTTGTAGAACCGGTAAAAGCTAACTTATCTACATGCGCTTCGCATAGCGCTCGACCAGTATCTCCAAGACCTGTAACACAGAGAAAAATATTTGAAAATGGAGCAACTTCAGCAAATGTACGTGCAAGCCACACACCAACACCAGGTGTGAATTCGCTCGGTTTAAATACAACTGTATTTCCTGCCGCAAGTGCGTATGCAATAGAACCCATTGGCGTGAAGATTGGATAGTTCCACGGACCGATCACTCCTACGACGCCAACCGGTGAACGTTCAACAGTTGCTGACATATTGGCCATTACAGCACCTGGAGAACGATGCGATGTCCGCATTACTTCTTGCGCGTGACGTGCCGCCCACGCAAGGTGACCCGCAGCAAGAGATGCTTCAAGTTTTGCATCACTAACTGGCTTACCTGTCTCCATTGAAATAAGTGCGGTGCACTCATCAACGCGCTCCATTAATAACTTGCTCCACGCTAATAAAACTTTCTTACGCCCACGAAAGCCGAGTGCAACCCATTTATCTGAAGCAATACGAGCTTGCGCAACCGCCACTCGAACATCGGCATCAGTATGAATTGGAAAAGTTCCAACTACATCGCCAGTTACTGGGTAATGAGAGTCAAATGTTTTAGAACGTGTGGGCATATGCAAAGAGTAGCCGTCAGGTAAACCAGTTGCTAGATAAGATTGCTGACATGCCCGAACTAATACGCCCCAGCACTGTTTTGCCCGCTGTGCGTACCCCATTTGTAGTTCGTACCGAAGATGGAATTGATCTCGTTGGAGATATTGCGCGACCAACAGAAAAGACAACTGGTTCGATTCTGATGTTTCACCCGCTACCAACTGCTGGCGGCATGATGGATAGTCACGTGTATAAAAAAGCTGCCAATCGATTGCCTGCAATGGCTGGTATAAATGTTATTCGATTTAACACTCGCGGAACCACAAGTGAAGCGGGAACAAGTACAGGTCACTTTGATAATGCGATATCAGAACGCTTCGATGTAGAAGCGATGATTAATTACTGCTTTGATGAGTTGAAGTTAGAAAATTTATGGATTGTAGGCTGGTCTTTTGGGACAGATCTTGCGATTAAATTTGCGCACGATATTCGGCATAAAGGATTAATACTTTTAAGTCCACCGCTTCGTTTCTCAACGGAAGAAGATCTTCAATGGTGGAGCGAGGATGGACGACCTGTTATTGCATTAGTTCCTGAACATGATGATTATTTAAAACCTGACGAGGCTATTAAGAGATTCGCTCTACTAAAACAGATATCAATTATTCCCGTAGAAAATGCAAAACACTTGTGGGTTGGAGAACCTGCTGTTTATCGGGTGTTAAGTGAAATTACTAAAGTGGTTGCGCCGGAACGATTACCGCTACCAGAAGAGTTTTAAGAGTTATCTGCACGCGGAAAAACAACTTCATCCAGAATTAAGATAATGGCTGCAGCAACAGGAACTGCGAGCAAGCCACCGATTAAACCGAGAAGTGAAGAACCAATAAGGGCTGCAACGATTGTTACAGCACCTGGGACTTCGAGAGTTTTCTTCATAATTCGTGGTGTTACAAGATAATTCTCAATCTGTACGTAAACCACGTAGGCAACGAAGGAAATAACACCAACGGGAATTGAAACTGTCAGAGCAATGATCGTGACAATTCCGCAACCTAAGAAGTGGCCAATTAAAGGAACCAGTGCACACACCAGAACAACCATTGCAATTGCCACGGGGGATGGCAAACCAATAATTGAACCAAGTATTAATACAAATATTGCTCCCATAAATGCAATAACTATTTGAGCACCAACGAATGAACCGACGCGTCCGACAATCGCATTGGTTAGCTTTGCTACACGATCACGACGACTGGCTGGTGCTAAACGAACCCCAAGATTAATCATTTGTGGAAGCGAAGTGATGAAGTACAAGGTCAGCACCAAGATCGTAAGTGCCGAGAAAGTTCCCGAAAGAACGGATTTTCCTACGCCAATCACGCCACCAAATGTAGAAACCAAAAGAGTGCCATTAGCAGTGAATTCTTTTACTTTAGCTTGCAAAGTATCGATGAGAGCGAACTGTTCATTTAGTCGATTAATTGTTGCATTAGCTTTGAGATCTTGAAGAAGTGATGGCAAGTTATTGATCAGTTGAGAGCCTTGTGAAACAACGGGCGGTACAACTACCCATGCAAAAAAGATTACAAATGCAATAACACCAACAAAAATAATAGCCACAGCGCTTACTCGAGATACCCCGCGAGAACGTACGGCTTCAACTGCTGGATTTAGACCAGTTGCTAAGAAAAGTGCAACGAGAATTAGCACGAATACTTGACTGACACTTCCGAGGGCACGCATCAAAATAACGGCTGATAATCCACCCAGAGTTGCGACGAATCCGAAATAAAACGGATGCGAACGATTAATTGGTGCACCCCTAACTCCATAATTTGGTGCAACAGCTTCTTTTTTCTTTCGTGGTTTTAAAATTCGTTTTGTCAGTGCCATATCCTCATTCTAAAGCACTCATAAGCAGATAAGCCGCTCTGTGAGAGAATATAAACATGGCACTGCGAATTACTGGACTTGGCGAAGAAATCGCTGCCGTCACAGGGTTGCCGTGGCAGACAAGTTTGGAAAATTGGCCGGAAGATCCACTACTTGCTGAAAAGCGTGGAATTTCTCGACACATCGTTCGTTTGGTAAGAGCAACAGATGATCCTGATGCAGAGGTTTACGCAATCAAAGAAACAGTCGCCGAATTTGCAAATCGCGAGTACAAAATATTGCGTCAATTAAAGCAATTGGGTGCTCCAAGTGTTGATCCGATTGCTGTTGTGGAAGGCCGCACTGATAGCAGTGGAGAAGAATTGCCATGTGCTCTGGCTACACGATTCTTGCCATATTCGTTGCCGTATCGCATTTTGCTTTCGGGAAATGTTTCAGCTCATGACATAACGACGATGACTAATGCACTCGCGCTCTTATTGGTCCGTCTTCATTTATTGGGATTTTGGTGGGGCGATTGCTCGCTCTCTAACACCTTATTTAGACGTGATGCCGAAGGTTTTGCGGCATACCTAGTCGATGCTGAAACTAGTGAATTTCAAAAGACTCTCAGTGATGGACAACGCGAACATGATTTAGAGATTGCGCACTTCAACGTGGCTGCAGAACTAGAAGATTTGGCGTTATCTGGAGTCTTATATCCAGAGATAGATCCAATGAGAGCCAGTGAAACCGTTATTAAACGTTATCGCCGTTTATGGACAGCACTAAAGGAACCACAGAAGTTAGACCCCACTGATCGCCACGCAGTTGAACGTGCGATGCGCGCGCTACACGATCTTGGCTTTACTGTCGAAGAAGTTTCTGTCTCACTCGATGGCGAAAACAAATCTTTAATCTTTCAACCAAAACTCGTTGCGGCCGGTTATCACCAAGCACGACTCCTCGAACTTACGGGACTTGAAACAGAAGAGCTTCAGGCAAAACGTTTACTTGCATCCTTTGATCGATATAGATCACGTATGGAAGAACCTCGTCCACCAATAAATCAAAGTGCACTGAAATGGCTTAATGAAGTTTTCAGACCAACACTTGCTCAAGTTCCGCAAGATTTAGTGGGACGTGTTGAACCAGCACAGATGTTTCACGAGATTTTGGAACACCGTTGGTATTTGAGTGAAAAAGCTGGCGGAGATGTTGGTTTGGATCATGCAACCAAGTCTTACATCTCTGAAGTTTTACCATTCAGAAGTGATTCTGGCATGATCACCTCATGACGCTTCCACCGAATTTTGGCCGCGCAGTTGATTTATCCTCTCTAGGCAAGCCAGCGCCACAAGCCCCAACTAAAGTTCCTGGAATTGCAATTACTGCAAAGAATCTGACTACAGATTTTCTTGAATATTCATCAACAAAGCCCGCAATTGTTCTATGTTGGTCACCGCGAAGTCCAGAATCGATTTCAACGCTAGAAATTCTTGGCACACTTGAAAGCGAAAACAATGGTGCTTGGCGATTAGGAAATGTAAATATTGATGAAGAGCCACAAGTAGCACAAGCGCTTCAAACTAAGACGGTTCCATATGCAGTTGCATTTGTTGCAAGACAGCTGGTTCCTCTCTTTGAGCAGCCATATGCAAAAGAGCAGATCGCCCTCGTTATAAATAAAGTTCTTGAGTTATCCGCTCAACAAGGAGTCGGTGCACCGCCAGCTGAAGTAATCGAACCTGAAGAGGAAGAAGCGCTAAAGGCACTTGAAACAGGTGATTTCGCAACTGCTCAGAGTGCATATAAAAAATTACTTTCTCGCAAACCAAATGATAATTTTGCAAAGTTAGGATTGGCACAAACAGAGTTATTTATCCGCACAGATGGCTTAAATCCAGAAAGCACCAAGAGTGCTGCGCAGAACAAGCCACTCGATGTAGCTGCGGCAATGGCGTGCGCAGATATTGAAATTATTAGCGGAGAAGTTCAACCAGCTTTTGATCGATTATTGCACTGCGTTCGAAATTGCGAAGCTGATGATAAAAAGAAGGCAAAAGATCATCTACTTGCACTCTTTGCATTGGTAGATCCTGCAGATCCACGATTAATCAAGGCACGTAGCGAATTAGCTAACGCACTTTTTTAAGAATCAGCCAGAACCTTCTGTGTTACCAGCATCTGCTGCGCGCACATCATTAATCTGATACTTATCGATAGCTTCTTGAATTAACTTAGGCTTGATTTCGCCTTGAGCAGCTAGTTGTTGAAGTGCAGAAATAACAATTGATTCGGCATCAACTTTAAAGTGACGACGTAGCGCACCGCGAGTATCTGAAAGTCCAAAGCCATCTGTGCCCAAGGTGCTAAATGGTTGTGTGACCCACGGAGCAATCTGTTCTTGCACTGCGCGCATAAAGTCTGAGACCGCGATGACTGGCCCCTTTGCACCATCTAGTTTGCGAGTGATGTAAGCGCTGCGTTGATCTTGTGGATTGAGCATGTTGTGACGATCTACCGCTAGACCATCGCGACGAAGTTCGTTCCATGATGTTACAGACCAAACTGAGGCCGCAATATCGAAATCTTCTGCAAGTAACTTCTGCGCTTTAAGCGCCCAGTTAACGCCCACACCAGATGCCAAGAGTTGAACGTTTTTCTTGCTCTTAATTGTTGCTGGCGCATATAAATACATACCGCGCAATAAACCATCGACATCAAGGTTTTCTGGCTCGGCTGGTTGCACGTATGGCTCGTTATAAACAGTGAGGTAGTAGAAAATGTTTTCAGAATTTGGGCCATACATACGGCGCAGGCCATCTTTAACAATATGACCAAGTTCGAATGCAAATGCTGGATCATAAGCAACAACAGCTGGGTTGGTTGCAGCCAACAAATGCGAGTGACCGTCTTCGTGTTGCAAGCCTTCTCCGTTAAGTGTTGTGCGTCCTGCAGTTGCACCAACAACAAAACCACGAACGAGTTGATCTGCCGCTGCCCAGAACGCATCACCTGTACGTTGGAAACCAAACATCGAGTAGAAGATATAAATGGGAATCATTGGTTCGTCATGAGTAGAGTAAGAAGAACCAACTGCCGTAAAGGATGCAACAGATCCTGCTTCGTTAATACCTTCGTGAAGAATTACGCCCTCTGTTGATTCTTTATAAGAAAGCATTAATTCGCGGTCGACGGACATGTACTTCTGTCCATTTGGTGAATAAATCTTTAGTGTTGGGAAGAGTGAATCCAATCCAAATGTGCGTGCTTCATCAGGAATGATTGGTACAAGACGTGAACCAAGACCTGGATCTTTAATTAAATCCTTCAGCATGCGAACAAATGCCATTGTTGTGGCAACTTCTTGATGACCGGAACCGCGCTTTACCGATTCATACGCTGAATCATCTGGTTGTTGCAAAGGCTTTGAAACACTGCGACGACGTGGGATGGAACCACCTAATGCTTGGCGACGTTCCGCTAAGTATTTAGCTTCTGGTGAATCTGCAGCTGGTTTGTAATAAGAAGGTAAGTACGCATCGAGTTTGTCATCAGTAAGTGGAATCTGAAGACGATCGCGGAATTGCAAAATATCTTCCTTCGTCATCTTCTTCATCTGGTGTGTTGAGTTGCGACCTTCGAAGTGCGAACCAAGAGTCCAACCCTTAATTGTCTTAGCAAGAATTACTGTTGGACGACCATTGTCTTGAACAGCGGCTGAGTAAGCAGCAAAGAGTTTTCGGTAATCATGTCCACCACGTTGTAGTCCCCAAATTTGATCATCGCTCCAATTAGAAACCATTGCAGCAGTTCGTGGATCGCGACCAAAGAAGTGTTCGCGTATGAAGGCACCATTTTCAGCTTTAAATGTCTGGTAATCACCATCGAGTGTGGTGTTCATCAGATTAACAAGTGCACCTTCGCGATCTTGAGCAAGGAGTGGATCCCAACCACGACCCCAAATAACTTTAATGACGTTCCATCCTGCGCCACCGAATATTGATTCAAGCTCTTGAATAATTTTGCCGTTACCGCGCACAGGACCATCGAGACGTTGCAAGTTACAGTTAACAACAAATGTGAGGTTATCTAATTTTTCGCGTGTTGCTAATCCGATTGCACCGAGAGTATCTACTTCATCGACTTCGCCATCTCCAAGGAATGCCCAGACGCGTTGATCTGATGTGTCTTTAATTCCGCGGTTATGTAAGTAACGATTAAAGCGTGCTTGATAAATTGCGTTGATTGGACCAATACCCATTGACACTGTTGGGAACTGCCAAAAATCTGGCATCAATCGTGGGTGTGGATAAGAAGATAAACCACCGGCAGGATGTGAAAGTTCTTGGCGGAATCCATCTAATTGATCTTCAGTAAAACGTCCTTCTAGAAATGCACGTGCATACATTCCGGGAGATGCGTGACCTTGGAAGAAAATTTGATCTCCACCACCTGGATGATCTTGCCCGCGGAAGAAGTGGTTAAAGCCAACTTCATATAACGCAGCAGAAGATGCGTATGTAGAAATATGTCCACCCACACCAACACCTGGACGTTGCGCACGGTGTACAAGCATTGCTGCATTCCAACGGTTAAATGCGCGGATACGACGTTCGATTGCTTCATCGCCAGGAAACGCTGGTTCGTGTGATGGCGAAATTGTGTTGATGTAATCAGTTGTACGAAGTGCTGAAAGTGGAACACCATTTTCGCGTGCATGCTTTAAAAGATTAAGCATTAAGTAACGAGCACGAACAGGTCCTGCATGCTTGAGTGCCTGATCAAAAGATGCTTGCCATTCGGCGGTTTCACTTGGGTCGACATCCACCAGCTGTTCGATGATCTGGTCTGGCGCCTCAAATGTTTCGCTCATAGACGTATTCTCCACGTACTGGCCAGTTAGTGGAAATTGAAGGCAATCATTGGCGCCAAAACACTTGCGCTCATGGCATTCATTGTGTGGACTTAGCCCGTGGCAAGCAGACTGGGATTAGCCCAAGGCGACCTTGTACTCGAGGTTGGCTACGACGAAGAGTGCGATGAAGAACTTCGTGCATCTATTAAATCAATCACAGGTACCGATTTCTTACATAGTGATATTCATGAAGTAGTTGATGCAGTAATTCTGTGGTGGCGAGATGGCGACGGTGATCTCGTTGATGAATTAGTGGATGCACTTACTTATCTCTCTGAAACAGGACCTATTTGGGTACTCACTCCAAAACTTGGTCGTCCGTATCACGTTGAGCCAAGTGAAATTCAAGATGCTGCACCGATTGCAGGTTTAAGCCAGACTTCAACGATTCCACTTGCAAAAGATTGGACCGCCACACGTCTGGTGGCACGTAAAGCCGGCAAGCGATAAGTTTGCGCACATGACACTAACAATTGGCCAAGCCGCACCAGAATTTAATTTAGTGGACCAACACGGAACGCAAGTTTCGCTCTCTTCATTTAAGGGAAAGAAAAACGTTGTTCTTCTCTTTTATCCATTCGCATTCTCAGGAATTTGCACTGGCGAACTCTGTGCACTGCGCGATGATTTAGCAGCATTTCAAAATGACAATGTTCAATTGTTAGCAGTCTCTTGCGATCCGATGTATGCACAACGTGCATTCGCAGAACAAGAAGGTTACAAATTCCCAGTTCTCGCAGACTTCTGGCCACATGGCGCAGCTGCTAAGGCTTACGGTGTTTTCAATGAAGAACGTGGCTGCGCAATTCGTGGCACATTCGTAATTGATAAAGAAGGAATCCTGCGTTGGCAGGTAGTAAATGGCCTTGGCGATGCGCGTAACGTCGCTGATTACAAGGGTGCAATCGCATCTCTTTAGTAGGTTAGACTTAGGGCTCCACTTAACGGTGGAACTTTAGG
>Ga0214917_10000721_pt1 | contig 43227 bp, 34 predicted proteins | sample LL_1208_BB_MetaG_FD_177983 | JGI IMG/M metagenome (GOLD analysis project Ga0214917, IMG submission 177983) | Freshwater microbial communities from Lake Lanier, Atlanta, Georgia, United States - LL_1208_BB | ecosystem: Environmental > Aquatic > Freshwater > Lake | place: USA: Georgia | collected... | reverse complement strand
CAAGCCGGCTGAACCGGCGAAGCCGGTTGAGCCGCCCAAGCCCGCCGAGCCTGCGAAGCCGGCCGAGCCGCCCAAGGCCGCGCCAGCTGCACCGGCGCCTGCTCCGGCACCGGCGCCCGCTCCGGCACCGGCGCCCGCTCCGGCTCAGCCGCCATCGCAGCAACCGGCGCCGGCTCCCGCCCCGCAGACTCCGGCCCCGCCCGCCCCGCCGCCGGCCAAGTAGCCCGCGGCATCCCGTTCCTCGCGCCATCGTGAATCCCATGCCCATGCGTTCGCTCCAGGGTCTCGTCGTCGTTGCCGCCGCGTCCGTCGTCGGAGGGCTCGTCGGCGGCCTCGTGCTCCGGGCCGCGCCGGTGCCGCGGGCCCATGCGGTCTCGTCACTCGTCGAGGATTCGTTCGCCGTCTGCACGGCGTACATCGACGACGGTATCGAGGGCTTCTTCGTGCTCGACTTCGAGACGGGCGATCTCTCCGGCGGCGTGCTCGGCCAGACGCCGCTGAAGTTCACGCGTGCCTACCGGCACAACGTGCTCAAGGATCTCGACATCAAGGCGGGCAAGGTGAAGAACCCGAAGTTCATGCTGCTCTCCGGCATGGCCGCGGTCGGCGGCCCGGCCGGCACGACGCTGGCCCAGTCGGTGCTCTACGTGACCGATGTCTCGACCGGCGTCACCGTGGCCTACGGCATCCCGTGGAGCGGCCAGATGGCGGGCACACCCGGCATGTCCGAACTCATGCCACTCGATATCGCGAAGCCGCGCGGTGGCGGGGCGAAGGTGCGATGACGGCCACCGCGGGCGGGATCTCGGTCGTGGTCAATGGCGAGTCGAGAACGGTGGCGGCCGGGGCGACGGCGCTCGGGCTGCTGCAGGAACTCGGGCTCGAAGGCCGGCCGGTCGCCGTCGAGGTGAACGAACTGGTCGTGCCGCGGACGCGGCTGGCCGGCTGCGTGCTGCAGGCCGGCGATCGCCTGGAGATCGTGACGCTGGTGGGCGGTGGCTGATGGAGCGAGGCATGGCGAGCGATGCGGCGAGGACGGTGACGGATGACGGCCCGAACGCCGGCTGCGCGGATGGGTTCCTCCGCGTGGGCGACGTCACGCTCGCCAGTCGGCTGATCGTCGGCACCGGCAAGTACGCCACCCATGCGGAGATGGCCCGCTGCCTCGCCGCCGCCGGCGCCGACTGTGTGACCGTGGCCGTGCGGCGGGAACGGCTCGTCAATGCCGCAGGCGAGAATATCCTCGACGCGATCGATCTGTCCCGCTACACGCTGCTGCCCAACACCGCCGGCTGCTACACGGCCGCCGACGCCGTTCGCGTGGCCCGCCTCGGCCGCGAGCTGCTGCGAGACCTGGGCAATCCCGGCGCCGAGTGGGTGAAGCTCGAGGTGCTCGGTGACCCGAAGACGCTCCTGCCCGACCCGGTGGGCACGCTCGAGGCCACGGCCCGGCTCGTCGCCGACGGGTTCACCGTGCTCGTCTATTCGAGCGACGATCCCGTCGTGGCCCGCCGGCTCAAGGAACTCGGTGCCGCGAGCGTGATGCCGGCGGGCAGCCCGATCGGCTCCGGCCAGGGCATCCTGAATGCCAACAACCTCCGCATCTGCATGGAGTATCTGAAGGGGGACGATCCCGACTACCCGGTGATCGTCGATGCCGGCGTGGGCACCGCCAGCGACGTGGCCGAGGCGATGGAGCTGGGCGTGGACGGCGTGCTGCTCAACACGGCGATCGCCCACGCGACCGATCCGCTGCGGATGGCCCATGCGATGAAGGCGGCCTGCTTCGCGGGCCGCCAGGCGTTTCTCGCCGGACGCATGCCGCGGCGGCTGTATGCGACGGCCTCGAGCCCGCTCGACGGCACGATCGCGAGCCAGGGACGGTCGCACTGATGCTCGCGAAACGAGTGATTCCCTGCCTCGACGTGGAGCAGGGACGGGTCGTGAAGGGAACGCGATTCCTGGAGCTGGCGGACGCCGGTGATCCGGTGGAGGTGGCGGCTCGCTACGAGGCCGAGGGGGCCGACGAGCTGGTGTTCCTCGACATCACCGCCAGTCACGAGGATCGCGGCATCGTGCTCGACATGGTGCGGCGGGTGGCCGAGACGATCTACATGCCGTTCACGGTCGGCGGCGGCATTCGCACGCTCGACGATGCGGCCCGGCTCGTGCAGGCCGGCGCGGAGAAGGTGAGCATCAACTCGTCGGCCGTGAAGACGCCCGAGTTGGTGACGGCGGTGGCCGACCGGCTCGGCAGCTGTGCGACGGTGGTCAACATCGATCCGAAGCGGGTGATCCGTGACGGCCGGGAGGTGTGGGAGGTGTTCATCAACGGGGGCCGTGTGCCCACGGGCCTCGAGGCGGTCGCCTGGGCCAGGCGGGTCGAGGAACTCGGTGCGGGCGAGATCGTGCTCACCTGCATGGACCGGGATGGCACCCGCGCGGGGTATGACCTCGAGATGACGGCGGCGGTGAGCCGCGCCGTGCGGATTCCGGTCGTGGCCAGCGGCGGCGCGGGAGCCGCCGAGCACCTCGCCGACGCGGTGCAGCAGGGCGGGGCCGACGCGGCGCTGGCCGCTGGCATCTTTCACTTCGGAACGTGTACAATCCGCGCGGTCAAGGAACTTTTCTCCAGACGTGGAATCCCGGTGCGACCGGCCGGGCTTTGACGCGCACGGTCATCACCGGACGACGCTCCGCCGCCCTCCCAGTTCGGGTTTGCCCTCCCGCTCCACCTCGCCGCACATCCAGAACGCCCGCCCCGGGCGGCATCGGTTCCCGCAAACGATGGCCACGACCCACGCCCCAGAAGAGGTTGCCGACAAGCCGGTCCGCGCGGCCCTCGGCCCTCGGCCCGCCCTCGAGATCGACCGCCTGTTCGAGGCGCTCGTCAGGCTGCAGGGCAGCGATCTGCACCTCAAGGTGGGCCAGCCCCCGTACATGCGGGTGAAGGGCAGCCTGCAGCCGCTCAAGGCGGTGAAACTCGACGACGAGCAGATGCGGCGGCTCTGCATGCCGATGCTCGACGACCGGCAGCGGAAGATCCTCGAGCACGACGGCGGCGCCGACTTCGCCTACGCCTGCGTCGTGGACGACGTCCGCTGGCGGTTCCGGGTCAACCTGCTCTACCAGCAGGGCTCCCTCGGCCTCGTGGCCCGCCGCGTCAACAACACCATCCCCGACTTCAAGGGCCTGTTCCTGCCGCCGTCGATCGAGCGGCTCTGCCAGCTCGACCAAGGCCTCGTGCTCCTCGCCGGCGTGACCGGCTCGGGCAAGAGCACGACGATCGGCTCGATGCTCAACTACATTAACCAGAACTACCGCAAGCACATCCTCACGCTCGAGGATCCGATCGAGTTCGTCTACACCGACGACAAGTGCCTGATCAACCAGCGGGAGATCGGCACCGACGTCCGAACGTTCGAGGTCGGGATGAAGCACGCCGTCCGCGAGGACCCCGACATCATCGTGGTCGGCGAGATGCGGGACGTGGAGACGTTCAAGACGGCGATCCACGCCGCGGAGACCGGGCACCTCGTGTTCGGCACGATCCATGCCGCCAGCGCCCCGAGTACCGTGACCCGGATTCTCGACCTGTTCCCCCAGGAGGAGCATGCGGCGATCCGCAGCGCGATCGCCTTCAACATGAAGGGCATCGTGGCCCAGAAGCTTCTCAAGTCGATCAAGCCGGGCGTGAGCCGGGTGCCGGTGGTGGAGATCATGTTCTTCGACGTGCTCGTGAAGAAGTACGTGCTGGAGTCGCAGGATCACCTGCTGGCCGACCACATCAAGAAGTCGTTCCGCGACGGCATGCAGGACTTCACCATGAGCCTCAAGGGCCTTGTGGATCAGGGCCTGATCGACCGCGAGGCGGCCCTCGAGATCGCCCCCAACCGCGAGGCCTTGATGATGGCACTGAAGGGCATCGGGGTGACTTGATGCAGCCGTTGCCGATCCGGTTTCGTACGGTCGCCGTGGGGCTGCTCGCCCTCGCCGTCTGCCTGTGCCAGGCGGAGAGGCCGACGGCGGAGGAGCCGCCGGCCGGCGACCGGCCCCGCATGGAGCAGGCGGCCCCTCCCGAGGAACCGCCGCCGCCACCGGCCGAGCTGAAGTTCGTCCGCGGCGCGGGCGGCGGGCTCGCCCTGCTCACGCTCGGGCTGTGGTGCCTCGTGGTGGTGGGCTGGACGGCCTCGACCGACTGGGCGGCGCGTGACGAGCGGCGCACGCCCGACTTTCAGCGGCTCTGGCTGCCGCTGCTCGCCTTTCCATTCTTCGTGGTCGCGGTCGCGAGCTGGTGGCTGCCCTGGTCGCTCGCCGCCCTGCCGCTGACGTTCATCGCCTGGTTCGCGCCCCTGGCCGCCTACGTGCGGCATCGCGATGCCGGCGCGCCGGCCGAAGACCGGCTGTGGTCGTATGCCAACCTGCGGCTCCGGCTGGAGCCCCTTGCCAAACGTCTCGGCGTCACGCTGCCCAAGCCGGCGCCGCCGCTCGGGGAGATCCTGCCCGAGATCCGGATCACGACCGCGGCGGATCGGGCGGGCACCGGAAGCCCCGAGGCCGGCGGCGACCTGCCGGGCCACGCGGAGTTCTGCCGGCTCGTGCAGCGGGCGTGCGCCGCTCGGGCCGAGCGGGTCGAGATCGACCGCGACAAGGCGGGCACGCGGGTGAATCATTTCGTCGATGGCGTGCTCGGTCCCGCCCGGCGGTTCGTCAGCAAGAAGGAAGGGAAAAAGCGGGTCGAGGTGTGGGAGGAGATGCCGCCCCTCACTCGGGAGGAAGGGAAGGCGCTGCTGCGAAGCGTCGAGGAGGCCTCGGGGCTCGACGGTGACGCCACGGGGCATTTCGAATACACCGTCGGCACCAGCCGGGTGCCCTGCACCGTCAGGCGGCCGGAGGGGCATGGCGGGAGGCGGCTCGTCATCGACATCGGCCGGCCCAGGCCCAGGTTTCGGTCGCTGGCCGAACTCGGAATGCCCGAGAGCGTCGCCGCGGCCGCGGTGACGACGTTGGGCTACGAGCAGGGCATCGTGCTCGTGGCGGCTCCGGCAGGCGAGGGGCTCACGACGACGTTCGCCCAGCTGCTCAACGCGAGCGACCGGCTCTGTCGCGAGTTCGCGATCCTGGAGTCGGCGACCGACTCGATCGGCGAGATCCAAAACGTGGAACCCTACCGCTGGGGTGACGGCGGAGCGTTTTCCACGCCCGCCGAGGCGCTCGCGGCCGCCCGACGCAAGTATCCCAATGTCATCTGCCTGCCGCGGCTCGACGCCGCTCCGGAGCTGGCTGCGGAGCTGGCGACGGCGGCGACGGAACTGCTCGTGATCGTGGGCGTGCGGGCCGCCGGCGCGCCAGAGGCGATCGAGGCGGCGTTGGCCGGTGGCATCCCCCGCGACGTCGCGGCGCGGACGTTGCTCGCCAGCCTCGGCGAGCGGCTCCTGCGGAAGCTCTGTGCCGGCTGCGCCGAGTCGTACACGCCCTCCGCGAAGGAACTCGCCAAGCTGAAGCTGCCGACCGAGGCCGGCGAGCTCAAGAAGCCGGCGGCCGCGGGCTGCGTGCAGTGCGGCGGCAGCGGCTACCTCGGCCGGACCGGTGTCTTCCAGTTCGCGTCCGGGCCGATGGTCGCCAAGGCCGTGGCGCGGGGCGTCGATCTCAAGATGCTGGAGAAGGCCGCGGCCCACGACGGCATGGAGTCGTTCAAGGAGGCGGGGCTGCGGCTGATTGCGGCGGGGATCACCTGCCGCGACGAACTGAAGCGGGTGCTCAAACAGGACTGACGGCATGATCATCAACCTGGCGCTGGTCGCCATCATCGCCGTGGTCGCGGCCAGCCTCTGGTGGCGGGGGCTGTGGACCGGACTGGTGTCGTTTCTCGCCGTGCTCGCGGCGGGCACGGTCGCCGCCGCGTGGTATGAGACGGTCGCGGCATGGCTCGATCACCAGGTGCCCGACTACCACTACTTTCTCGACTTCATCGCCTTCTGGGCGTTGTTCGCGGCCACGGCCGGGCTGATGTTCGCGGTGACGCTCGGCCTGCGGCCCGCCGCCGCCGTGCGGTTCGACCGACTGGTGGAGCGGATCGGTGCGGTGATCCTCGCGGTGATGACGGGCTGGATGACCGCGGAGATCGCGGCGTTCTCGCTCCATCTGGCACCGTTGCGAACCAATGCCCTGCCGATGCCGCCGGAGGAGACCATGCTCCTCGGGCTCGGCCCCGAGCGCTGGTGGCTGTGGTGGACGCGGGGCGCCACCGCGAACGGGCCGTTCGCCGTGCCGGAGAGGAGGTTCGACCCCGACGCCGACTTCTTCGCGCGGCACGCGGTCCGCCGTGAGATCCTCGCCACCGAAATGACGATCTTTTCCCCCGGCCGCTGACGATCCGGAGAGCCAGCGGCATGCAGCGTGAATCGACCTCCGACGCCGCCGCGGACGCCGAGTCGGCCGCTCTGGGCGAGACCGCGGGATACCGACCCGTGAGCGGACCGGCCGTCGCGGCTGCGGCTGTCGGCTGTCTGGCCGCGCTGGCGGTCGTGAGCCCCGTGTTCTGGGTCGTGCCGCTCGTCGGCGCGGCGCTCGCGTTGGTGGCCGTTCGTGACGTCACCCGCGGCGATGCGGCGAAGGCGGGTGGTCTGGCCGCCGTCGCCGGGCTCGGGCTCTCGCTCGGTTTCGGGGCCCAGGCGGTGACCGCCGCGGCCACCGCCCGCTGTCTGGCCGCGGCACGGGCCGAGGCTGTCGCCGGCTTCTGGCTCGACGCGGTGTGTGACGGTCGCGCCGCCGACGCCCGCGGCATGTGCGGGCCCGATGCCGCGTCGCGTGTCGAGGAGGCGGCCGCGTGCTGCAACGGCGGGGCGCCACGGATCCACTGCGCGGGGGCGGCCGAGGTGCCGGGCTCGTGGGCCGTCACGGTGTCGCGCGGCGACTGTCGGCTCGAGCTCGTGGTCGAGCCGGCCGTGTCCACGACCGCCGGCCGGGCGACGGAGCGCTGGCTCGTGACGTCACTCGTCCGGTCGCCAGCCCGCGGAGGCCAGTGAGTCGCCCCCCGCGGCGAGCATGACGAGGCGGTCGAAGCCGAGCGCGGCGCCCACGCCGGCCGGCATCCCGGCGGCATGGGCGGCCAAAAGCCGCTCGGGTGTCGGCAGCACGCGGCGGCCCGAGGCAGCCCGAGCGCGATTGGCGGCGGCGATCCGGTCGGCGAGCACATCCGGGCTCGTTTCCTCCTCCCACCCGTTGGCGAGTTCGACGCCCTGCACGAACAGCTCGAATCGCAGTGCCGTGTGCGGTGACGTCGGGTCGAGCCGGGCGAACGCGGCCTGCGATGCGGGCCAGGCTTCGAGGAGCGTCGGCCGATCGCGGCCGAGCCGTGGCTGCACCACCTCGGCCAGCAGTTGCTCGAAGCCGCGGTCCCAGCGGTCGGCCTCGGGCTCGGCGGCATTCGATGCCGGCACCGAGCCCCCCGCCCGCTCGATCGCCGCCGCGAGATCGGCGGCCGTGGCGGTGGTCAGGTCGACGGCGGCATGGTCGCGAAAGGCGTCGCGGCAGTTCACGCGGTCGATCCCCGTGGTGCCGAGCGTCGCCGCGCAGAGCCGCTCGAGCAGCGTCGCCGCCTCGGCGAGCGTGGTGCCCGGTGCATACCACTCGAGCAGCACGAACTCCACGTCGTGCAGCCGGCCGCGCTCTCCGGCACGAAACGCCCGCGCGAACTGATAGATCGGCCCGGCGCCCGCGGCCAGCATCCGCTTCATGAGCGCCTCGGGGCTGGCCTGCAGGTAGTGGGTCGCGCCGGCGGCGAAGGGCACCGTCACCGGGTCGATATGCGGCTCGGGCAGCACCTCCGGCGACAACACGGGCGTATCGACCTCGAGAAACCCGAGGCCGTCGAAGAGCCGCTGGAGCGATCGCCGCACCCGCGCCCGTGTTTCGAGGAGCGGCCGGAGCGTCATGTGCCGACCGGCTGGCCGCGGTGGGCGAGCCGTTCGGCAGCCTCGCGGTAGACGAGCACGGGGCAGGGGGCCCGCCGCACGATCGCCTCGGCCACGCTTCCCATGAGCAGCCGCGTCATGCCGGTGCGGCCGTGGGTGCCGAGCACGATCATTTCCGCCCCTTCGTCGCCGGCGATCCGCACGACCTCGCCGGCCGGATCACCCATCGTGAGCCGATGCACGAACGGCACGGCCGGATCCTTGGGCCGCACGTCCTCGAGCATCGTGAGGATTCGCTCGGAGCTCGGTTCGGGGAGCCCGTAGTAGAGTTCGCCGCCGCCGTACGCGAGCGGCGGCTCCTCGACGTGCACGATCAGGAGCCGCGCCTGCGACGACTTCGCCAGCGCCTCGGCATGCGGCAAGGCCGCATCGCTGGCCGTCGAGAAGTCGGTCGGGAACACAATCGTCTTCGTAGCCATGACTCGTTCTCCAGAGATGGAGCGGCATTTTACGCAAGATGTCACCGCGAGGGGCTACCCACGCCCCTGGATCCGGACGTTCGCTGCGGCCATCCTGGTCCGCTCTCTCGATGCTGCCTGCGCTTCGCCATCCATGGCTGCGCTGGTCAGCAACGCCGGCTCCCGGGGCATGGGTAGCCCCGACTCCCGCGATCACCGTCCGAATGCCCTCGTCTTTTCCCCCTCGACGTAGCATGAAATACGGGAGGCGACGAGGTCGGCGACTGCTCGAGGAGCATTGGGCCGCCGCGGCCCACCGCGACGAGACAGTTGCCGCCTCCGAGCCGGCGATTCTCAATGGAGCCGCATGCCCGGGACCGCGCCCGAGTCGGGGGAGAGCAGGTAGACACCTGGGGCACCGGCGCCGCTGGCCGCCACGACCATGCCCTCGCTGAGGCCGAACTTCATCTGCCGTGGCGCCAGGTTGGCGACGACGACGACCAGCCGGCCGACGAGCGCGGCGGGCTCGTGGAAGCCCTTGATGCCCGCGAACACGGTGCGGGTGGCGTCTCCGCCGAGGCTCACGGTGAGCTTGAGCAGCTTCTTGGCCTCGGGCACCTCCTCGGCCGCGAGGATCCGGGCCACGCGGAGGTCGATCTTCGCGAAGTCGTCGATCGTGCAGGTGGGTGCGAGCGGTTCGGCGGCCAAGGGCTCGCCCGAGTCCTGGCCCGGCGGCGTGGCTGATGGGGTGGCTGATGTCGTCGCGGGCGTCGGTTCCATCGCGGTGGCTCCCGTGTGGCGTGCGTCCTTCTCGGCCTCCCCCCGCGCCGCGGCGAGCAGGGCGTCGAGCTGTGTCTTTTCGACCCGTTTCATCAGCGGCTCGAAGGCCGCGACCGGCAGGCCGGCCAGCGGTGTCTGCGACTCGTCCCACGAGCGGATCGGACCGCCCACGAGCCGGCCCGCCTGCTCGGCGAGCACGGGCAGCACCGGCGCGAGATAGACCGCCAGTTGCCGGAAGAGGTTGAGCGCCACGGTGGCCACATCCTGCAGCTTTGCCGCCGCATCGGGACCGGCCTTCGCGAGCTTCCAGGGCTGTTCGGCATCGACGTAGGCATTGGCGCGATCGGCCGCGAGCATGACCGTCCGCATGGCGTGGGCGAAGTCGCAGTCTTCGTAGGCGGCGGCGATCTCGGTGCCGTCGGCCGCGGCCTGGGCGAACAGGCCGCCGTCGTCGGGATACCTGGCCGACAGTCCCGTCGTCTCCAGCCACCGCGCCGTGCGGCTGGCGAGATTGACCACCTTGCCCACGAGGTCGGCGTTCACCTTCGCGGCGAACTCGTCGAGGTTGAGATCGATGTCGTCGATGCCGCCCGAGAGCTTCGCCGCATAGAAGTAGCGGAGCATGCCCGGGTCGAGATGGTCGAGGTACGTCCGCGCGAGGAGGAACGTGCCGCGGCTCTTCGACATCTTCGCGCCGTTCACGGTGAGAAAGCCGTGGATGCGGACTTTCGTCGGCAGGTTGAGCTCCGCCGCCTCGAGCATCGCCGGCCAGAACAGCGCGTGGAAATAGGTGATGTCCTTGCCGATGAAGTGGTGGATCTCCGCGGGCGGCTCGTTCGCGCCGCCGCGGCCCCACCAGGCGGCGACGGTGTCGCCGTGGGCCGCGCACCATTCGTCGGTCGCCGCGAGGTAGCCGACCGGCGCGTCGAACCAGACGTACCAGAAGTGCCCCGGGGCGTCGGGGATCTCGAAGCCGAAGTAGGGGGCGGGGCGGGAGACGTCCCAGTCGCGGAGCGGGTCGCAGAGAAAGTGGCCGGCCAGGTAGTTGGCGATCCGCGGGTCGATCGCGCCGCTCGACCGCGTCCACGTCGCCAGGAAGTCGTGCAGCGGTTCGAGCGTCACGAACACATGCTCGGCCGACCGCACCTCGGGCCGGGCCCCCGAGAGCGTGCTCACCGGATCGACGAGATCGGCCGGTGTGTAGGCGGCGCCGCACTGCTCGCAGGAGTCGCCGTATTGTTCGGCGGCCTTGCATTTCGGGCAGGTGCCCTTCACGAACCGGTCGGCGAGGAACACGCCGGCCTGCGGGTCGTAGAGCTGCTGCACGTCGCCGGCGACGACGAGCCCCCGGGCTCGCAGCCGGCTCCAGATCTCGCCGCACAGTCGACGGTTGGCGTCGCTGTCGGTGGAGCCGTAGTGGTCGAACGCGACCTGGAAGGCGGCGAAGTCGGCCAGGTGGGCCTCGCGCATCGTCGCAATCAGTTCCCGCTCCGGCCTGCCCTCGGCCCGCGCCCGGATCATGATCGCGGTGCCGTGCGTGTCGTCGGCGCAGAGGTAGATGCAGTGGTGGCCGCGGAGCTTCTGGAAGCGGACGAAGATGTCGGTCTGGACGTACTCGACCAGGTGCCCGAGGTGGATGTGGCCGTTGGCGTAGGGCAGGGCCGACGTGACGAGGATGCGGCGGGTGCTGGGGGCGTGCATGCGGTCTCGCGGACAGGTCTGGATCGCGGATTGTAGGAACCGGCGTGGATCGGCGAAACGGCGTTCATTCCGGGCGACTGGGCAAAGCCCGCAATCCGCCGTGAGGGCGATCCTGTTCGGCACGGCGGGTTCCGCCAGCCAGGACAGTCGTTTGTTGAGAGCTTCGGCATGATATCCGGTCGTCGCGTGGGCACGCCCGGGCCGGCGCCCCTGCATGCCGCGGGAGCTCGCGTGCGGCTTGACCGCCACGCAGCCGTGAGAGCAATGGCCGGATCTTCCGCGGGCACTCGAGCCCTCGGACATCCCGCGCGCGGATCTCTCGCTCCCTGCTCGACGCCATGGCGTCATGTTCACCAGCGCGCAACTCCCCTGGCCTGCCTCCTTTGCCGAACTGCTGGACGTGGGCTCGGAGTGAACGAGTTGAGTTCTGACCCACCACAAGCGACGAGCAAGGGCCGTGCCGAACAGGATTGCCAAAGTGGCCTTGTGGCTCCCCCGGGTCGCCGCCAGTATCCCGCCGCCCGTGGAAGATGCCGCCCGCGCCGCCTTGGCCGAACGGAGTTTCAGGACGATGCGCCTCCCCGCCATGCTCGTGTCGATCGCGATGCTGATGATGACCGCTGCCGCTGCGGCGGCCGTGGCCGCCCAGCCGGCCGCCCAGGCCGTCGCGGGCGAGGTCGTGCTCCTCGATTTTGCGGCCTCGTGGTGCGGCCCGTGCCGGCAGATGGCCGGCCTGATCGGTGAAATCTCGGCGGCCGGCTGGCTCGTGCGGCATGTGGACGTCGATCGTGAGACCGACCTCGTGAAGCGGTTCGGCGTGACGGGCGTGCCCTGCTACGTGCTGCTCGTGAAGGGGCACGAGGTGGGGCGGATCAACGGGGCGACGACCCGCGCCGAGCTCGAGAACCTGCTCGCCAAGTCGGCCGCGCCGCTGGGGGCAGCCACCCCGCCGATCGCCGCTGCCGCCGAGCAGCCTCGCGGCCCCGGCATCCCGCTCCCCGCCGCTGCCGCGGCCGAGCCGCTCGCGACCGAATCGCCGCGGCCGCCAAGGGCCGACGTTCCGGCCGTTCCGCCCCCCGCCGCCGCACCACGGCCGCCACACCCCGTCGCCACCGCTCCCGCCGCGGTGCAGCCGGCCCGGAATCCGACGGCGCAGGTCGCCCCGCTCCCCGATGCCGACCGCGCCGATCTCGAACGCCGCCTGATGCAGGCGACGGCGCGGCTCCGCGTCGAAGACACCACGGGCGTGTCGTGGGGCACGGGCACCGTCATCGACTGCCGGCAGGGCGAAGCCCTCATCCTCACCTGCGGCCACATCTTCCGTGACTCGCAGGGGAAGGGCCGCGTGGAGGTGGACGTGTTCGGGCAGCAGGGGCCGCGGGGCGTCGCCGGGCAGGTGGTGGCCTGGGATCTGAAGCGCGACCTCGCCCTCGTGAGCGTGTTCACCGACACGGCGATCGAACCCGTTCGCGTCGGAGGGCCCGAGCGGCGGACCACGCCCGGGGACGCGGTCGTCACCGTGGGTTGCAATGGCGGCGCCGATCCGACGATCCACCACAGCCGCGTGACCGCGGTGGACAAGTATCTCGGTCCGCCCAACGTGCAGGTCGCCGGCCAGCCGGTGCAGGGCCGCAGCGGTGGCGGCCTGTTCGCGATCGACGGCACGCTGATCGGCGTGTGCAACGCCGCCGATCCCGAAGACAACGAAGGACTCTTCGCCGCGCTGCCTTCGATCCACGAGCAACTGGAGGAGGCGGGGCTCGCCTTCGTCTACCGCAACGCCTATCCGAGCGCCGGCCTCGACGACCTGGCGGTTGCCGGCGGCGCGGCGGCCCCGCACGTGCCGGCGATGCCGGCGACGATGCCGGCCGTGTCGTTCGATCGTCGCGACCGTGCCGACGCATTGCCCACGGCATCGACCACCGGCCTCGACGCAACGCCGCCGGCCACGGCCGGATCACGCGCTCCCGCCCCCGCGGCCGCGCTCACGGCCGGCGAGGCCGCGCTCATCGACCACGTGCGGCAGCACGGCGGCAAGGCCGAGGTGATCTGCATCGTGCGGCCCCACGGCGCCCCGGAGGATTCGAGCGAGGTGTTCGTGCTCAAGGGCTCGAACCGCGGCTTCGTGGACCATCTCGCCCGGGCCCACGGCGGCGAACTGGTCGATGCGCCGCCGACCGCGGCCGCCGTCACTTCCCGGCGGTGACTTCGATCGTCACCGGCGGGGCGTTGACGCCGTCGGCCGGCGAGCTGCCGCCGCGGCCGTTGGCCCGGATCGTGACCGGCCCCAGGCCGAGCAACTCGGCCGGCACCTCGATCGACTCCTGCGGCGAACTCGTGCGGCCGAGCACGCGGCCCATCGCGAACACGACCGCTCCCTCGACGCCGGTGCCGTTGACCGCGATCCGCACCGTGTCCGAGCGGCTCACCCGCTTCGGCTCGACGACGAGTTCGAGGGCCCTGCCGTCGTCGTGGTTGGAGACCATGACGTCCACGATCCGCCGTCCCTGCGTCTCCACCGGCGTGGCGGCGATGGCCACGACCCGCAACTCGTGATGGCCGTCGGCCATGACGGTCGTGTCGAGGGCGAGTCGTTCGCCGAGGCCGGCCTGCGACACGCGCACGCCGTCCACGTAGAGTTCGAATCGATCGGCCGTGCCGCCGCCGGGCACGGTGGCCCGCGGCTCGAGTTCGAGTCTGCCGGAGACGTGGGCCCCGGATTCGAGCACCGCGGAGTCGGAGGCCGTCACGATCTCCACGTCGGGGATCGAGGCCCACGGCTGGCAGAGCGGGTCGCCCACCACGAGCAGCTGATACGGCGCGTGCACCGACTGGTAAAAGGCTTCGGCGAGACTCGCACCGCGGGCGTAGTGCACGTGAATCGCCGCGTGGGGGAACTTGGCCTGCAGTGAAAACGGTTCGATCACCGTGCCGCTCGAGCCGGCGGCTCCCGCCCTCAGGAAATCCGAGAGCGGCGTCTGGCCCGCCGTCGGGGTGAAGATGCCGCCGAAGCTGGTGAGGTTCTCGCAGATCGCGCCGGGCAGGATCGTGCTGCCGCTGGCGTTCCAGTCGAACGTGGGCGTGCCGGTCATGAGCCCCGCCACGTCCCGCTTCCGCACGGGCAGCGTGCCGTTGACGATCGTCGCCTCCACGCCGAGCGCCTCGAGCGCCTTGACCGTCGCCGGGAAGACGCTGCTCCGCGTGGTCGTCCGCACGTCGGAGTTGGTGACGAAATAGATCGTGCCCTTGGGTTTCGTGCCATCCGCCGCAGCCGCCGAGCGGAGATAGGCCGTGATCTCGGCCACGCTGTTGCCGCGTCCGGCCGTCACGCCGAGCATCGTCGCGAGCAGGTAGCGGCTGCCTCCCGCCTCGAGGAGCGCGCCCTGCGAACCCCAGCCATACCAGCCGCGAAACCCCGCCGTGGCCGCCGGCACGCCCGTCGGGTCGAGCGGCCGGTAGTAGTCGTTGCTCTCCTGGTCGAGCCAGGCCGGGCCGCCGCTCAGCACGGCGCCGTAGAGCATCGTCATGCCCGTGAGCGACCCGGACGGAAACGTGTCGCTCGCGCGGAGCCCCGCGGGCAGCTCGTCGGCGTAGTCGATTCGCCAGGGAAAGCCGCTGGAGTAGACGATTCCGTCGATCTGCGTCGCCAGCCGACGGGAGTCGATCGCCCGCAGGATCGGCGTCAGGATCTCGGTCCGGAACCTGCCGACCGTCGTGCTCTCGTCGCCGCCCGTCCACGGCAGCATGAAGACGTTGATCGGCGGCACTCCCCGCAGCCTGGCGAACGCATTGGCCACCGCGAGGCTCTCCGCACTCGTCGGATTGACGACGAGGAACATGCCCTCGGGCCCTCCGCCGGCCCGGGCCGGTCCGCCGGCCACGGCGCAGGTGGCGGCGCAGGCGACGACGAACAGCAGACGGAGCCGAGGGCGACGGAGATTCACGCGGCTGAGTGTACACTGCCGCGGTGCGGGCCGGCGGCCCGCGCGCGGAGGCAGACGCATGGCAGGGCGGCCGTGGAGCATGGTGCGGGCGATCGCGGCCGGGCTGATCGCGGTCTGTCCGGCCCTCGTCGTGCCGGCCGGGGCGTGCGGCGGCGAGGAGCCGCCCGCCTTCTCCGGCCCACGGGCGATGGGGCATCTCGAGGCGATCTGCGAACTCGGGCCGCGGCCGAGTGGATCGACGGCGATGACCCGGCAACGCGAACTGCTCGCCAAGCATTTTCGGGAGGCCGGCGGCACCGTCTCGGGTCAGGCCTTTCAGATCCGGGACCGACGCACCGGCGCCGCGGTGCACATGGAAAACCTGATCGTCACCTGGCATCCCGATCGCCGCGACCGCGTGCTCATCGGCGCCCACTACGACACGCGGCCGTATCCCGACCGCGATCCCGTCGATCCCCGGGGGCGGTTCGTGGGGGCCAACGACGGCGCCAGCGGCGTGGCCGTGCTGATGGAACTGGCCCGCTTCATGCCCACGCTGCCGGGGCCCGTGGGCGTGGACTTCGTGCTCTTCGACGCCGAGGAATATGTCGTGGCGCCGCGCGATCCCTACTGTCTCGGCTCGACGTTCTTCGCCCGGCAGTATGCCGCCGAGCAGGATGGCGGCCGTGCGCCGCACCGCTACCGAGCCGGGGTGATTCTCGACATGGTGGCCGACCGGGATCTCGAGATCTGGCAGGAGCGGCACAGCATCGAGTGGTCCGACACGCGGCCGGTGGTGGAGTCGATCTGGGCGGTCGCCACGCGGCTCGGGGTGCGGCAGTTCGTGCCGCGGCCGAAACACACCGTGGAAGACGATCACGTGCCGCTCCGCATGATCGGCCGCATTCCCACCTGCGACGTGATCGACTTCGACTACCCGCACTGGCACACGGCGGCCGACACACCGGCCAATTGCTCACCGGACGCGCTCGCGGCCGTCGGCAGGGTGATGCTGGCGTGGCTCCGCGAGCAGCGGTGAGCCGGTGGGGGCGCGGCCGGCGGCGAATCCATGAGCATCGAGACTCCCCGTTCCCGGCGGCTGATCCTGCCCGATCTCGGCATGGGGCGGGTTCCCGTGGCGGTGTCGGTCTGGCTCGTCGCCGAGGGGCAGGCGGTGGTCGAAGGAGACCGCGTGATCGAACTCGTCTGCGGCGGCGCCACGGTCGATCTCCAGGCGCCCGTGACCGGCCGGCTCGTGCGGCACTGTGTCGATGAGGATGAACCGGTGACGCCCGGCATGCGGCTGGCCGAGTTCGAGGCCGAAGCATGACCGACGCGGCCACGATCCGCCGGTCGAGCCCGGCCTCCGCGCCGGATGTCAGGCTCCGCCTGCTCGCCTTGGGCGGCGGCCTCACGATGTTCCTCGTGCAGCCGCCGGCCGACCTCTGGTTCCTCGCCTGGCTCGCGCCGCTGCCCTGGCTGGCGATCGTGCACCGCGACGACGGGCTGGAAGGCCGGCGGCCCTGGCTCGAGCTGTGGGCTGTCGGCAGTGGCCACTGGCTGGCCGCGATCCACTGGCTCCGGCTGCCGCACCCCGCGACGAGCATCGGCTGGTTCGCCCTCTCGGCGTATCTCGGCATCTACCTGCCGCTGTTCATCTGGCTGGCGCGGCGGCTCGTGCACGGCCGGCGATGGCCGCTGGTCGCGGCGGCGCCGCTCGCGTGGATGGCGTGTGAGCAGCTGCGCGGCTGGATCCTCGGCGGATTCACGTTCGCCGGGCTCGGCCATACGCAGTGGCGGTGGACGATGCTCATCCAGTGCGCCGACGCCGTGGGGGCCGTCGGCGTGAGCGGAGTCGTGATGGCCGGTGCCGCCGGGATCGCCTGCCTGCGGCGGGCGCCGGCGCAGACGGTCGCCGCCGTGGCGGTGATTGCAGCGGTGCTCGGCTACGGCACCTGGCGGCTGGCGACGGCGCCGCAGGCGGCCGGACGACCGCTCGACGTCCTGCTCGTGCAGGGCTCCATCGACACCGAACTCAAGCACGATCCCGATGCGGCGGGCGATGTCGCGCGGCACTATGACGACCTCACGGTGGCGGGACTGGCCGCCGAGCCCGTGAGGCCGGATCTCGTCGTCTGGCCCGAGACGATGTGGCGGTTCGGGCTCGTCGAGATCGATCCGGCCGAGCGGCTCGACGAGGCGGTGGTCGAGCGGATGATCGGAGTGACGCCGCCGGATGCCGACGCCGCCCAACGAGCGGAGCGTCAGGCCCGGGCCCGCGCCACCCTGGTCCGCGAGCGGCTCGACGCGCTGGCCGTCTTCGCGCGACGGTACGGCACGCACTGGCTCGTCGGCCTCGACAAGCAGGTGATCACGCCGCGGGCGCCGGGAGGCGTGGAGTATTTCAACTGCGGGCTGTTCGTGGACGCCAGCGGTGCCCCGCTGGCCTGCTATGACAAGATGTATCCGGTGATGTTCGGCGAATACGTGCCGCTGGCCGATCGGTTTCCGTGGCTCTACCGGCTCACACCGCTCCCCGCCGGCCTGACGGCGGGCCGTCGGCCGGTCGCGGTGACGATCGCGGGCCGGACGGTCGCCCCGACCATCTGTTACGAGACGGCGCTGCCCGTCGCCGTGCGCAGGATCGTCCGCGAGCTCGCCGCCGCGGGCCACAGACCCGACGTGATCGTCAATCTCACCAACGACGGCTGGTTCTGGGGGTCGAGCGAACTCGACATGCACCTCACCGCCTCCATCTTTCGGGCCGTCGAGGTTCGCACGCCGATCGTGATCGCCGCCAACACCGGCTTCTCGGCGGCGATCGACGGCTCGGGCCGGCTGCTCCAGCGGGGGCCGCGGCGGGCCACGGCCACGCTCCGCGCCCGCGTGCAGCCCGATGGTCGTCCCAGCCCGTGGCTCGCGGTGGGCAGCATGGCGGGCTGGCTGGCCGTGGCGGCCGTGACGGCTGGATCGCTTGCGGGGGATGGCGGGCCCTCCGGGTCGCGGGCGGCGGTGCCGGCGCGAGGGGCTGTGCCGGTGGCGGTGCCGGCACTTGTCCCGCCCCCGCGGTCCGGTCGAGAATAGGTTCGTGCATGGGTAGCCGCGGCCGGGGATGGCCTCCGGCTCAGGGCCGTGCGAGCAGGTGCCACGATGACCGCCATCGGCAAAATCTTCGTGTTCGCGGTGTTCATCATGAGCCTGGTGCTCATGACCTTCGCCGGCGCGATCTTCGTCTCCCACACCGACTGGCAAAAGGAGATCGACCGCCGCCCCGAAGAATGCTTCGCCGGTCAGCGGCCGGGTTACAAGTTCCAGCTCGAGGAGGCGGAGAAGGATCGCGACAAGCTCCAGCAGGAGATCACCCAGCTCACGCAGCGGGTGGCCGCATCGGAACTGGCCCGCGACCAGGTCGTGGCCAAACTGCAGACGGCGCTCGCCGAGAAGAGCGACGAACTCGACAGGCTCCGCAAGGAGAAGGCCGAGGGCGCGGAGGCGCAGCAGAAGAAGCTGACGGAGCTGGCGACGGCCCAGGCGGCGCTCGAGACCGCGTCGGCCCAGGTGGAGGAACTCCGGGCGCAGATTCGCGAGCAGCAGGGCACGGTGGACACGCAGGTGGGGAATGCCGCCAAGCTGGCCGCCCAGCTCGAAGAGACGAAGGCGTTTCTGGCGATCGCCACGGAGCGGAAGGAGCAGCTCGAGCAGCAGGTGGCCAATGCCCGCGATCTTCTGCGGCAGAGCGGCCTCACCCTCGACGCGGTGCCCAAGGATCGCGTGCCGCCGCTCGACGGCGACGTGATCGCCGTCGCCAACAACTCGATCCAGGTGTCGCTCGGCAGCGACGACGGGCTCCAGGTGGGCCACACGCTGGAGGTCTATCGATCCGGGCAATACGTCGGCCGCGCGGTGGTCCGCTCCGTGAAATTCGACCGGGCGATCGCCGAGTTGGTCAGGGAATACAGCCGCGGCATCGTGCAGCGGGGCGACAAGGTCACGACGAAGCTGAAGGCCTGAGGTCCGCGGGGCGGCCCCGAGTATTCCGGAGCGAGTCATGGTGAACGATCCGCAGTCCTCCGACGCCCGGCCGCCGATGAACGTCTACACGGCGATGCTGCTGTTGTCGTTCATCGCCGTGTCGATCGGCTGCCTGCTCCTGGCGATCGAACTGTTCTCCCGCCGCCTGCCGCTCACGCCCCCGTTGTGAGCCGGGGGAGCGTGGCACAGGAGGGGCGATGATCTTCCGGTGGCTGCGGGCGCGGCGCCGGCGGGCGATCCTGGAACGGCCGTTTCCGGCGGCGTGGACGACGATCCTCCGCCGGCTCGTGAAGCATGTCGAATGGCTCTCGGACGAAGAGCGGGCGCGGCTGCTCGACTGGATCGCGATCTTCGTGGCCGAGAAGCGGTTCGAGGGCTGCCGCGGCCAGGAGATCACCGACGAGGTCAGGGTGGCGATCGCCGGCCAGGCCGGTCTCGTCGCCCTCGGCTTCCCCGACGAGTTCTTCGCCGGGCTGCACTCCGTGCTCGTGTATCCCGGCGACTATGTCGTGCCGCGGTCGACGCCGCTCGCAGGGGGCGGCGAGCTCGAATGGCAGGAGGCCCGGCTCGGCGAAACGTGGAATGGCGGCAGCATGGTGCTCGCCTGGCCGCGGGTGGTCGATGGCGGTCGGCTCCGCGATGGTCCGCGGAACGTGGTGATCCACGAATGTGCCCACCTCTTCGACATGCAGGACGGCGAGATCGACGGCATCCCGCCGCTGCCGCCGGCGGTCGATCGCCGCGCCTGGATCGCGACGTTCGCGAGCTGCCAGGAGCGGTTCGAACAGGCGCTCGACGACGGCCGCACGACGGCATTCGACGACTACGCAGCGGAAGGCGACGGCGAGTTCTTCGCGGTGGCGAGCGAATGCTTCTTCCAGGATCCGCACCGCCTTCTGCGACACGACCGCGAACTCTACGACCTGCTCATGACGGCGTGGCGTCAAGATCCCCGGCTCCGTGTCCCGGCGCGGGCAGGTCGGTGACGAACGTGCGCTCGCCTGTCATACGGCTCACACTTGAACCTGAGGCGTGTGCGAAGCATCCCGGTCATGTCCAGTCACCCAGCCCAACCCGGCTCGGGGGCGGCACAAGCCTCGTCGCGGGACCTCGCAGACTCGGTCCAAATGCTCCTCGAGCTTGCACCGACCCCCTCGCCTGCCCGGTCTCGTGCGCTGCGGCGGCGTTACCGGGCTGCGGGCGCCGGCTTTGCGACCGGGGCGAAGGAGATCACGACGCCGCCGGGGGCGGCGAGCACGACCGTGTCGTTCGCCGTGTTGACCACCGGCAGCGACAGGCCCGCGAGGCAGAGGCGGGCGCGGCGGATGCCCGAGGCGAGGTCAAGGGCGGAGAGACGGCCGGTCTCGTCGATGCACCAGACGCGGTCGCCGCCGGCGGCGACCAGTCGGCCGACGAACTCGGTTTGCCAGCGCAGATCGCCGGTCGTCGCGGAATACGCCGCGGTCCCGCTCGGCCCCAGTGAGACCACGACCGTATCGCCGGCGACGAGCGGACCGCCGTCCGGATGATCGGTCAGGGCGACCCGCCAGGCGATGGCGAGGCCGGGCCGGGGCTTGTCTTTGGCGAGCGGGTCGGCGAGGTCGATCCGGGCGAGTGTGGCGGGCCAAGCCGAGCCGACCGGACCGGTCGTCGCGAAGAGCGTGCGACCGCGGACGACGGGCTGGCCGGCGAGCGGGTCGCCGAGCGGCAGCTCGCGGCGCAGCCAGCCCTGCTTCGTCCGTTCGAGCGCCACCAACGTGCCGGCGGTCGTGCTCCAGGCAATGCCGTCGCCGAGTGCCACCGGGGCGAAGGCGGTGTCGCCGCCGTCGCTGATCGTCCTGGGGTCGAGGCTCTCCGCGAAGATAGGCTGTGTGGCGGCCTGCTTGCCGCGGCCGCTCGCCTGCTTCGCGGCATCAGCGGACGTCGGCGATGCGGCCGACCGCCGCGGGTTCACCGGCAGCCGCAGCACTCCCTGATTGGGCACGGCGGCATACACCCAGTCGCCCGACGGCACCGCCGCCGCGCCGGGCAACTCTCCCAGCCGCTTCTCCCAGGCGACCGTGCCGGTGGGACGGTCGATCGCCGAGATGGAAAGATCGTGGGCGACGGTGACGACCTGCGGGCCGATGCCTGCGGCGCCCGCCGGTCCGCCGCCGCCGAGCTGCCGCGACCAGAGGAGCGTGCCGGGTGGCATCCCTCCCTCTTCACGGCTCGCCTGAATCGCATGCACGCCACCATCGCCGGTCTGCGCGACGACGAGTCCGTCACCCACCGTCACCTGTTCGAGTCGCCACCCGCCCACGCCTGACGGAATCTGCCGGACCCATTGCCGCTCGAGGCCAGCGGCCCGCGCGGTGAATTCATCGGCGACCGACCCGCAGATCACGGGCTCACCCCCGGCGGCGGATGCGAGGCCCGTGGCAGACAGCAGAACGCCGACCAGCAGCCGTCGCGGCGACGTGATGCGAAACATCATGGAGACAAACCTTTGCCACGAGGGACGTCGGCGCCGGGCAGGCCGCGCCGCAAACCGCCGCACGGACCCTCCGAGGGTAGTTCGCGGGAGTGCGGACGCAAGCGAAGCCCGTCCCCGGATCCCCGCGTCCGGACAAGCCCCCGGGCGGAGGCCGGGGGATCACAGGGGGCACGACGTCCCGTCGGTGCGCGGGTATCCGGCGGCGGAACGTGGTAACCTGATCCGACTCGCGAACCCCCGATGAACCTCCCACGTCCCGGAACCCGAGCCTGATGCCGGCGCCGCAGCCATCCGGTGCCCGCGATCCTGCCGCGGTCGTGCTGGGCTATTTCAGCTTCTCGTCGGGCGGCTTCGATCCCGCCGTCTGGCGGGCCATGAACGCGCTGTTCGCCGCGGCCGAACCGGCGACCGCCCATGGGCCGACCGAATTGCCCGACACCGCGGCGCGGGTGGAATCGCTCCTCGCCCGCCGCCTCGCCGATCTCGCCGCCAGCGAGGCGGCGTTTCGTGATCCAACCCAGGCGCGGCTCGTCATCGAGCTCGTGTTCGAGCGCCTGCTTCCGGGCTATCGCGGATTCCATGCCGACCTGCTCGAGCATCAGCCCCCTGGCGGCATCGAGCGGCCGTTCTTCGTGATGGCGGCGGCCCAGGCCGTGCTCGCCGCGGCCGCCACGGGCGACGACGCCGATCCGCAGGCGATCGTGACCGCGGCGATCGAGCGGCTCAACGACTACGCCGGCTGGCGGCCCGTCGCCGTGCTGGAAAACGGCCGGCTTTCGGAGCCGTATGCCCACGAGCGGGTTCGGCCCATCCCGCTGTTCGTCGCCGGTGCGGGGCCGGCTCAGGGTCGGTATGCCGAGATGGTGTCCACGGCGTTCGAGATCCTGCAACGCACGCCGGTGCCGCTGCTTCGCCAGGCCGACTTCGACCTCGACCGGCTCGAGGAGCTCGCGGTCGATCCGCGGGCGTTCGACTTCCTGCATCCGGCGGCCAGCCGGCCGAACTACCTCTTCGGGATGTGGGATCCCGCGCGGATCGACGACGACGGCTGCTACGGCCGCATGGTGCTGCAGCAGGTGACCCTCGACGGCATCCTCTCCTGGCCGATGCAGGGGCGGGCCGGCGGTGGGGCCGCTGCCGATCTCGAACCGCAACTCCGCTGGGAATCGGCCGCCGTGCTGGCCGGCGTGGTGCTGATGGCGGCGGGCCTCTCCGGGCACGGCCCCGGTGCGCGGCAGGCGGGTCTGCCCCTCGCCGAGCTGTTGCCGCGGATCGCCGGCTATCGCGACGAGTTCTACCGCTGGCTGCTCACGACCCTGCCCCCCGATCACGGCCGCCGGCTGGAAGAGGAGGCGCAGCGGCTGCACCAGCCCTTCGGCGGCGTCCGCCGTCATATCAACGCGGTCCTCGCCGGCTGTCGCGCGCGGCAGGTGGAGAACGTGGCGCTGGCTGCGGTGTTCGCACGTCTCGGCCGGGCCGCCGCCGCCGAGCGGCTGGCCGGCGAGGTGCCCGCGGCGTCGGCGCGGATGTTCGCGCGGATGACGGGCCGAGTGGTGGCCGCGCGGCGGGGGCTCGCGGGCGCGGCCTTCGAGCGGTCGCTCGACGACCTGGATGCCGCCACCGGCCTGCTGTTTCGCGCCGTCGAGTGCGGCGCCGCCGTGGACCCCTGGAACATCCTCGGCATGTCGGGGCAGTTTCCGCTGCACGAGCCCGGTGGGGAGAGCCTCACCGATCCGCGCGTGGACGACCTGGTGCAGATGACGGAATCGATTCTCGACGGCTATGCGGCGGCCTGGCGACAGGCCGAACTGGCCGGCAGCGGAGCGATCGCCGCGCGGGCGGCCGTGGCGCTCGAGCGGCTCGCGGCGTGGTGGGATCGCTTCGCCACGACCACGGTCTCGGGCGTGCCCCATGTGTCGGGCCGCGAGATCGCCGGCTCGACGCGGGAGGTGATCGCGGCGCTGGAGCGGCGGCGGGCCACCGCCCCCGCCGCGCCGCCGGGATTCTGGCGGCAGGAAGTGGCGGGCTTCACGTCGCCCCGCACCCATGCCCAGGCGGCGGAGGCCCTGTTCGGCGAGGGCGACCTCGACGGCGCCCAGGGACTGCTCGTGCACTGGGCGTCGTTGCTCGAGGGGGAGGCCATCGCGCGGACCGGCGGCATGTGGCTGACGGCGGCCACCCGGTGGGTCGATCTCGCCGCCGCCGACGCCTCGCCGGAAGGACGCCTGCGGCTGCGGCGGTTCCTCGAGTTCATGGAAGCCAACACGGCCGGCCTCGTCGATCTCGTCGAGACGGCCGCCGCCGGCCGCGAGCCCGGCGACCGCCGCGGTGATGCGGCGGACGACCAGGCAGGCGATCCGGACGACGACCAGGCGTCGGGCGAAGAGAGCGTGGCCTCGGCCTACGAGTCGATGGTTTGGCGGGATTCGGCCGACGACGGCGTGGATGGCGGCATGATCGACGTCGATGCGCCGGGCGCGGTTGCGGGCGGGCCGGCGGCCCTCGAAGACGCGGCTGAAGTCCTCGCCGGCACGATCCGGCTGATCGGCCGCGCGGTGACGGCCTGGTGTGCCGCCGATGCCGTCGCGGGCACGCAGCCGCCCCGCGCGGAGATCGACGCGGTGATCGGCTGGCGGCATTCGCTGCGCCGGCTGCGGCGCGGACTGGTGGCCGCGGCCACCGTGGTGGCGGGCCGCGATCAGGCGCCGCCCCCCGGCATGTCGCCCGGCGAATTCGACCGGCTGCGGTGGCAGCGGGACGCGGCCGCCGAGGGGCTCGTCGATGCGGCGGTGCGGGCGAGCGAGACGCTGTGGATGCTGTCCACGCGGCTGCACGTCGGCCGCCGTGGCTCGCGGCCGGCGCCGGCCGGGATCGGCGGGCTCTTTGCGGCGCTGTTCACCGGCGATGCCACGACGGCGCGGTCGGAGCTGAAGCGGCTCGGCAACCGCCTCGTCGGCAAGCACGTGCTCTACGTGCCGCTCTCCCGCGGTGGCCGCCCCGACCGGATCGCGCGGGCCCGCAGCCGTGAGCGGCTGCTCGAACGGCTCGCCGGCTGCCTGCCTCGGGTGGGGCTCGTGAAGGAGACGGCGGCGGTCGTGCAGCTGGCGAAGGCGCTCGAGAGCCGTCGGCCGCCGGGCGCCGCCAGCGTGAGCGAGTTCGACCGCGTGTTCGAGGCGGCCACGGGCTCACTCGTCGAACGCATCGTGGAGAGTGCGACGTCGGCGACGGGAGGGGATGCCGAGGCGGCCACGCAGCGGATCCTCGCCGGCCTCGCTCTGCTCGTGCCACGGCTGCTCGAGACCTGGATGACCCACGCCCGCCAGCTGCGGCTTTCCGTGCTCGAACGGGTGCGGGACGACAAGGCGTTTGCCGTGACGCGGCAGTTCGTCGAGGACTACGGCAGCGGCCTCTTCACGCAGCACATGCTGACGCCGGCGTCGCTCCGCGGCATCCTGCGCGGTGGCGTGCGGCACGCCATCGAGCAGCTGATCGAACGCGCGGAGCCGGAGGCGTTCGCCGGCGACGAGCCGCGGGGCGAGCGATCGCGACCGCGGCAGCCCACCCGGCTCATCGAAGATCTGGCGAGCGGCGTCCTGCCGATGAACCAGGCCGTGGCCCGGCTTCGGCTCGTGCTGGAAAGCATCGCCGAGAACCACGCCGAGTATCGTGACTGGAACTCCACCACCACGCAGTCCGACCGCGGCGAATGCCTGCACATCCTGCTCGACTATCTGCGGGTCAAGGCGGAGTACGATCGGATCGCCTGGACGCTCCGGCCGGTGAACATGGCCCACCGCGTGCTGGCCCGCCGCGGTGCCCTGCAGGCGGCCGAGTCGTGGCGGCAGCGGATGCGCGACGAGACGGCCGAGACGGCCGCCGAACTGATCGGGCGGCTGACCCGGCTGGAGACGCGGTGGGGCGTGCGGCTGGCGAGCGTGGGCGACCGGGTTCGCCGGCCGTTCACCGCGGCGCTCGAGCAGGACGAACTGGAGGCGCTCGTCGATCCCGCCGCGGCGGAACTGGCCACGGGCCGGCCCGCCGGGGCCGGCGCGGCGCTCGAGGCCAAGGCCGAGACCTTCCGCGGCGTGGCGAGCGGCTCGGGCGTGGAAGTTCCGGAGTGGCTCGAACGGCTGTCGGCGCGGGTCGATCGGGCGGCCGAGAAAATGGAGGCTGGGAGCTTCGAGCCGCGGTCGGTCGCGGCCGCGGAGCGGACGAGCCTTCCGGAGGCCGTGCCGTGGGTGCCGATGGCGTGGGACGCGGTCCACGCCGCCCTGGCCGAGTGAGTCGGGGTTGCCCGTGCCCCGTCGCCGGCCGTTCGCTGCGGCCGGGTGGCTGCTGTATCCTTGAGGGCTTCCCCGCCGCCCTCGCGTGCCTGCCATGAGCCTGCCCCCCCTTCGTGCCTCCGAGCACCTGCACGACGTGCGCTACGAGATCCGCGGGGCGCTCGCCCGCCGCGCCGAGCAGCTCGAGCGGGAGGGGCACGAGATCGTGAAGCTCAATATCGGCAATCCCGGAGCCTTCGGGTTTCGGATGCCGGGCTCGATGCGGGTGGCCGTCGTCGAAAACCTCCACCAGGCCGATCCCTACTCGCACCAGAAGGGAATCTTCGCGGCCCGCGAGGCCGTGGTGATGCAGCAGCAGAGCCGCGGCGTGATGGACGTCACCGCCGACGACGTGTTCATCGGCAACGGCGTGTCGGAATTGATCATGCTCGCGATGCGGGCGCTCTTGAACCCCGGCGACGAGGTGCTCGTGCCGAGCCCCGACTATCCGCTCTGGACGGCGAGCGTGGTGATTCACGGGGCGAAGGCGGTGCACTATCCCTGCCGGCCCGAGCGGGGCTTCGTGCCCGACCCGGTCGAGGTGGAGCGGCTGATCACGCCGCGCACCCGCGCGGTCGTCGTGATCAATCCCAACAACCCCACCGGCGCCGTCTATCCGCGGCAGACGCTCGCCGCCCTGGCGGACATCGCCCGGCAGCGACACCTCGTCTTCTGCGCCGACGAGATCTACGACGAGATGCTCTACGACGGCGCGGAGTTCGTGCCGGCGGCGAGCCTCGACGATTCGCTCCTCTGCCTCACGTTCGGCGGCCTGAGCAAGGTCTACCGGGCCTGCGGGCTGCGGGTGGGCTGGCTCGTGTTCTCGGGCGAGCGGGAGCATGCCCGCGACTACATCCAGGCCGTGGAGCTGCTGGCCAGCCTGAGGCTGTGCTCGAACGTGCCCGGGCAATACGCCGTGCAGACGGCGCTCGGCGGCTACCAGTCGATCCTCGACCTCACGAAGCCCGGGGGCCGGCTGCATGCCACGCGGGCCGCGATGCTCGACGCGGTGCGCCGCAGCAAGTATCTCTCCGTCGTGCGGCCGCAGGGGGCGATGTATGCCTTCGTGAAGGTGCATGCCGACCGGCTGCCGGGCGGCGTCAATGCGTTCGACGACCAGGCGTTCGCACTCGATCTGTTGGAACGGAAGCACGTGCTCGTGGCCCCGGGGTCGAGCTTCAACGTGCCGTATCGCGACCACTTCCGCGTCACGCTCCTGCCCGACGCCGAGCAGATGGCCGACGTCTTCGGCAGGATCGAGTCGCTGCTCGACGAATACGCCGCCCGGTAGCGCACCGTCGCCCGCTCGGATGCCGCCTTCGCTCCGCCACCCTGGCCGCGTTCGGCGGCATCCGCCGGCTCCCGTGGGGCACGGGCCACCCCTGACTGCGGAGTGGTTTGCAGCCATCATCCACGTGGTACAACGTCGGCATGGCCGCCGCGCTCCCCGAACCGTCTTCCAATCCCGGCACCGCGGCCCGCGGTCGCCGGCCGCTCGCGGCCTGGCTCGCCGGGCGGCTCTCGCTCGATGCCGCGCTCTCGATGGCGGAGCGGCTGGCCTGGGAAGTGTCGGAGCCGGGCGGCCGGCCGCCGACCTTGCTCGTGCACGAACTCGAGCCCGTGATCACGATCGGCCGGCTCGGCTCGCGGGCCGATGTGCAGCTCACCGACGACGAGCTTCGCGAGCGCCGACTGATGCTGCGATTCGTCGGCCGCGGCGGCGGCGCCGTGCCGCACGGGCCGGGTCAGGTGTGCGTGTCGCTGTTCGCGACGCTCCACGACCTCGGTCTCCGCGAGCACGACGTCGGTGGCTATCTCGCGCGGCTCGAAGCGGGCCTGGAGGCCGCGTTGCGGCAGGTGCGGTGCGGCCCGATTCGGCATCCGGGCGTGCCCGGCGTCTTCGGCCGCACGGGGCTGCTGGCGGCGGTCGGAGTGACGGTGCGGCGGGGCGTGGTGCGGCATGGGGCCTTCGTGAACGTGAGCCCCGGATTCGAGCCCCGCGATGCGGTGCAGTCCGTTCCGCGGTCGCCATTCGCCGCCGGCCTGCCGCTGCGTACCATGGGGTCGGTGCAGGCCGACCTGCAGCGCAAGGTGCGGCCCCAGGACGTGCGGACCGCCCTCGTGCAGCAACTGGGCGATGCCTTTGGCTTCACGAGGACGAGCATTCAGTCGGGGTTTCCCGTGCCCGTTCCCGTCGTCGCAGCCCGCACCGTGGAGGCCGTGAGTCGTGTCGGATAGCAGCCCGTCGATGTCGTCGCCGTCGCTTCCCATCATCGGCGATGTCGCCGCGGCACCGCCGCCGGCCGCCCGCCGGCTCCCGCCGTGGCTGCGGCAGAATCTCGGCGCCGGCGGCGGCCACGGCGAGACCGCCGGCCTGATCGCGGAGCTGAATCTGGAGACGGTCTGCTCGTCGGCCAAGTGCCCCAATCGGCTCGAATGCTGGTCGCAGAAGACGGCCACGTTCATGATCCTCGGCAACGTCTGCACGCGGCCCTGCGGCTTCTGCTCGGTGCCGAAGGGCAAGACCGAGGCGCTCGAGCTCGACGAGCCGGAGCGGGTCGCCGAGGCGGCCCGACGGCTCGGCCTCGCGCACGTGGTGATTACGAGCGTCACCCGCGATGACCTGCCCGACGGCGGCGCGGAGCATTTTCGGCGGACGGTCGAGGCCGTGCGGGCCGCGACCGGCGCGGCCGTCGAGGTGCTCGTGCCCGACTTCATCGGCAAGGAGGGGGCGCTCGAGCGGCTCCTGGAGTCGAAGCCCGACGTCTTCAATCACAACACCGAGACGGTGCCGCGGCTCTACCGCACGGTCCGCGGCCGCAAGAGCGTCTATTCCTGGACGCTGCAGGTGTTGGCCGACGCCAAGCGGATTCTGCCGAGCGTGAAGACGAAGAGCGGCCTCATGCTCGGGCTGGGCGAAACGCGGGACGAGCTGCTCGACGTGTTCGCCGATCTCCTCGACCAAGCCGTCGATTTTCTGACGCTCGGCCAATACCTGCAGCCGACGCCCGACTCGCTCCCCGTGGAGCGATACGTGCCGCCCGAGGAATTCGACGAGCTGGGCGCGATCGCGAAACAAATGGGATTCAAGAAAGTTGCGAGCGGCCCCCTCGTGCGGTCGAGCTACCATGCCCGCGACATGGCGGACGCGTGAGTCCGGTTCGGTTGGCGGCGGTGTGGCGTGCAACCACCTCCACCGTTGCGAATTCATTCCCCGTCGGCCTCGAGGCCGTGCTCCTGGAGCTTCTTGCGCAAGGTGTTGCGGTTGATGCCCAGGCGGGCGGCGGCCTTGAGCTGCACGCCACCGCAGGCGGCGAGCATCTGGGCGATGAGTTCCCGCTCGACGCGGCTCACGACGCGGTCGAAGAGGTTGTCGTCGTCGGGGCCGGCCGTCGTCATGCCCTGCTCGACGAGGTCGCGGGCGAGACTGTCGAGGTCGCCGCCGCGACCAGGCAGGGATGCCGCGGCCGCCGTCTTCTCACCCCGCATCGCGGCGGGCAGGAGATCGACCGTGATCTCGTCGCCCGGCGCCATCACCACGCACCGCTCGACCACGTTCTGCAACTCGCGGACGTTTCCCGGCCAGTGGTACTTCACGAGCGCGTCGAGGGCCGCCTGGTCGATGTGCACGACGTACCGGTCGTTCTCGTCGTTGTAGATCTCGAGAAAGTGGCTGAGGAGCAGGGGGATGTCGTCGCGGCGGGCCCGCAGCGGCGGCAGGTGGATCGGCACCACGTTGAGCCGGTAGTAGAGGTCCTCGCGGAACGTCTCCTTGGCCACCTCGTCGAGGAGGTCGCGGTTGCTCGCGGCGATCACCCGCGTGTCCACCCGCACGGTCTCGGTGTCCCCCACACGCTCGAACTCCCGCTCCTGCAGCACCCGCAGGAGCTTCACCTGGAGCTTCGGCGTGGTGGAGTTGATCTCGTCGAGAAAGATGGTGCCGGTGTGGGCCGCCTCGAACCGTCCGGCGCGGTTGGCGACGGCGCCGGTGAAGGCGCCGCGGACATGGCCGAACAGCTCGCTTTCCAGCAGGCTCTCCGAGAGCGCGCCGCAGTTGACGCGGACGAACGGCCCGCTGCCTCGGGGAGACAGTTCGTGGATCGCCTTCGCGACGAGCTCCTTGCCCGTGCCGGTCTCGCCAAGCAGGAGGACCGACGCGTTGGATCGCGCCACGCGCCTGGTGGTCGCATACACGTCCCGCATCGCGGGGCTCGAGCCGATGAGGCCCCGGATCGGGGGCGTCGAGGGATCGTCAGCGGGTTGGCCGGGCTGCAGCAGCATCGTCGCGATTGTACTGTGCCGCCACGAGGCGGCGGGGCGGGTCGCCGGGCCGCGCCACCTCCCAGCCGCGGTCGGCCATCTGCTCGAGGAGCGCGGCAGCCTCGCGGCCGCGGGCGAGTCGGGCCTCGCGGGCCCGGGAGCGGGCCGCGGGATCGACCGCCTGCGGCCCTGCCGCCTGGGCCAGGCTGTCGGGAAACCGCGGACCGACGACCGTTCCGTCCACGGCGGGAACCGTCGCGGCCTCGAAGAAGCTGTCGAGGCGATCGACGATGCCCACGCCGTTGAAGTCGCGAAACTTCAGGATCAGTTGCGTGAGAAAGCAGCCGCGGCCATCGTCGAGCGGATCGACGACGAGCAGCACCGGCGGCACGTCGCCGGGCCAGCGCCGCTGGAGCAACTGGATCGTCTCGATCGGCGTGGGGCCGATGCTCCGGGCGGCGAGCAGCACGAGCGTCGTGTCGGCCGACTCCCGGGCCGCAACGACCGCCTCACGTCCGGTCGCGACCGGAACCGCCTCGTAGCCGAAGCGACCGACGTCCGCTGCGAGTTCGTCGCGGACGGTGTCTTCCGGGTGCACCACGATCGCGATGTCGCGGCCCGTCGCGGTCGCGGCGTGTCGGAGCACGTCCACCACGCGGCTGGAGCCGGGGTAGTGGGGTTCGCCCGCGGCGGTGGCGAGGGCGGTGGCGGCGGCGAACTGCAGACCGGCATCTGGCACGGCGAGCGCCCGCACGAGCGTCTTGCGGGCGGCGGGTGACAGCAGGTTGGCTGCGGCAGCGGCTCCATCGGTGGGCACGATGCTGCGACAGGCCGCGGCCGCCGCCGCGAACAGGCCGTGCGGGATCGCCAGTTCGACCACCGCCACCGCGGTGTCGGGGTCGAAGCCATCGGGAGGCGTGAGCGGCCGGCGGAGGTCGGCCGGCGGGATCGTCTCGGCCGTCGCGCCGGCCCGATCGGCCGCGACGAGCAGGTTTTCGAGTTGGGCGAGGAGCACGAGGCGGATCGCATCTGGATCGCGGACGCCGAGGGCGATCAGGTCGCGGGCGATGTGGACCGCCTCCGCCGCCCGCGCCTCGCGGGGCGACATCCGCCGCTTTTCGATCCGCCGGGCCTCGGGGTTCCACGCGTACCGCTCGACCGAGCCGGTGAGCCTGCCACCGAGCGCACTGGCTGCGTCCTCCGGCCTCGTGACCGGCTCCAGGCACAGCTCGTCGATCGGCGGCAACGACTCGGGTGCGAGCGTGCGGTCGAGCCGCGCCGTGAGCCGGGCGAGCGCGGCGTCGCGTGCCGGCTCTCCACCCAGCTGACGGATGGCCGCTTCGCGGGCAGCCGGTGGCGTGTTCTCCACGAGGGCCGGCGCATACAGAAAGTCGTCGATGTCGGCGGAGCCGCTCGCCGCGAGCGCCTCGATCGCGCCGGCCCAGTGGGCGACGTCGTCGGAGCCGATCCACGCGAGCAGTGGCTGCCGGGCGGCTGGACCGACTCCGGCCACGAGTTGCCGTGCGACGGCCGCCGGCCGACTCTGGGCGGGAGCGGACTGCAGCACGTCGGCCAGCACGGGCAGGGCGTCTTCCTGCGCCGCTGCGAGGCGGTCGGCGGCGGCGAGCCGCTCCTGCACGGTCGGGCTCCCGAGTGCGGCGGCGGCGGTGGCCAACCGCGCGGGATCCCGTCGCCGGACCGCGGCCGCCTCGCGCACCGCGGCGATGATCTTCCCCGCCGCCGGGTCGCGCGGTGTGATCGCCCGCTCGAGGCGGCCGAGTCGGCCCGCGTCGAACGCGTCACCGAGGTCGGCGAAGAGCGTGAAACGGTCCTGCTCGTCACCCGCCACCGCCGCGACGAATTTCTTGAAGTAGTCGTGGGCGAGGGCGGGAGCGTCGATCTCGGTGCACCGCACCGCCGCCTCGAAGCAGTCGGAGGGGGACGTGCGGGGCGGCGCGGCGAGCGAATCGATCACCGCCTGCTGCAGCGGATCGAGCCGTTGCGGCGGCTCCGCCGCCTCGGCGGCGGTGGCCGAGCCGAGCATCGCGACCACCAGCATCCGCGTGTGCCACCGCACGGCCGACCTCCATGTCCCGGGAGGTCCTCGTTGCGCACCCCCGCAGCATCAGCGTCGGCATGCGGCTCCACCCGGGTGCAGCCGCGGCCGCCCGACCGCTGCACTGTCCGGGGGCCTCCCAAACCCCCGAGCCCGCAGGGTCGCGGCGGCCGTAGTCCGCTCGCGAAGCCCGTAGCCCGCTCACGCCGTGAGCGGCCCGCGGGAGGAGCGTACGCCAACCCGCCGATTCAGGCCCGGCCGTTGCTCCTCAATGGTCCGCGCCGCTCGGCCGATGCCTGCCGAAGTGCGATTGGCCGACCTGTCCTTTGACGCGGAACGCATACGCCTGTACACTGTCATGGTTTCGGTGACGTTCGTGCCCCGCTCGCCCGGGAATATTTCCGTGGCAATCCGAACATGAGCATCGTTGATCGTCCCTCGCCAACGTCGCCCACCGTGCCGCGGGACGTATCTCCCCGGCAGGCTCCGATCACGCTCGCGATGTACGACCGGATGATCGCCGCTGGCGTATTCGATCCGGCCGACATGCATCCGCTCGAACTCATCGGAGGAGAACTGCACATGATGTCGCCGATCGGTGATCGCCATGCCGATGCGGTCGATTGGCTGGTTCGTTGGAGCATTCACGCCGTCGATCGGCAGCCGCTGGACGTGCGGGTGCAAAACCCGCTGTCCATTCCCGGTTCGGAAAGCGCGCCGCAGCCCGACCTGGCCTGGGTGACGCTCCGCCGCTATGCCGACCGTCGGCCGCTGCCGGAGGAGGTGTCGCTCCTGATCGAGGTGGCCGAAACGAGCCGGGAGTTCGACACGACCGTGAAGGCGGCCCTCTACGCCGCGGCCGCCCTCTCGCCGGCGGAACTCTTCCTGCCGGGCTGAGGCCCGCAGCCGCCGTCGCGCTGGAGGCCACGCCGGCGCAGCACGTAGCCCGCTCGCGGAGCGAGCGGGCCAGTGCGATCGCGAGTGTATCGAATCAGCAGGGTGGAAGTCCCTGTCGGGTCCCGGCTTGGGGCCCGTAATCGACCGGAACTGCGTCCCCGTGAGGGGAGGTGGAGAGCATCGGGAGGTGAATGACCAGTCCGTAGGATGACGAACTGGATTCGGCCTGTCGTCGCGGCGAGCCTGCTGGTCCAAGGCGAAGCCCAAAATCACGTCGGGCGGAACCCTGCTCAGTGGGTGGACCGGCCAATCGGCCGTGTCCGACGGTACGTCCGGTTGCGAAAGCAAGCCAAACAACCGGAGCGACGGGGGTGGTTGGAGACGGAATGGCCGGACGATTCGGTACATGAAGCGATGAGACCTGCCGGAGACCAGGTATCGTCCGGCAGGAGTCAGAGGAGCCATAGTAGCGCCGAAACCGGATACTACGGGGAGCATCCAATAGTTGACGTTTTCTAGCCGGCGGCCGCCGCGTATTGAACGTGTTTTTCCTCGAAGAAATTGCGGATGACCTCCGGCTGCTTCTGTCGGCGTCGAAGATGGGCTCGGGCGTTTGCCATCATCTGTGGCTGATCACGAGGCCTTTGCCGCCGCATGGCCTGCTTCGTGTCTTGGGTGAGCAGTTCGTCTGGATTGAGTTCTGGGCTGTAGCCTGGCATGAAGCAGGGTTCGAGCTTCGCCTGCCGCTCCCGCTTCGCTTCGATCCAGTGGGTCACCTTCGCGGCTCTATGGGCGGGATGCGAGTCCACGATGAGCATGATCTTTCTGCCGTCGGTGCATTTCAGAAGCCGCGTGAGGAAGCGAATGAACACATCCGCATTGAAGCGGCAGGAAAACACCATGAACCACAGGCGTCCCAGATTGCTGATGGCGGAGATCATGCTGCACCCGAACCGACGGCCGTTCGCGGGAACGATCGGTGTTTGGCCACGTGGAGAATAGGTGCGTCCGACGGTGTCGTCGGATCGGAGCCCCATCTCGTCTCCCCAGAGAATCAAGGCGTTTTGGGCCTTTGCCCGCCTGTGAATGGCCGGGTACTCCTTGTCGAGCCGGGCTTGCACGGCAACTGGGTCACGTTCGTAGGCTCGCCGCACCGGCTTCTGGGGCGTAAAGCCCCAATCCTTCAGGTATCGACCGGCCGTCCAGACTGAGACCTGCCGTCCGGTGTGCGTCTTAATGAGTTCCACGACCGCCTCACGCGTCCAAAGAGCGAAAGGAAGTTTGAGTTGGTCGGGGCGCTTGTCTTGGATGGCACGAACGATCTTCGCTTGCTGCTTTGGGGCGATTGTTCGCTCCTGCGGCCGCCCTCGCGTCTTTGTGTGCCATGAACCGAGCATAGCGAGGCAAATCCTATTCCTATAAGTCAAATATTTCATGCACGGAGTAGTAACACCATCAACCGGAGAGCCGTGTGCGGGAGATCCGCCAGCACGGTTCGGAGGGAGGGGGGCCCGGGCTAACCGGGCCTCCCTATACCCCTATCGGGAGCCGTTTCTTCCAGGCCGCGAGCTGCGCGGCGACCGAGGCCGGGGCGGTGGAGCCCTGGCTCACCATCCGCGCCACCGCGTTGTGCGGGCCGAGGGCCGCCCGCAATCCGGCGTTCCAGCCGGGGTATTCGCGGGCGAACTCCTCGTCGGTCAGGGTGGACAGGGCAACGCCCCGCGTCATCGCCGTGCGCACGAGGTGACCGACGAGCTCGTGGGCCGTCCGCTGCGGCACGCCCGCCGCGATCAGCGCCTCCATCAGGCTCGTCGCATCGAGATGGCCGAGGTCGAGCGAGGCGGCGATCCGCCCGCGGTCGAACCGCGTGCCCGCCACCAGCGGCGCGGCCACCCCGAGCACGGCCTCCAGCGTGTCGATCGAATCGAAGATCCGCTCCTTGTCTTCCTGCAGGTCGCGGTTGTACGCGGTGGGCAGTCCCTTGAGCAGCACGAGCAGGGCCTGCACGTTGCCGATCGCCCGCGCACTCTTGCCGCGGACGAGCTCCAGCACGTCGGGATTGATCTTCTGCGGCATGATCGAGCTGCCCGTGCAGAAGCCCTCCGGCAGCACCACGAACCCGAATTCCGGCGTGCTGTAGAGGATCCACTCCTCCGCCCACTGCGAGAGGTGCACGGCGGCGAGCGCGAGCACGAAGGCCAGCTCGCAGGCGAAGTCCCGGTCGCTCGCCGCATCGAGGCTGTTGGCGGCGATGGCGTCGAAGCCGAGCGCCTCCTTCACGTGCTCGCGGTCGATCGGCAGGCTCGTGCCGGCGATCGCGCCGGAGCCGAGCGGCAGGACGTTCGTCCGCCTGCGGCAATCGGCCAGCCGCTCACGATCGCGGCCCAGCTTCTCGCACCAGGCCAGCAATTGGTGGGCGGCGAGCACGGGCTGGGCCCGCCGCAGGTGGGTGTAGCCCGGGATCACGAGGTCCTGCTCCCGCTCGGCGAGACCGAGGAAGGCTGCCTGCAGCGCAGCCAGGCCACGGTCGAGCCGGTCGATCGCCCGGCGGCAGTAGAGCCGCAGGTCGGTGGCGACCTGGTCGTTGCGGCTGCGGGCCGTATGGAGCTTGCGGCCGGTGTCGCCGAGCCGGGCCGTGAGCGCCGACTCGATGTGCAGGTGGATGTCTTCCTTGGCGGCCGTGAACTCGAACCGCCCGGCCCGGATCTCGCCCCGAATCTCCTCCATGACGTGGGCGATCGCGTCGGCCTCCTGCACGCTCATCAGCCCGCAGGCCGCGAGCATCCGGGCGTGGGCGATCGAGCCGTCGATGTCGTCGTCGGCCAGCCGGCGGTCGAACGACACGCTCTCCGAAAACGCCTCCACCCGCTTGTCGGTCGGCTCGCGAAACACGCCGCCCCAGGCTTTGGCGGCGGCCGGTGGGACCGGCGTGGCGTTTTCGGGGGAGTGCGGCGACGACACGTGGCGCTCCTTCGGGGCGGCGGGACGCGTTCTGCGAGGCGGCTGGACGCGGCGAGGCGGCCCTCGCGCGGCCAATCCTACCATGCGGTCGGCTACACTCTCGTCGATGACGACACCCTTGACGCCCGACGATTTTCTGGCGCCCGGCGGGCGGCTCGCGGCCCGGCTCGCGGGCTGGGAGTCGCGGCCCGAGCAGCTCGAGATGTCGGCGGTCGTCGCGCAGGCGATCGCCGAGCGACGGCATGCGGTCGTGGAGGCCGGCACCGGCGTGGGCAAGAGCCTCGCCTATCTCGTGCCGGCCGTGCTCGCGGTCACCGCCGATCAGGTCGAGACCGCGCCGGCCCTGGCGGCCGCCGCCGATGCGGACGACGACTTCGACGGCGAGCCCGCCGATGATCGCGGCGGCCCGACGCCCCGGCCGAGGCAGCGCCGCGTCGTGATCTCCACCCACACGATCGCGCTCCAGGAGCAGCTGCTCACGAAGGACATCCCGCTCGTGGCGGCGGTGATGCCGCGGGAGTTTTCGGCGGTGCTCGTGAAGGGACGGAGCAACTACGTGAGCCTGCGGCGGCTGCAACTCGCCCTCGAGCGATCGGGGAGCCTGTTTCCCGACGACGAGGAGCGGGGGGAGTTGCTCGAACTCGCGGCCTGGGCCAAACGCACGGGCGACGGCTCGCTCGCCGACCTCGACGTGGTGCCGCGGCCGAGCGTGTGGGAGGAGATCGCGAGCGACTCGGGCAACTGCATGGGGCGGGTCTGCCCCACGCATCGCCAGTGTCACTATTACGCCGCGCGGCGGCGAATGGCCCATGCCCAGGTGCTGATGGTGAACCACGCCCTCTACTTCGCCGACCTCGCCGTGCGGCGGGCCGGGGCGAAGCTGCTCCCCGACCACGACCTCGTCGTGTTCGACGAGGCCCACACGATCGAATCGGTGGCCAGCGAGCACCTCGGCATCGGCGTGTCGAGCGGCGGCATCGACCGCGTGCTCTCGAAGCTCTGGAGCGAGCGGTCGCAGAAGGGGCTGCTGGCCCACTACCGGATGCACGACCTGGAGCCCGACGTCCGCCGCTGCCGGCGGGCCGCGGACGACTTCTTCGACGACGTCCGCGAGGCCCTCGCCCTGCGGGGCGAGCCGCCGTGGCGGGTGCCGAAGCCGGGGCTCGTGGACGACACGCTCGGCGAGCCGCTGATGTCGCTCGCCCGCAAGCTGCGGAACGCGGCCGATGGGCTGGCCAACGAAGCGGAGCGACACGACCTCGAATCACTCGCCGACCGGCTCGCCCTGCATGCGGCGGCCGTCAATGTGTGGCTGAAGCAGGGGGAGCCGGGGAGCGTGTGGTGGGTGGAGTCGCGTCGCTCCCGCCGGGGCCGCGAGCGGCTCACGCTCTCGAGCGCGCCGGTCGACGTGGCGGGCACGCTGCGGCGCGAACTCTTCGACCGTGTCGGCACCGTCGTGCTCGCGAGCGCCACGCTGGCGGTGAATCCTCCGCGCCGGCTCGAGGAGTCGTGCGCCGGCGGGGCTCAGCCAGATGCCGACGGCTTCGCCTTCCTCCGCAGCCGGCTGGGTGTGCCGCCGGCCGCGCTGACCCGCCGGCTCGGCAGTCCCTACGACTACCCGCGGCAGGCGCGGCTCGTGCTCGTCGATCGGCTCCCCGATCCGACGAGCGGCGCGGCGTACGACGCCGCGGTGGTGCGGATGATCAAGCGCTACGTCGCGCGGAGCGCGGGGCGGGCGATGGTGCTCTTCACGAGCCATGCGGCGCTCGCAAAGGTCGGCGCCGAACTGGCCGGCTGGTGTGTGCGGCACGACTTCCGGCTCGTGAGCCAGGCCGACGGCCTGCCGCGGTCGCGAATGCTCGACGACTTTCGCGCTGGGCCGGCGAGCGTGCTGCTCGGCACCGACGGCTTCTGGCAGGGCATCGACCTGCCGGGCGACTGCCTGGTGAACGTGATCATCACGAAGCTGCCGTTCGCCGTGCCCGACCGGCCGCTGACGGCCGCGCGGATCGAGGCGATCAAGCAGGCCGGGGGCAATGCCTTCGCCGAATATCAGCTGCCCGAGGCGGTGCTCAAACTCAAGCAGGGCTTCGGCCGCCTGATCCGCACGCACACGGATCGGGGAACCGTGGTCATTTTGGACCCGCGGATGCTCACGAAGCACTACGGCCGTGTGTTCCTCGACAGCCTGCCGCCGGCCGCGGTCGTGGTCGAACCGTTCGCCGATGCTGTCGATGGCTGAGTGTGCGGGCTGGGAAAGCCGTGCGGGGCGACCGCTCCGGCAGCCCGTTCGATCGTGAAGCGGACGCCTGTAAGCCGCCGATCTTCTGCCCGGGAGGGCCGGCTGGGTGACTCGCCGTCCGTCCCGCGTCGGGGACTTCGCTGGGAGGCGTCATGGCAACCACACACGACACGAGCACCGGTCGCGATCCGCATGCCGAGGGCCCGGCCAGCCGCGCCGGCGACATGTCCTGGCTCGCGGCCTGCATGTCACGGGTCGAGAAGGAGATCGTCCGCGGCCAGGAAGCGGACCGGTCACGGGCGTGGGTGGCGGCCACCGCCGCCGTGCTCGGGTTCGTGGCGACGACGCTCGTCTGGCGGCTGGGGCACAAGGTCGCGGTGATCGACGCCGCGGTGCACCGCGTCGCGGCCGTGCTCGAGCGAACGACCGCCGGCACGGAGGCGGGCTTGCGGCGAATCGACGGCACGCTGACAGCTCAGGCCACGGCGGTGGGCGACCTCACCGCGACGATCGCGGGCATCGAGGCGCTGGCGCGGCAGACGCAGGCCACGCTGGCCGCGGTCGAGACGCAGACCCGGCACAACGCCGAGGCCGCCGGTCTCTGCGGACGGCAGCTGGTGGAACTGGCCTTGGATGTCGCGAGATTCCGGCACGAGACCGATTCACGACTCGCGAAGCACCACGACGCGATGCTCACCGGCCGGGCCGAGATCGTGCGGGCCGTCGAGGCCTCGATCGCGGAGGTCGAGGCGGCGGTCATCCGTCAGGCAGACGACCTGCGGGCGCGGCAGGAGGGCATGAACGCGGCGTCGGTGCAGTTGCGGACCAAGCAGCAGCGGATGCTCGGCGAGGCCACGGAGGCGATCGCGACGCAGCTCGACGGCCTGCGGCAGATCGTCGATGCGTTGCGGGACGAGACGCCGATCGGAGCGGAGCAGCCGGTCAGCCGGCCTGTCGCAGGCGACGAGGCCTCGGCCGCCGCCCCGCCACCGGAGACTGCCGGGCAGAGACCGGAGACTGCCGGGCAGCCGGCGGAGACCGCCGGCGACCAGCCGGTGGCCGAGGTGGCCGCCGAACCGCGAGCCGCCGTCGCGGAGTGACGGGTCGCACCCGCAGGCCGGCCTAGGTCGTCAGTTCCAGCTCGGCCCAGGTCGTGGGGTCGCTGTCCCAGGGAAACTCAGGCGGCGCGAAGCAGGGGAGCCGGCCGAGCCGCCGGTCCACCAGCGCGGCGAAGAACCCGAGCCGCGGGATCTCGGCCGGATCCCAGCCCGGCAGCGCGGCGGCACCGATGAAGGCGTCGAGCTGCCAGCCGTCGGCGAGCGGCTTCGACACGATCTGGATCGAGCCGTCGGGCAGCGGCGTGGGCACTTCGCTCGTCCGCGGGATCGTGGCGACGACGGCCACGGCCGTGTCGGCGAGGCGGCCGCCGCCCGTGGGCAGGAGGGCGAGCCGGCGGCAGAACCGGCCGGCACGATGGCTCTCCCCCGTGGGCCGCGTGGCGATCCAGAGGTGGAGGCCGTCGCTGTCTTCGGGCCGGGTGGGGTGACACCAGCGGGCGGTGCCCACGCCCCTGGCCACGGCCCGCACGCCGAGGCCCCCTTCGTTCCACGCGATCGCGAGCTCGAGCAGGTCGGGCACGCCCGCCAGCGGCGCGAACGACGGCAGCCGGCAGGCGTCGTCGAGCTGCGCGGCCGCGGGGGGCCAGAGCCTGGCCCGCCGGGGGCAGGGGAGCCGGAGCTTGAACAGGGCGGCGGGATTGACGAGCGGGGGCATCGGGGGCGGGATTGCAGCACGAGGGAAACGGCGGCCGGCAAACCGTGTCGAATTTGCGATCTATAGTAGAGCATCCGGCGGCGCGTGGCCGCACCGCCGGGTCCACGAGGCCGGTTTGATGCGGGTGCTCGAAGTCGCCAGCGAAGCCGCGCCGTTCGCCAAGACGGGCGGGCTGGCCGACGTGGCCGGGGCCTTGCCCGAGGCGCTCGCCCGGCTCGGCTGCGAGACCACGCTCGTCATTCCGGGCTACCGCGAGGCCCTCGCGAAGGGGCTGCCGATCGAGCCGACCGACCTCGCCTTCGAGGTGCCGATCGGCACCCGGCGGCCGGTGGCGCGGATCCTGAAGTGCCGGCTGCCGGATGCCCGTGGCGATGTGTTCCTCGTCGCCAACGACGACTACTACGACCGGCCCGGGCTCTACGGCTCGCCGGACGATTATCCCGACAACGCCGAACGGTACATCTTCTTCTCCCGCGCGGCCCTCGAACTCGCCGGGCGGCAGGCCACGTCGTTCGACATCATCCACTGCCACGACTGGCAGACGGGCCTCGTGCCGGCTTACCAGAAACTGCTCTACAAGTCGTGGCCCGCGGTGGCCAATGCCAAGACCGTGATGACGATCCACAACATGGCCTACCAGGGCTTGTTCTGGCAGTGGGACATGCTCCTCACCGGCATCGACTGGCAGCACTTCAACTGGGAACAGATGGAGTTTTACGGACAGCTCAACCTGCTCAAGACGGGCATCGTGTTCGCCGACGCGATCACGACCGTGAGCCCGACCTACGCCCGCGAGATCCAGCAGTCTCCCGGCGGCTGCGGCCTCGAGGGCGTGCTCGCGGCACGGAGCGAGCTGCTCACCGGCATCGTCAACGGCATCGATACGCAGGCCTGGGATCCCGCGAACGACCCGCACATTCCGCGGGCCTACTCGGAGCACGATGTCGATCTCGGCAAGTATGCGGCCCGCGTGGCGCTCGCGGCGCGGCTGGGCAGGGCCGCACCCGATGTCCGGCCGCTGGTCGCCTTCGTCGGCCGGCTCGCCGAGCAGAAAGGGATTGAACTCGTCGTCGAGCTGGTCGGCCGGATGGCCGGCAGTGGCCGGGCCCACTTCGTCGTGCTCGGCACCGGCAATCGCCGGTACGAGGAGGCGCTCGAGCGGACCGCGGCGTCGTTTCCCGGCACGGTGGACGTGGTCATCGGGTTCGACGAGGGACTCGCCCATCTCGTGCAGGCCGCCGCCGACATCACGCTCGTGCCGAGCCGGTTCGAGCCCTGCGGTCTCACGCAGCTCTACGCCTTCCGCTATGGCTCGATTCCGGTCGTCCGCGCGACCGGCGGCCTCGTGGATACCGTCGTCGACACCAACCCCGACACGCTGGCCCGCGGCACGGCGAGCGGCTTCACGTTCGATGCGATCGATCCGCAGGCGCTCGAGCACGCCGTGGGCCGGGCGCTCGACGCCCATGCCGACCGCGAGCTGTGGACGCGGCTCGTGCGGCACGTGATGCGGCAGGACTGGTCGTGGGAGCACAGCGGCCGCGACTACGTCCGGCTGTTCGAACGGACGCTCGCGCGGGCCTGAGTGGCCCGGTCATGCCGTGACCGGGAGAGAGGCGACGTCGCCCGCGGGCTCGGGGCCGCCCACGCCCTCTCGCCGGACGTTCGCTACAGCCCTCCGGGCTTCCGCTCACTGCGTGTCCGCTGCGCTTCGGCATCCATGCCCGCGCTTGCTTCCACAGCCCGGCGAGAGGGCATGGGCGGCCCCTCGCGGAGTCCATCGGGGAATCGAATTTTCTCAATCGAGGTGCCCGGCACAGCCGATGTTTCCGGCATGATGCGCGCATTCCTCATGCTCGTGTGTGTCTCGATCGGGCTTCCTGTCGCGGTCGCCCGCGCGGGCGATCATGGGCATGCCTGCAGGCCGACGGCCGGCGGCTCGGCCTGGTGCGGCACCGGCTGCGGGCCGCGGTATTGCGGCGAGAAGCACGAGCCGAGCTGTCCCGATCCCTGCGATGGCTGCAATCAGTGGCGGGGCTGCAACGGCGCTCGACAGATGCCCGAGATGCTCGCCCCGTGGCAGCTGCCACCGGGGCGTGGCTTTCGCAGCGGCACCGACGTCGGCTACCGGCCGGGCCCCTGCGGCGAGTGCGGCGGTGGCTGCGGGCCGTGCAGGAAGATGCCCTGGTGGCCGTGGCCGTAGAGCGAGTCTGAGCCGAGCCTGAGTCGCCTCGCGTGCGAGTGAAATGCTTGGCCGGCCGCTTGCCGAAGCAGGAGCCGAATGATGAGGCGGCCGGTCACCGCGGAGCGTCGGCCAGACAGCACCGCTTGAATTTCTTGCCGCTGCCGCACGGGCAGGGCTCATTGCGGCGCACCCTCGATCCGCGGGCCGCCACCGCCTCGGCGGCAGGCTCGTCGTCATCGTCCACATACCCGAAATCGTCCTCGTCCTCGTCATCGTCGAACAGCTTCGGCAAGAGATTCACGAGCGGGCTCGTGGCAGGATCGCCCAGCCGGCTGATGCGGTCGTCGTATTCGTCCACATGCTGCTCCCAGGCGTCGCATTCGGGGAGGTCGAGGCCTGAGAGGTATGAGAAGGCCACGAGCAGTTCACGGATCTCCCCGCGTTCCGGGTCGATGGGGTTTTCCCCCAGCACGGCGACGGCATCGGGCATGAGTCGGTCGTCGAACTGGGAGGCGGCGGCCGTCCCGAGAGAGGCCCGGAGATCGTCGTCGTCCTCGTGGGCAAGCGCGGCGGTGATCACCGCCGCCGACTCCTCACAGCGGATCCTCCTGAGCAGGCTCGTGGCCTGGAGGCGGGTGCTCCAGTCGGCCTCCGGATAGCGTTCCTCGACGAGTCGCACGACGCCGGGCGTGCCGATCCGCGTGAGCGCGACGACCGCCTCCTCGTAGTACCAATCCCATTCCAACGCCGTGAGATCCCAGATCCGTGGCGCCGCCTCCTCGACCCGGAGCCGTCCCGCCCCCCGCGCGCTCGAGCGGCTCGAGGAGCAGCTCTGCCTCGCGGATTTTTGCGTCCGCGAAGGTTGTGCCGGCCGCAGCCATGCGGCAGTGGTCCTCGAGCCGCTGCCAGGCCGCGGCGTCGATCTCGGCCTTGAGCGTCGTGGGGTGGAACACATCGACGCCCTTGATCGACGGCCACCGCCTCGAAGTTGAAGCGCAGATGAAACTGCGACACTGCCGGAATGAAACTCCGGCCGGTCCTCGTGCTCTCCACGATCACCGGACCGGCAGACGAGGCGCTCGTGGCATACGTGTCGTCGGTCATTCCGACGAACCCGCTCGCCACTGATCTCCTCCTCGACCCCGCGGCGGTTCGACGCGATCAGGGCAGCAGATTCCCCTCGAGGGGCTCCCTCAAGAACGCCCCGGGGGTTTCGTTGCAGCCGCGGCCGCGAGCGTCGCGGCG
>Ga0214917_10000720_pt1 | contig 43259 bp, 34 predicted proteins | sample LL_1208_BB_MetaG_FD_177983 | JGI IMG/M metagenome (GOLD analysis project Ga0214917, IMG submission 177983) | Freshwater microbial communities from Lake Lanier, Atlanta, Georgia, United States - LL_1208_BB | ecosystem: Environmental > Aquatic > Freshwater > Lake | place: USA: Georgia | collected... | reverse complement strand
AGCTGTTGACATTCCTCGCGAGAAATGCCGGTGGCCAAGGTAACCGTAATCCGTGGCCGCTCGATCCCATCCTGCCACGTGCCCACCCCGCGCAGGTGAGTGGAATGGGCAATTACCCCTTTGGGCACGTGGGCGAATTTGTCCCACTGACCGAGGAAGTAATCGCGTACGTGATAGCCAATCTCGCGGATTGATTTGCCATGCACCACACTGACTTCACGCAAATGGGGCGCATAAATCACCACTTCACCCCCATCCGCCACCACCGGTTCACTTTTGTACATGCCCTTGGAGCCCACCCACAGTTCGTCATACATGCTGGGCAACACGGCAATCACCCGCTGGACCGGTTTATCGAGCCAGCGCACATGGATTTGTGCCGACAATGCGGCCGCCGCCGCCCAGGCAGATTCGGGATTATCCACAAAGGTGCCATGCACGCCCGCCGGAGTCACCACCGCACAAATTGCCAAGCGCGGGGTGGGGATCAAGGCGGCGGCGTAGTCGATGACGGCGCGCACCGCGGTGGTGGCGGTACCGATGATGGCATACGAGGTGAGCAGGGCACCCAACCAGTGAGTAGCGTTGATGACATCGGGGCCCGAAATACCGGGGAAGAGGTATTTGTTGCCACCCGAAAATCCGACTACTTCGTGGGGAAAAACCGGTCCACAAATCAAAATATGGTCATGAGTCAATACCGCTCGATTTACTCGCACCGGCACAGGGTCGCTATTCAGGCCACCACTCAAACGCGTCATCGTGTCGCTGTCAATCACCCCTACTTGCACCAAGGTGGCAGGGTCTTGCCAGGCATGGTTGACCACCGCGACATCTGATTCGTCGTGGGCTAATTGGGTCAAGTCGCAACCGAGCAGCCGGTTGAGGGCATCGGTATCCATGGCGGGGTGGGTACCGAGTGCCACCATCCACGTTTGTTGCATGGCGCCGGCTTCACGCAAGGCCTGGCGCACAATCGCAAAATATCGCGGCATTGGCATGGTGCGGGTCGCATCGGGGATGAGTACAAGTACCCGTTGCCCACGCAAATTACGAGCGGCTAACCCTTGGGAAATGATGGCAGCTAATGCGCTATCATCGAGGATTGTCTGTGTCATGATTGCCACCTTTTTGATGTGCGAGGCATGCCTCGCATACGCAATTTCGTTAAACGCCGCTATATGCCGAAAAACCGCCGTCTACAGCAATCACCTGCCCCGTCACAAACCCCGCCGCCGGCGACAACAACCACATCATCGTCCCCACCAAATCATCGGGGTGACCGAAGCGTTGCATAGGGGTATGGGCGAGGATTTGTTGACCACGAGTCGTCAAAGTCTGGCCATCGGCTTCCATCAACAAAAACCGATTTTGTTCGGTCAAAAAAAACCCCGGCGCAATCGCGTTGACGCGAATCTGCGGCGAATATTCCAGCGCCACGTGGGTTGCTAGCCAGCGCGTAAAGGCATCGAGCCCCGCTTTGGCGGCCGAATAGGTCACGACGCGAGTCAAAGGGCGCGCCGTACTAATCGACGAAATATTGAGCACCACCCCGTGCTGTTGCGCCACGAAATGGGGCACCACCAGTTGCGCCAATTGAATCGCACTAAACAAATTGACATCGACCACTTCGTGCATCGCCGCAAGGGGCAAATCAAAAAAGCGTTGATTACCGGTCGTGGCCTGCGGGCGATTGCCCCCAGCCCCATTGATGAGTGTATCAATCGGACCGGTGGCGAGCACTTGAGCAACAGCTGCGCTGAGTTGACCCGCATCACCCAAATCCGCGGTCACCCACTGCAAGCGCGCCTGCGCATCCGCACTCAGGTCTGCAAAATGCGCCGCTGCGGTAGTCGGCTGGCGTGACAACAGCACCACACTGGCACCATGCGCCAGCAACGCCCGCACCATACTACGCCCTAGTACGCCACTGCCCCCACTCATGAGGATGCGCCGTTGCCCAAAGTCAAAGGCCTGCTGCATATCAAGGTGTGCCATTGTTAACCTCTTTTCCCGCCGATCGATTCCCTATCCGCATGAGTGCCCACCAACAACAAAGCACTGCGATACATCCCCACATCAACAGCAAGGGACTAGGCCATTGCAATACCAGCACTCGCCAAAAGCGATGCCCCAACATGCATCCTACAATCATGATTAGCCACACTCCATCACGCGTGTGCCGCATTTTTGACCACAAGAGGGCAATTGGCCAAAGTAGGTACACCATATAACTGTCCCAGCTTAGCGGCATCACCAACAGCATGATTGGTAACAACACCGCCATTTGCAGATCGACGTCAATACAAGCGCGCATACGGCGATAGCTATACCACAGCAATCCAACGATACCAGCCACTACCAGCCATTGTGCTAGCCATACCGAGCTGAGCATAGCCGCAACAGGAATCTGCTGGACATTATCGGTGCCCAATACACTTGTTTCGATGAGTTGGGGCACAAAAAAACGGGTAATAGTCGCATTCAACGATTGATTGACGGGGAACACGGCACTATAATCGGCGCGCGATTGGATGGCCCGCACCCAGACCCCCACGGTGTCCCACCCAAATACCCAAGCGCTCGTGATGACACCAACCATGACAGTGATGAGTGCGGCCAAGGCGCCACGTACTTCCTTCTGCCAAAGAAAAAGCAATGCCATCATTACTAATTGCGCTTTGATAATAATCAACACGCCCACCACTACCCCAGCCCAGCCGTGATAACCACGCCGCCACAAGACGAGTGTTGCCACAATCCCCAACATCAACACGTGAGTGATTTGACCCAACAACAGCGTATCGACACTCGCTGGCAATACGAGTGCTGTTGCAATCACCGCTACTCGTTGCCAGCGCGTCAATGGAATGTGGGTCGTCAATAACCACACCCAGCCCCCCAGCACCACCAGATTGAAGCCGTACCATAGCCATAGCGCAAGGGGTAACGGCAACCATGCGATTGGTGCAAAAAACAACGCCACGACCGGCATATACAAAAACAATGCTTGGTAGTCGAGGTGTTTTTCGTAAATAAGTAGGTGGTGAACCACCGCATATCCCGCCGCATAATACGCCCGGAAGTCGTACTGTGCCGGTGGGAAGAAAAGTGGGAGATACCGTACCACACTCACCAATCCCACCAAAATCAGCGCCCCGTACAGCAGATAAACTCCATTCGCAATTGGACGGGGCATGGTACTGACTTTCATTTATGACGGGCGGCTCCGGCGCGGCGCGCGCACCGGTGGCGGAGCAGAGAGCTCTTCGGGGATTTGCGCTTCCTCGCCCGCATATTGTTGCGGATCATACGCCACGTCAGCCGGTGCCGGTGTGCCCCGCTGGCGGGGCACTGGGGGATTATCCGCGACGGGCGGCGCGGGGTGGACGCTGGCCAACGATTCACGCCACGCCAAGCGCTCGCCAATCGTAGCTTCGAAGCCACGGTCACTGGGGCGATAATAGCGCCGCCCGCGCAAATTTTCGGGGAAGTGCACTTGATCAACTTGGGCGTTGGGGTCGTCGTGGGCGTACTGGTAGCCCCGCCCATAGCCCAGCCCTTTCATCAACGACGTCGGTGCGTTGCGCAAATGCATTGGCACCGGATCATTGCGCGTTTCGGCCACATCAACCAAGGCCTGCTTGTAGGCCACATAGGCCGCATTGCTTTTGGGGGCTTGGGCCAGATAGAGCACCAAGTTGGCCAGCGCCAAATCGCCTTCGGGTTGACCGAGGAAGTGGACGGTCTGCTGGATGGCCGTCGCCACCACAATTGCTTGCGGGTCAGCCAGACCGATGTCTTCGACGGCCACTCGCATCAGACGACGGGCAATGTAGAGTGGGTCTTCGCCCCCTTCGAGCATACGCCCGAGCCAGTAGAGCGACGCATCGGGATCACTACTGCGAATCGACTTGTGCAAGGCCGAGATGGCATCGTAGTGCAATTCGCCGTTTTTGTCGTAGCGGGTAGCCCGGCTTTGCAATGCCTCGCGCATATCGTCCACGGTAATCAGGCGTTTGCCACCCAAGGCGGGAGTTTTGGAGGTGACTGCCACTTCCAAGGCGTTGAGCGCCACTCGGGCATCGCCGTTGGCCATATCAATCAGGTAGCCACGAGCATCACTGGCGAGGAGTGGCTGGAATTCGGCTAAGCCATTGACGCTATCACTCACGGCGCGGTCGATGAGGTTGCCCAACTGGGTGTCGTCGAGTGATTCGAGCACAAACACCCGCGCCCGCGAGCGCAGGGCGGGGTTGACTTCGAACGAAGGGTTTTCGGTAGTAGCACCAATCAAAATCACCGTGCCGTCTTCGACATGGGGTAACACGGCGTCTTGTTGGGATTTGTTGAAGCGATGAATCTCGTCGATAAACAACACCGTGCGCTGGCGGTACATCCCTAGTCGGTCACGTGCTTCGCTCACCACGCGGCGCAAATCGGCCACCCCTGCAGTCACTGCCGACAACGGCTCAAAATGCGCTTTGGTATGCTCGGCGATAATCCGGGCTAGGGTGGTTTTGCCACAGCCGGGCGGCCCCCACAATATCATCGAAAAAAGTGCGTCGTGCTCGATAGCACGCCGCAACATGCGCCCGTCGCCGATAATCGTCTGCTGACCAACCATATCGGCCAACGATTTGGGACGCATGCGGGTAGCTAGCGGTGCTTGACGTTGCACCGCATCATCATGACTCGGATCAAATAGTCCACGTTGGGGGGGAGGCGGCATAGCACACCTTTTGACAATAGGCGGAGCAGACGTTAGACCAGTTAGCACTATTTTAGCATAAATGTTCGCATACCACTAACGCACGCCGGCGACGACGGCCCGCAGATTGGCCATCAGTTGGGCGCCACGATCAACCGGCACTAACGGCCCGCCAATCACCACCGACGATGCGCCCATGTTGGCGGCGGTAATGGCATCCTCGATGGACAAGCCACCAACGACCTGGACCGGAATTTTGACGGCCTTGAGCACATCGGCGAGGCCATCGATGGCACGCAAGCCTCGGTTTTCGGTGCGGTGATCAAGCCCCAAATGCCAACCAATCATCTGCACGCCTAGTGCTTCGGCGCGCACGGCAGCGGCGACTGGGTCAGCACAAAACATCGTGTCGGCGATGGCAGTCAAGCCCAGCTGCCGCGCCGACTCACCGGCGGCCCGCAAGGTGGCGTCGTGCGACGCCGCCATCACGTCGAAGTGCGTGGCCCCCGCCGCCGCGGCAATTTTTGCAAAATAACTGGCCCCATCGCACACTTTGAAATCACAGACAATCGGGTGGTGGGGGTATTTGGCACGCAACGCCGTCACCACGTGTAAGCCTTGCTCAACCATCAAGCCGGTGCCGGCTTCGAGCCAATCGACGCCACACTGCACGGCAATATCGGCCACATTCAAGGCGTCTTCGATGGTGTGTAAATCAAGCGAAATCTGAACTGTGCAGCGCATGATTGCACTCTTTTCATTTGCAAATTCGGATGTAGCGATTATACCACCGTGCTGTTGAGGCTGGTATTGGTATACTACCACCATCCGCATTCCACACAAGGAAATAACTGCGATGCACATCATTTCGAGCCCTACCCACACCCAGCACATGCCCCCCCACGAGTTTTATGATGGGGCGTTGATTCCGCCGTTTGAATCAGCCGAACGTGCCCATATCATCGACCGCGCCTTGCAGGTAGCAGGGTATACGGCGAACACCGCTATCACGTCCGTTCCTACCGAAATCCTCCACGCCATCCACGACCCGGCCTACCTACACTACCTCGCTACTATCTACCCGCGCTGGTGTGCTGCCGGTGGCGCCCCCGAAGCGGTGCTGCCTAGCACCCTCGCCGTGCGCTGGATGCACCGCCACTCGCCGCATCCCCTCGCCGAAGCAGGCTATTATGCCTTTGATTTGAGTGCCCCGATTGTTGCTCACTCGTGGGACGCTATTATCGATTCGGCGAGTATGGCCTATACCGCCGCCCAACTATTACTTGCTGGGGTACATCACACCTATGCCCGTTGCCGCCCGCCAGGCCACCACGCCGGGAGCGATATGTGCGGTGGCTATTGTTATGTCAATAATGCCGCTGTAGCGGCGCAGACACTCAGCCAGCGCGGCACCGTGGCGATTCTCGACATCGACATCCATCACGGCAACGGCACGCAACAGATTTTTTATGGGCGCGGCGATGTGCAATTCATCTCGATTCATGGTCATCCCGACGAATGCTACCCCTACTTCCTCGGCTTTGCCGACGAGCAGGGTGAGGGAGCAGGGTTAGGGGCCAACCACAATTACCCGTTGGCATTTGGCTGTGACGATACGCAGTACCTGGCGGTGGTCGATGCCGCCCTGCAACGGGTGCGTGATTTTGGGGCGCAGACGTTGGTGGTGTCGGCCGGATTTGATACCTTTGCCGCGGATCCGTTGGGGGGTTTCAAACTCAGTCGGGCCTGTTATACGGCGATTGGGCACCGCATTCGCCAACTAGGGCTACCGGTAGCCGTCATCCAAGAAGGGGGGTATGCCATCGCCGCCCTCGGTGACAATGTGGTGGCACTGCTTGACGGGTTACAGGGAGGGTGATTTTTCAAGATGGGTGCGATATGCTACCATAAAGCATTCATTGATACACAAAGGTACCACGATGACACGTTTACCCAACGGTGGGCGGATCGAGGTTATCTGCGGGTGTATGTTTAGTGGCAAGACCGAAGAGCTCATCCGGCGCCTCAATCATGTCCATTTGGCGCGCCAAAGCTTGCTTGCCTTTACACCACGCCGCGATACCCGTTACCGCACCGGCAGTTTGGTCAGCCATAATGGCCAAAAAATCGAAGCCATTACGGTGGCTAGCATCACGGATATTTTGGCAGCAGTCCCCGATGGCACCCAAGTAGTGGCAATTGACGAAGTCCAATTCCTCGAAAGTGAGCCCTACGCCATCGCTTCTGGGTGCCAGGCACTCGCAGACCGTGGTATCCGCGTCGTAGTGGCAGGACTCGACCAAGACTTCCGCGCACAACCATTTGCCATCGTCGCCGAATTGATGTCGATTGCCGAGCAAGTTGACAAATTGTTTGCGATTTGTGTCAAATGCGGATCATACGCAACCCGCTCACAACGCCTCATCAATGGGCAGGCCGCCCCGCATACGGCACCGATAATTGCCGTCGGTGGTCTAGAATTGTACGAAGCACGTTGCCGTAACTGCTACGAAGTAGGAATTGGCTGATATTTGCCACACCCTCCCCCAAAATATGCTATTATCAGAGCATGGTGTGAAAAACTTGTCCACTAGAAGGATGATATTATGCCGTATGTGATTACAGAAGCATGCATTGGCACCAAAGACGCATCGTGCGTTTCGGTTTGCCCAGTTGACTGCATTTATGATGGGGCTGATCAATACTATATCAACCCGGACGAATGCATCGATTGTGGTGCGTGTGAACCCGAATGCCCCGTCGAAGCGATTTATGCCGATGACGCCGTCCCCGAAGGGATGCGCAAGTATATCGAAAAGAACCGCAAACACTTCGGTTAATGTCAACGATTGCCCGGCAATCACACAGCCGATGGCGGTCTCCGCTATCGGCTGTGTGATTTTTTACAAGGCATATGTGCAATGGTGAATCTATGCAGGAACAAAATCCGCGTAGCGGACCAAGCGATATCATTGTTCCGTCGGCTCAACCACTGAGCCCGCAAACCAACCCAATCACCAGCCCCATTGCGCCGAGTACCGACCCCATCAAGCCCGTCACTAGCCCAATTGCACCGAGCACCGACCCCATCAAGCCCGTCACTAGCCCAATTGCGCCGAGCACCGACCCCATCAAGCCCGTCACTAACCCAATTGCGCCGAGCACCGACCCCATCAAGCCCATCACCGGTCACTCCAAACCCGTTACTGGTTCATTATTTATTGACAGTGATATCTCAGTGTTAACACAAGCACGTATCTCACATGCGATTGCAGCACTCGCCATCACCTTAAGCACAATTATTGCGATCACGGTCTGGACTGGCAGTGATCTCAATGATGATTGGGCGCGGCGCTGGGTGTTGGTTGTGATTCCAGTTGTAAGTGCCGTTGGCTTATGTGTCGGCTGGCGCGTAGCATGGCGTGACACACTCCTCGGGATGGCAGTGGTCTATTTGTTTGCGCCATTTATTGCCGCCCGGGTCGAGTCATGCTGGTTGCCGATTCCCGGTGCCGTACCCTGTTTTGCCGACAACAAGCTGGTGCTCGAATTTGCGAGTCAACTCGCGCACCCGATTTATTATCCAGTGTTGATTGGGCTTCATTTGTGTGGAGCGCTATTTATGTGGTCGTTAGTTGCGTCCAAAGGAGGGCAATATGCACCATCTACAGGTACGACAACGGATTGAGCAAGGCGAGCAGCAGTGGTTGTCGCCCTTTGCCGCCAAAAGCGCGGTAGCGACCCGCGAACATGCCGAAGCCGAGTCGCCGGTGCGCACGAGCTTCCAACGTGACCGTGACCGTATTTTGCATTCCAAGCCATTCCGACGCCTCAAACACAAAACCCAAGTATTTATTGCACCCCAAGGCGACCATTACCGCACCCGCTTGACGCACACCCTCGAAGTAACTCAAATCGCCCGTACCATTGCCCGTGGGTTGCGCCTCAACGAAGATTTAGTCGAAGCGATTGGGCTCGGTCACGACATCGGGCACGCGCCATTTGGGCATGCCGGCGAAACTGCCTTGACGCACGCCATTGGACATTCCTTCCGCCACAACGAACAAAGCCGCCGGATTGTCGAAGTGCTCGAAAAAAACGGCGCCGGCTTAAATCTCACCTATGCGGTGCGTGAAGGCATCTACATGCATTCCAAAGGACGGCGCGACATCAGTGCCAAGGCCTGGGGAGTGGCGAGTACCCTCGAAGGGCAAATCATCAAAATCGCCGATTCAATTGCCTATATCAACCACGACATCGACGATGCACTCCGTGCCGGATTATTGACAGAGGGCGACTTGCCGAGTGATGCGATTGCGATACTCGGCGAAAGCCATGCGGATCGCATCAACACGATGGTGTGTGACTTGATTGATCAAAACTGGTGGGCAAGTGGTGAAGGGGATGCACCTGCGGTGCGCGAATTGCACATGAGTCCCGCCGTGCTTGATGCCACCAATGCCTTGCGTGAATTCATGTACCAACATATCTACTTGGGTTCCGCTGCCAAAACCGAAGACCCCAAAGTAGAGCTCATCATCGACCTGCTCTACAAATACTTCATCGCACACCCCGAAAAAATCCCAGCCGACCTGATGGCAATCAATCGCCTGCGCGATGAGCCCCTCAGTCACGCCGTGGTCGATTATGTGGCGGGGATGACGGACCGTTTTGCCACCCAAATCTTCCAAGATATCTATGTGCCACGCACATGGGGTGGATAGCATCGCTTTCACCAACAATTTTTATTGACTCCAACGGGTATGGGTTGTTATGACCAATAATCGGGTAATTGAGCAAATCAAAGAGCGCATTGATATTGTCGAGCTGATAGGCGCCAAAGTGCAATTGCGCAAAGCAGGGCGCTCGTTAGTGGGGTTTTGTCCATTCCACCCCAATACGCGTACCCCGGCATTTACCGTCTACCCCGACTCGCAGAGTTATCACTGCTTTGGGTGCAAAGCCTCAGGGACGGTATTTGACTTTGTGATGAAAAGCGAAGGGCTCGAGTTCCGCGAGGCGCTCGAGCTGCTTGCGCACCGCGCCGGCATCGAATTAGCCCCGCGTACCAGCCAAGACGAAGAGCGCGATCATTTGCACGAGCGCCTCGTCGAAATCAACAACGCCGCGGCACGGTTTTTTCATCATATGCTCTTGCGCTCCCCACGCGGCGAAGAAGCCCGCGCCTATGTGGCCAAACGCCAAATCAACGACTGGGCCCAAGAAAGCTTCCAGCTCGGCTATAGCCCCGACGAACGCACCTTGCTGTTTAATTACCTGACCACCAAACAAGCATACCAACCCGACGAGGTAGTGGCAGCGGGGTTGGCCATCCAGCGTGATGATGGCAACTATTACGACCGCTTCCGCGGCCGAGTCATCTTCCCCATCCGCAATGGCAAAGGGCAGATCATCGCCTTTGGTGGGCGCGCCATGGGTGACGTCCAACCCAAATACCTAAATTCACCACAGACCTTGTTGTTTGACAAAAGTAGTGTGCTATATGGGCTCGACATGGCGCGTGAAGCCATCAGACAACACGATGCAGTAGTGATTGTCGAAGGCTACGTCGACGTGATTGCCTTGCACCAACACGACTTCCGCAATGTGGTGGCGCCACTCGGGACAGCCCTCACCGCCGAGCATGTCCAAGCCATCAAAAAGCTCACCAAAAAAATTTACTTGGCCCTAGACGCCGACAGCGCCGGGATTCGCGCAACCCTCAAAGGCTTACAGACGCTCAGCGACAACCTCGACGCCCAGTTGGTACCAGTGCCGACTCCCCAAGGGGTATTGACCTGGAGCCGGAGCATTGATGCCCAAATCCGCATCATCGAGCTGCCCAATGGCCAAGACCCCGACGAATTATTGGCGGCTGACCCCACCCAATGGCCCATATTGGTGGCGAGTGCCCTGCCGGCCATGGATTTTTATATGCAGGTGCTGACCCGTGATTTAGACATGCACATCCTTAGCGACAAACGCACCGCCCTCGATCGCCTCGCACCACTGGTATTACAAATCGCAAATCAACTCGAACAAACGCACTATATCCAACGTCTTGCTACTATGCTTAGTATCGACGAAACAATGTTGCGTCGCGAGCTTCGTCGCCTTGCACCGAGCAGCAACGACCGGCGCACTCCCCCTACGGCTGGTGCACAAGGAGCGAAGCCGGCACCAAATCCACCGGCAACCACACCTGCCGCCCAATCCCACGCGCTGAGTGGGCGGTCAAGCCAAGTAGCTGAGTTTTTGGTGATGTCATTGCTCAAATATGCCGAAGTACGCGAACAAGTGCAAGCCAAAATTGACGAAGATTTAGCCGCCCATCCTACCGTCGCTGAATTTATCAGCAATGATATTGAAGGGTTATTTGGGGAAGATGATGAGCTCCGTGCGATTTGGCGTGCGCGGGTTGAATTTGGCCACGATGGTGATTTGTTGACTTGGTTTACCACACTCCCAACGCTTTTGCGCCAACGCACCGAATTAATGGGACAGGTAATTCAGTTACCCAAAGAATACCTTGTCACCAGTGAAGCCCGAGAATGTGTTACAATTTTACAACGAGATGTCGCCAAACAATGGAATCAACGCCTGACACGTCAGCTTAGTGACAATGACAGTGCCGAGATGGTCGACCTGTTGCTTCAACGCATCGCCGATGTCCAACAATATCTCAACCGATTGATGACCCCGCGGCGTAGCTCAGCCTACAAAGACCTTCACGCCGCCATCTGAATGAGAGGGGATTAGTATGGACGTTAAGCAATCACAGTCGACTCTTCCCACCACAACCACATCTGATGTCGATGATGACATGACCGTGTTTGGCGAACACATCGATGACACGCCCCCCGAAAAAGCCGCCCAGCGGATGGCGCAGATTATGCGTTGGGTTTTGCCAAACACGGTGTGGGAGTTTTTTTTACAAAAATCACGCACCTCCCCCAACATCTCCCAATTGCTTACGACCGCAAACCAACTCACCCTTGACCCACAACTTATTCACGCCCCCGAATACCTTGATGGCAACGACGCACATTTAATCCTCGATAAAGAGACCGACAGCGAAGATGACCTACATACCCCGTTGTCAGATGAGGCAGATAGCGACGAGACAACGATGGTACCAACCGAATTCCAAAATGCGACGTTTAACGATACGGTACGCCTCTATCTACGTGAAATCGGCAATATCAAACTCCTCAATTGGTCGCTCGAACAAGAATACGCCCGCGCCATCGAAGTAGGCGCGTACCTCGAATTACTCGTGGGTCGTGCCGATACGCTTACGATTCCCTTGCAAAGTGATGCGCGTACCATTATCAAAACTGCCAAACACACTCCTGCAGTGGGCGAACAACTCGTGATTGCAATGGTGCAATTGATGTGTGACGACTTTACCCGCACCTTGCAACAAATTACTACTGAACCAGTACCCGCAATGAAATTGACGGTAACTGATGCGCCCCCCAGCGCACTTGAAGGACACCCCAATCCCGAGCGCGTCGCAACTACCCCACTCATCGACTATGATGGTCAACCCAAACTCGCAAGTGAATCAGCTATCGCAACCACCTTGCGCGCCGACTACCGCACCCTGCTCTCCACGTGGGGGGAACGGATGGAGTCAGGGCGGCAAGCGCGTGAATACTTGACCTCAGCCAATTTGCGTTTGGTGGTATCAGTCGCCAAAAAATACATCGGGCGCGGGTTGCAATTGCTTGACCTCATCCAAGAAGGCAATGTGGGGTTGATTCGCGCGGTCGAGAAGTTCGACCATCGCCGTGGCTTTAAGTTTTCGACATATGCCACTTGGTGGATCCGCCAAGCGATTACGCGTGCCATCGCCGACCAAGCCCGCACGATTCGCATCCCGGTACACATGGTCGAAACCATCAACAAACTAATGCGTGAAACGCGCCGACTCGTACAAGAATTGGGGCGCGACCCCAATGACGAAGAGCTGGCCACGGTGTTGGGCTATACCGTAGACCGCATCCGTGTCATCCGCAAAACCTCGCTCGAGCCAATTTCACTTGAGACACCAGTCGGTATCGAAGAAGACAGCCTGCTTGGTGACTTCATCGAAGATGTCAAAGCCCAAGCACCCGCCGATGTGGCCACCAATCATTTGTTGCGTGAGCAAATCCAAGAAATTTTGGCCAAACTCAATGAGCGCGAGCGACGTGTGTTACAATTGCGCTTCGGACTCGAAGACGGTCATTGCTGGACGCTCGAAGAAGTCGGCCGTGAATTCAATGTCACCCGCGAACGCATCCGCCAAATCGAAGTCAAAGCATTGCGCAAATTGCGCAATCCCCGGAATATTCGTTCATTGCTTGATTACATGGAGTAGGACAACAACTCGTGGCAGGACATGATTTTGAGCGACTCGACCACTACCAGCTACTCAACGTAGCCCGCAGTGCTTCTCTCAACGAAATAAAAAAAGCCTTCCGGCGTGAAATCACCAGCTACCACCCCGATCGCTATGTACGCGCCAGTAGTACCGACAAGCTTTATGCACGCCAACGTAGCCAACGCATCAACGAAGCCTTTCGAATTTTGCGTGACGCCAAACTGCGTGAACACTACGACTTGAATATCACGGGCGGTGCGGCCACACGGCCATCGCAACCTGTACCAACCGGGCCGCTCGCACCGCGCGACCACCAAGCCGAGCTCTACGAAACCGCCAAGTCATATATCGATTCGGGGCGACTCATCCAAGCCGTTGGGGTGTTACGCCGCCTGCAACAGCTCAATCCGTTTTATCGTGATGTCGCAACGTTGTTGGTCACCACAGAGCAGACCATCAACGCCCGCCAACTCACCATGCCCTACGAAAGTTTGCGCCGTACCAGTTGGTTGACAATTAGTATTGTGGCAATCGTGCTAGTGTTAGTTATGGTGATGTGGTTTGTGAGTGATCGCCAACAAATCAGCGGCGCATATAGCGATGCCACTCAAACCGCCATCGCCAAAAGCACCCCCGCCACTGCGACACCCATAATCACCCGCACCCCTCGCCGAACACTCACCCCGCAAATCACCGTCACATTAGCACCCGTTGATACATCGGTGTTGCTTGACGATAGCTTTGTAACCAACGAATGGGCTGAAGCCACTGGCCCCACTTGGAGCACCAGCTACAATGGCAAACGCTATCAACTGATGGCACAAACTACTGGTGACGCTGCCTGGGCTTATCGCCCATTTGAAGCAACCAATGTGCATATGATTGCCGATTTGCAAATCAATAGTGGTCAAGGAGGGGTTGTCATCCGCTACCATTCCGAAAATGACTTTGTGGCGGTGGTACTCGTCCCCGCCAGCAAAGAGTATCGGATTGTCCAACGCAAAGAGAACCAATTCATCGAAATAGCTCGTGGGCCGAATGCCAACATCCAGCGCGATAATCTACTCGAAGTGACCGTTGTAAACAAAGAAATAACACTGACCATCAATGGCAATCTCGTTACAAGCACTACTATCGATACGCTCGCCGATAGTGCCCGCTTTGGGATGATTGCCATCCCCGATGCTAACAGCGCCGATGTGTTGTTCAGTCACCTAACCGTGCGGACACCCACCCCATAACCACTAAAGTCACACAGCCCCCCGCACATGCATGCGGGGGGCTGACTTCGTTTTACTTGGCGTTATCAGTGCCGATAATAATCACGATATCGGCATTACTGAGGATATTAGCAGGTAACTTACCATGCACAACTGTACCGGGAATAAGCAAGGCAATACTCGCTGCTTGCTTGGGGTGATTGTTGACATCATAGATTATTGTGGTGGTTGCAATATCACCAAGAATATCTCCTGGTGTCTCGGTCACGAGACCAAGTGAACGTAACTGATCACTGAAACGGCGTGCGACACCTTGGACCCGTGATGCATTAAATACTTGAACACTCGCTACACCTTCACTAGCCGACATTCCTAACAGTGTACGCACATAATTGGTCGCGTCACGCCACGTCTCATCCACCGCTTGCCGCAATTGAGTCACCATATCAGCACTGATTGGCAGACTCGCTGGATCAGTACTTGCGCCCGCAGACTGCAACCATGTGGAGGTAATCCGTTGCACATCACCCGCATCCCACAACAAATCAGTCCCATCAACGGTATACCGCGTCATTGTTTGGGGAGTGATTTGTTGGGTAGCAATGTGTTGCGGATCAACTTGCGCAAATGTCCAAAGCCAGGCGGCAATCATGAGCGGATTCTTCATCGGCATGGTGGTACGAATCGACCCGCCCACAATTTGTGGTGCATCATTGATAATCCGCCACCACTGAGAAATATTTATCTGTCGTACTGCGGCAATCACCGCTTGCGTCACTTGTTGTTGGCGTTGTATTCGCCCAAAATCGCTATCGGCATGCCGAGTACGAGCATATATCAATGCCTGTGTACCATCGAGATGTTGTGGCCCTGGTTGGAATTCAACCCGCATCACCCCGTAATCGGCAGTAGGATAGGATTCGTCGATAATCTGCTTGGGCACATCAAGCGTAATCCCCCCCAGCGCGTCAATCAAGCGGGCAAATCCAGCAAAATTCAATTGAATCACATAGTCGACACGATAATAAAAATTCCGCATGCCCACAAACTCTTCAACGGTTTCGGCAGCCAGTGCCATGCCCGCTTCTTGTTGACTGACATTGTCGGCATAGAGTTCTTGAGGATGCAAATAGCCATATGCATAGGCGGCATTGATTTTGCTTTGACCACGGCCACGAATCATCACCCGCGTATCACGGGGGATAGAGAGCAGACTCACCCCACCGGTGCGAGGTTGCACACGAAGCAACATCAATGTGTCACTACGCACCGAAGTCGCATTCCCATCTTTGCGATCGTCAACCCCAATAATCAATGTCGTAAAGCCGTTAAATACCTCAGGAGTGGGACGATCGACACGCAAATCCTTGGCCCCCATGGCATCGGCAATTACCCCAATCTGGTAACACAGTGCCAACACAGGGATGAGGAGTAGCAATGCAACCCATACCCAACCAGCATTACGCGAACGCATGCTTTTGGGGATTTTTAGGCGGCTACTTGGTGGCAAAATAATTGTTGATCCAGGCGTCACCCCATCACGAAGACGCCGTTCACGAGGAGTACGTGGTTGCATAACGGTTTTCTCGTTATTTTCAATCTCAACATAGCATGATTGTACTACGTACTGCGATGGATTGTGCATTAATCGTAAAACCGCCATCTGCATACGGTATACTTGATGGTGATAGGCAATCAAAGGATATTGGGAAGATGCCACAGGGGACACCAGAATTACACACGCCGGCAACACCGGACAGACCCACGCATATACAACATCCAGCCGATGTATATTTCAATCCAGCGTGGCGATGGGCCATCGCCGTTGGGGCGCTGTTGGGGGTTGGGCTTATCAAGCAACAACGCTGGGGGCTGATTGCAACTCTCGGCGCATTGTGTGCCGCTATCCTGCGCTATGCAGCCAAACACGAACCTGCCCAACCACAAGTCATAGACATCCACATCCATGACAAACGCATTCCCGTAGGCTTTGATGGGTTTACCATTGGGCAGATTAGCGATATCCACTTGGGGCAACCATACAGCGACGCCAATTTGCGTTGGGCGGTTGCCACACTCAAAATCTTATCGCCAGACTTGATTGTGTTGACCGGTGATTTGGTCAATGACCGCCCCGCCATCGCCCGCTTGCCCTATTACCTGCGTCAACTCCACGCCCCCTATGGTGTCTATGCAATTACCGGCAATCATGACTATGTGGAAGGGATTGCAGATGTCATGCAAGCCCTGCATTTTGCCGGCGTGCCGCTGTTGCGCAATCAAGGATTTGTGCTCAATCATAACGGTGACAATATCTGGGTCGCCGGAGCCGATGACATCTGGCATGGGCAAATGCGTATCGACCATGCAATCGCAGATGCACCAGCCACAATGCCCATATTGCTATTGGCGCATGCACCGGATGCCATCTATGAAGCCAATACCTACCCCAATATTTTTTTGCAGTTGGCTGGGCACGTTCATGGTGGGCATATTCGCTTACCAGGACTGGGGCCACTCGTCCGCCCACGTTATGGGCGCTGGTTTACCCATGGCACCCAACGGGTGCAACACACTTGGCTCCATATCTCACTCGGATTAAGTGGTCGCCCATTACGACTCGGCAATCCCCCCGAAGTCGGGCTGATTCATTTACATGCCACCACGGAGGATTAGCATGCAACGCACGATTAATGGTTGGGTTTGGCTCAGTGACATCGCCGTATTGTTGGCATTTGCTGCTATTGGTCGCCAAAATCATGGTGAAAGTAGCCCTATCAGTGCGATTATCAGCACTGCGCTGCCGTTTATATTGGCATGGTCACTTGTCGGTTGGGCAAGCAAACAAATCCAACCGCGCCCGCGCTGGCAGTGGATGTGGCAAAGTGCCTTGGCCAACCTCCTCGCTTGTGCACTTGGCTTAGGGATGCGTGCGCTATGGTTACAACGGGGCATTCCACTCAGTTTTGCGGTGGTGGCATTCGCCGTCACCACGTTTTTTTTGAGTATGGTACGCTTAGCACACAGCTTCCGTATCACACCACTCGCCAAATAAAAACCACCTACAGAGAATGGACGTGTGATGAGCAATACGGTATTGACGTTGATTCGCCACGGTGAATCTTTTGCAAATGTAGAGCCAATTGTCGAGTCACACACCTGTCGTGGCTTGACTCCCCATGGGATTACACAAGCCCAAGCCTTGGCTACCCGGATTACCAACGAACAGTGGCAGTACGATGTCCTCTATGCTAGTACCCTCAAGCGTGCGCAAATGACGGCCCACATTATTGCACCAGCCCTCAAGCTCCCAATTACTTGGGAAGCAGATCTGCACGAGTTGCGCGTGGGCGAAATCGATGGCATGAATTATCATGATGTGTCACAACAATACCCGACCTTTAATCATGCCATCAGAGATGTCCATACCAAAGTCGCCCCTACAGGCGAAAGTTGGAATGAATTTGCCGTGCGCTGTGCGCGCACCCTCAATACCATAGCGCAATTACATGCGGGTAAACGGATCGCCGTCGTGTGTCATGGCGGGGTGATTGAATGCGCGTTTTTGTGGGCCTTGGACCTCAATGCCGGAGTCCGCCGGCGTGTCGCCTTCCCCGCTCGCAATACCGCGTTTACCACGTGGCATCATCGCATGAGCCCATTTGATCAACGCCTCGAATGGCAATTACTCTGCCATAACGACCATGCCCACTTACCTCCCGCGTGATACAAGCCAAGATTCCATAGCCGATTAAGCCCCCAACTACCCGTTTTCACATGGTCTTGTCAATACTGAGCGCAATACTCTATGCGGCATCAAGGGGGCAAGCCTGCTTTGGCGACCAGCCTGGCATACCGAGTATTTGCGTCCTTGCACTCGTTGAAACAGTATTCACACTAATTTTTGTGATATGAAGAGAGATAACAACGACGAAATTACCGTAAATCACGATATATAACAAAGAGTTAATGTGCGATTCTGGTGCAAAAAGACGGATTTATTTTGCAGTGGCTATGAAAAAATCTGCCAGCACAAAGGCAAATATGCCGCTAATTCACCTCTTATTCACACAATACTTTCATGGTATACTGCCAAAGGATCGTGTTTTTTATGAAATATCTCTATGACAGCAAAAACCACCGTTGTGCAACCAGCAAAGTCGTTCGTGCTCACATGGGATCATGTAGTGTTTTTGGCCATCTTGGGGGTAAGCATCATCACACGGCTCTGGGGGCTCGGTGACCGTGCCTTGCATCACGATGAGACCCTACACGCCGACTATTCGTACTCGTTGTTTGCCGGACTCGGATTTGTGCATGACCCATTGCTCCACGGTCCGTTCCTTTATGTGATGGGTGCGGTGGGGTATTTTTTCTTTGGCGACAACGATGCCACTGCGCGCATCACGCCTGCACTGTTTAGCATTGCGTTAGGGGTTACCCCCTACTTGTTGCGCCGTGAAATCGGTCGTACCGGCGCAATCGTGGCAAGCATCATCATGCTTGCATCACCAGTGTTTTTGTATATCGGACGCTTTTTTCGCCACGATATTTACACCGTGTTGTTTGAAGTACTTGTGGTGATTGCCATCATCCGCTATGCGCGTACCCGCGCACCAGCGTGGTTGATTGTGGGTGCGGTAGCATTGAGTTTAATGTTAACCACGCTCGAAACAACGTATCTCTTCATTGCGATTTTCTTACCTGTCATCGTGGCGGTCTTTTTTTGGCAAGTGTGGCGCCCTGGCTTAATTGCCGTGGCAGTGATTGGGGTAACGCTCGTGAGCTGTGTGTTTGTGTTGCCGGGCAAAGCACAACCAGCGACGAACCCAACCGAAGACATCACGATTTCACGGCAAAACGGGACATATGTCTGCCCGAGTAGCCCCTTGACCGACTACGTCGATAATCCAATCCAAGCCAAACAACCAGGGCCGATTTTTGGGTTGGGCCCACTCGAAACCGTCGACAACATGTATGCCCTCTGTGTGCGAAACCAATCAGACAACGATTGGAGCGCCTACTTCTTCAAGTTATGGCAATTCTTCCGCCACCCAGCGATTTTGGCGGCGCTCTTGCTCACACTCGGTGGGGGCATCGCCTTGTGGTACATGGTATGGAAGCGCATCCAAGGCGGCACCACGTTGTGGCAACGCGCACTCGCCAATCCCAACCCCCTCATCGCGACATTTGCCAGCCTAGCAGACTCCGACAATCGCGTCCTCAAAGCGGTGGGATTAGCACTCATCCCCTACGTGCTCTTTTTTAGCGCATTTTTTTATAATCCCGTCGGGATTATTAGTGGTACGACCGGTTCGTTGCTTTACTGGCTTGCCCAACACAACGTCAAACGTGGTGGCCAACCCAATCATTATTATGCCGTGATGCTCGCTGTCTATGAGCCACTCGTCGTCATTATGGCACTCGCAAGTGCGGTGCTCGTAATCATCCAGGTCGTCCGCATGGTACGCACCGGGCGCATGCCCAGCGCCGTGCTCGCCACCGGGATGATTTTTGCGTGGTGGTCACTCGGGTCATTTGCGATTTTTTCGTGGGCCGGCGAAAAAATGCCTTGGCTCACAATTCACCCCTTGACCCCACTTACTTTTTTAGCAGCCTGGGGGGCTGGGCAATTAATCGACCTCTGGCTTGCCAACCATCGCCAACAATCTCAAGGCAAGGTCGGGGCAATAACGGTGCTTGGCATGAGCGGCATCTTGGGGTTTGTAGCGACCATATTGTTGATGAATGCCATCCGCCCCGACAGCACGTATGCTTGGCTCACCCCGTGGATTCCCGTCGGCTACATCTTGCTGGTGGCCGTAATTGCATTGGCGCATATCCCGAGCCATGGCAAATTATGGAGCATCGGGATACTGGTGATTGCCTTGAGTGGCACACTCGCGCTCTACGAAGTCCGCAGTGCCTGGCGGTTAAGCTATACCAGTGGTGATACCCCCAAAGAAATGATGATTTATACCCAGACCACCCCAGATGCATTGCGCGTAGTGCGTGATTTGACCAACGCCTCGATGAGTCGTTTTGGCAATATGAGTATGCCGATTTGGCACGACAACGAGACAATCTGGGATTGGTATATGCGACACTTCACCAACAAGGTCGAGCAACCACCTGGGGAACCAGCGGTGCCTGGTGATGACATCATGGCCATTGTAGTGCTCGACGAGAACCTCAAGAGCATCGATGACAGCACCTTGCCTGGCTTCTTAATCCAAAAGTACCCCTTGCGCTGGTGGTTCCCCGAAGACCAAATGTATCGCTTAGCGCAAAATTGGTATAGTGGCCCCGTCGAAGCAAACGCCTCGTTATTGACCAAAGTGCTGCGCCAACCATTCGATAGCGCCACTGCCGTCGCCACTTGGCGGTATTACCTATACCGCGACACCGGGTTCCCGTTAGGTTCATCCGATTTTTATGTGGCAATTCGTCCTGAGATTGCGCCGTACATGAGCCTCGGCCTCGGCGCTCGCTAACACGTGACTGTGGGAGATATTATGTCTAACCATCCAACAACGCTCGATCAAGCAACGACTAATGATCAGCCACGTATTTCGTACGAAGCCGTGGCACTTGTACTCATCTTCATTGCGAGTATTTTGCTCCACCTCACGCGGTTGGGTGACATGGCAATGCACCATGACGAATCGATTCATGCCTGGGTCTCGTGGCGTTTCTTCACGGGAGCTGGTCCATTCACCTGTGCAGGGGGGCGTTCTTCTGATTTGTATTGTTATGACCCGGTGTATCACGGGCCGTCACTCTACATTTTCACCTTTATTTCGTACTTTTTGTTTGGTGATGGCGAGTGGCAAGCGCGCCTCCCCCAAGCCCTCGCCGGTATCGGGTTGACCGCTTCGGTATTGTGGCTCCGCCCATACCTTGGCCGTAACGGCACCTTGGTGGCAGCAGCTGCGGTCTCATTGAGCCCGGTGATTTTGTACTTCACTCGCTTTGCACGACACGATGGGCTGATGATTTTGTGGGAATTCTGGATTGTGGTCGGGTTGTTCCGCTACATCGATAGCCGCAATCGCGCCTGGTTGTGGTTGATGGCCGCAGGGATTGGGCTCGCCACCACCACCCACGAGCTCTACTACATCATCGGGTTTTTGTTTGTATGGTTTGTTGGCGTTCGGGTCGCTAGCGAAAACTTGCCCCAACGCACCCTCAATATCGCCTTGCTCGCCATTGTCGGGCTCTCGTTGTTCATCGAAGCATTGATTTTGAGTGGCGCTTGGAGCGGACAAGTCACCGCGTCACTCAATGCTGGTGGCATCGCGGTGGTGTTGTTTTTCGTTGCTGGTATCAGTTTGGCGCTACTACAACTCTGGCCACGCACGCCCATCATCACCCCCTTGGCCAAACAGCTCTGGACAAGCGCACGCAACGATTTATATATTGCACTCGCAATTGCAATTGGTATTTTTGTCTTGTTCTACAGCGTCTTTTTCACCGATCCACGTGGGATTTTGGATGGGCTCTATCAAGGGCTAGCCTATTGGCTCGGCTCGCAACAAAGTGTCGCTCGTGGGGATCAACCGTGGTACTACTACTTGATGGTGCTCGGGCTCGACGAGCCCTTGGCATTGTTTGGCGCAATCAGCATCGTGATTGCCGCAATTGTAGCTGCCGTCAAACGCTACCAAGCGAGCCGCAACGGTGACAATTCACTCCCCGAATTATCATTATTCTTGACGTTTGTCATCTACTGGTTTGTAGGGGTATTAGTCTTTTTTTCATGGGCCGGCGAAAAAATGCCGTGGTTGGCGATTCACATCGCCGTCCCCGCATTTTTGTTAATCGTCATCGGTACCATGCAAATCATTGCCAACCTCAAAACCCCGATTGGTCACAATTTGTGGTTGGTGCCGGGTGCGACGGTTTTGGCTTTTGCTTCCCTTGCCGTTGGCATGGCCCAACTGAGTGGTGGCACCAATAGCATCCAAGGAATCTTCCCATTGCTGGTCACTGCAGGATTGTTGTATGGGTTGTTTTATCAGGCCAGCAAAAGTAGCTATGCTGACATTGGGCGCCTCGTCCTGTTGACCGTGGTCGTCATCATGGCGGCCTACACCATCCGCGCGAGCTGGCTCATCAACTACGAAGCCCCAGACACGGCGCGCGACCCGATGGTCTACACGCAGACATCACCCGATGTGCCCCGGATTGTCAAACTCGTACGCGACTTGGCCATCAATCAGACCCGCAATCAACGCACTGCGGGCGACATAGCTGGCGGCTTGTCGATGCCGATTATCATGGATGTCGGTGGTGAAGATGGCGCGAGCCTCGCTTGGCCGTTGCAGTGGTACTTCCGTGATATGAAACGCTTAGAAAACCGCGACGACAAGTTCTTCACCACAGCCACCGCAGAGTCATTCAATGTGCAAAACACTGATGGCAGTGATCAAGAACTCGCACCCGTCGTGCTTGTGTCAAAAGATCATGTCAATGATGCGGCGCAAACTGCGCTTGAAGCAAATTACGTCAAATTGATGGATGGTCAGCTCAATTGGTGGTTCCCCGAAGGGGACAAATGTAACCCCACTGGGAGTGGCTACAAAGCCTTTTATTACAGCACACTCAGCGCTCGCAAAGCCGCAGAAGCCTGTGCCACGCTCGACACCACCCAATTACCGTCGTTGCTCGCCCCCATCATTTGGCCACTCGACCGGAGCCATTGGGCGAGCACCTGGCGCTATTTGATGTATCGCCAATTGCCCGACAATTTGACCATCGGCGGCCGCGCCATGCAAACATGGGTACGCAAAGACTTAGCCGGCGGAAGTGGCAATAACGGGGCCAGCACTACTGCCAGCTCGACCTACAAAATTGTCGCAAATCGCACCATCGCCCTGAACAACGTTGGCAATGTCCGTGGCATCGCCGTTGCCAAAGACGGCAGCATGGTCGTCGCTGACACCGACAACCATCAAATCATTTTGTTTGGTGCGGACGGCAGTGAGCGCAAACGCGTGGGCAGCAAAGGCAATGGCACCAACCAATTCAACGAACCACGCGGAGTTGCGATTGGTCCCGATGGCAGCATCTATGTCGCCGATACCTGGAATGCCCGCGTCGTCAAACTTTCACCGACCGGTGAATGGATTACGACGTGGGGTCAAGGCGACCAAGACTTCGGCGAGGGGCGCACCGCAGCCATGACCGATGGTACCGAAGCGGGGAATGCCGCCAAACCACTCGGCTTCTTTGGTCCGCGTGGGATTGCCGCAGGTGCTGATGGGCACATCTATCTCGCCGATACCGGCAACAAACGCATCGTCGTCACCGACGACAAAGGGACGTTCTTGTACCAATGGGGGTCATTTGGCGCCGGTGACGGCCAATTCAATGAGCCCATCGGTGTAGCCGTCGATGCCGATGGTACCGTGGCTGTCGGCGATACCTGGAATGCCCGCATTCAGTATTTCGCTAGCGATGGCAACGGCAAAACAAACCCCATGCCAATTGCCACGTGGCGGATTAGTGGCTGGCAAGCCCAGACCTATGATGACCCCTATATTGCCTTGCGGAGTGGGCGGGTAGCCGCAGCCGTCCCCAAAAAGAACGCCGTCTCGCTCAGTGGCACCAATGGCACCGAAACGCTACGTTGGGGTGGAACTGGCACCGACAACGCCTCCTTCATCAACCCGAGCGGCGTCGCCTTTGCGCCTGATGGCAGTGTCTACGTGGTTGACCGCGAAAACCGCCGCGTGATGATCTTTTCGTTACCGTAAGCACCAAATACACCCCTCGTGGTACGGGAATCACCGTGCGACGAGGGGTGTTTTTGTGCAGAGTTATTGTGTTTGTGAAAAAAGTGTCCCGGCCATCGTGAATATGGCACTCATCAATCACCCACCGGCCAAGCGCACATCAATTCGATACTCCGCTTCAAGCATCGCCACACTTCGGCCCAAATCACGCTGGAGCTCACCTGCATAGCGCGCATAATCTGCGGGCTGCACTTGGGGAGTCATTAATTCGGCCACCCACTCATAAATGTCTTCGAGGTAGCGCTTGAGCTGATAAAACAACAGCGCCTGACGATCAACCTGATGCCCACCAACGATCTGTGCGTAGGTCGCAAATATTTCTTGCCAACGTGGATCATCAAACCAACAACACAAATCTTGCTCGGCCGGCGCCAACACTAATCCCTCGAAATCGAGTAAATGCGTGGTATCACCCGTCACAATCGTGTTCCAACCATGGATGTCGGTATGACACAACACCAACGGCAACGCACGGGTGCGTAATTGTGCCCCCAGTGTGCGGAATTGCGTGAACAACACGCCAAGTGTCTGACGGTGTGGCGCCAGCATGGCGGCGACATCAGGATTCAATGCATCCCACCCATCCCCCAACAAGTCAGCAAAGGCCTGATCCCAACGCACCGCAAACGTCTCACCCCGACATACCGGTGGCAATGGCACCAACGGCGTCATACGGTGCATCAACGCCACCGTCGTCACCAAATGCACTTGTTGCACTAGTGTCAACGGCTCAGCACGGGGTGTCACACCGTCAATGAAATTAAACAACGCTGACACGTATTGACCCTCGTCCACCAGATAACCACCCGCAAGCAGTGCATATGGATAGGTTAACCGATTGTGGAGCTCGGGCTGTTGCGCCAGCCAGGCCGTCACTGCGAGGTAAAAGGGGGCGTACTCGAGCATACGGGCCGTCACCGCGCGGTGACGGTCGTAGGTCTTTACCATTGCCACGTGTGTAGCCGTGTCAAGGCGATGGGCATGCGCCACAAATCCAGGCGCTATCGGAGTAATCGCATGCGCCTCGCCCCAACCATACAACGGGGCGAGGCGCGCGAGGTGCGTCGTCAATGAATCCATACCGGTGATTCCTTTTATGCGCGTTCGAGGGTCATCAACGGCCCACGCAACGCCCAACCGAGCACTAGCGCCACTACCACTGCCACACTGCCAGCCCACCATTGCGGGCCAACCCACGCCACCAGCAGACCGGCCACCATAATCCCAACGGGAGCGGCGACATTCATGGCCGTCGTCAATACCGCCATGGCTCGCCCATGCATCGTCGCCGGTACATTGGCTTGCAGGAGGCTCAACAAGGGGCCATGGGCCCAGGCCGCCGCCCAACCAATCAATGCCATACACATGACCAGCAGATATGGCATCTGTGCCGGCGTACCAGCCAATATGGACATCGCAATGAGGAGCAACGTCACTGCCACCACCAACGTATGCGTAGTGCGCCGGAATCCACCCCACACAGCCAAAATCACTGCCGCGAGGATCATCCCCGTGCCACCCGCCAATTCACACCACGCCAACAGCCACGCTTCGGCGTGGAAGTACTCAGTCACGAGGTAGGGCAACAGACTAAAAATCGGCAACACGCACATATTGAGCACCACTGCCGCCCCCAACAGTTGCCCCAAGCCATGGCGTTGGCGATAGAGTTGTTGCAAGTCAGCCCAGTCTTGTTGCCATGGCATCTGCACCCGCCCCCGGGTAGGCTCTGCAAAGCGCACCGATACCACCGTCAGCATGCTCAACAGTAATGCAATGATTGCCCACCATATTGCCGGCGCCAACCAAGCGGCCATCACAATCATTGCGCCAAGCAACGGGGTCAGCAACGATGCGCCACCCGTCACCACTTGTTGGATGCTACTAATGCGCTGGAAGTGTTGACTAGGCACGATTTGGGGCAATGCCGCCTGAAATGCCGCCACATAGATGGCCGTCAAGACTGCCCGCCACACCACCACTAGATAAATCACATTAGGCGTCAATGTATCACGCCATTGCCAGAGCACCAGCAACGGCACCAATGCCAAGGCTTCGGCCACCAGCATCATCCAGCGCCGCCGCATCCGGTCACTCAACATACCAGCGATGGGCGTCACCACGATACCCGGCACTAACGTCAACGCAGCCAAGATGCCTAATGATTGTGCCGAATGCGTGATGGTGGTTAATTGCCAAATCAAGGCAAAATTAATCGCATTCCCACTCACCAGCACACTAAATTGAGTTACCCACAAAAGGGTTGCGGTGAGCCACCACACCGGTAATCGCATTACTTTCATCGTTCTATTATACGGACAATCACAATTCTGTGCGTTAATACGACACCCGTTACGCAAATCCCTAGAATCGCGACGGCGGAGCGCATGCTATCGGCGCATCGCTGATGCATATGGTATAATTTTTGCGAAGTACTGAGCCCTAGAGGCGCAGTCACGTCATCACAAGGAGTGCGTGTGTTTAATTTCTTAAAAAATCTGCTCGGTAGCGGCTCCGAAAAAGAGCTCAGTCGCATCGCGCCGCTTGTCACCAAAATCAACGCCCTCGAAGCGACGATGGCGCGTTGTAGTACCGCCGAATTGGCGGCATATACGCCACAATTCCAAGCGCGCCTCGCCAACGGCGAAACGCTCGATGATATTTTGCCCGAGGCTTTTGCGCTGGTGCGTGAAACAGCCAAGCGCTACAACGGGCAGCGCCATTACGACGTGCAGCTCATCGGCGGTATCACGTTGCATAGTGGTCGCATCGCCGAAATGAAAACCGGCGAAGGCAAAACCCTCGTCGCCACATTACCCCTCTACCTCAATGCCTTGAGCGGCAAAGGGGTGCACCTCATCACCGTCAATGATTACCTCGTGCGGGTCGGTGCCGGCTGGATGGCGCCGATATTCCACACCTTGGGGCTCCAAGTAGGCGTCATCGCCCACGAATTTTCCGCTATTTTTGACCCCGATTTCATCGACCCCAATGCCACCAGCGATGACCGGCGCTTGATTCACTGGCGCCCCGTCACCCGCCGCGAAGCCTACCATGCCGACATCACCTACGGCACCAACAGCGAATTTGGCTTCGACTACCTGCGTGACAACATGGTATTTGAAGAGCCACAGTTGGTACAACGCCCGCTCAACTTTGCCATTGTCGACGAAATTGACAATATTTTGATTGACGAAGCCCGCACGCCGTTGATTATTTCGGGACCAGCCCAAGAAAGCAGCCAAGAATACCGGCGCTTTGCCCAACTGGTGCGTAATCTGACCCCCAGCAAATTTACCCCGGACGAAGTCAAAAAAGACGATATCGATCCCGATGGCGACTTCATGATTGACCCGCGCACCAAAAGCATCCAGATGACCATGCAAGGCATCCTCAAGGTGGAACGCTTGTTGCGCATCCCCCAAACCGAAAACTTGTACGACCCCAAATATTACGAACTCACCCACTACCTCGAAAACGCCTTGCGCGCCCAATTCATCTACCACCGCGACCACGATTACATCGTCGAAGCCAATGGCGAAGTGGTCATCGTCGATGAATTCACCGGCCGCAAAATGGCAGGACGACGCTGGAGCGACGGCTTACACCAAGCCATCGAAGCCAAAGAAGGAGTCCGTACCCGCCAAGAAAACGTCACCTTGGCCACCATTACCTACCAAAACTTCTTCCGCATGTACAAAAAACTCGCCGGTATGACGGGTACCGCCGACACCGAGCGTGAAGAATTCGCCAAAATCTACAACCTCGAAGTCACCGTCATTCCCACCCATCGCCCGATGGTCCGCAAAGATACCGACGATCAAATTTATCGTACCGAAGCCGCCAAATTCAACGCCGTCATCGCCGACATCCAAGAGCAATATGCAATTGGCCGTCCAGTGCTCGTAGGTACCACTTCGGTCGAAACCTCAGAGCGGCTAAGTATTTTGATGCGCAAAGCCGGCATCGTTCATCAAGTCCTCAATGCCAAGCAACACGAACGTGAAGCAACCGTCATCGCCCAAGCCGGTCGCCTTGGGAGCGTCACCATTGCCACCAACATGGCCGGTCGTGGTACCGACATTTTGTTGGGCGGTAATCCTGACGGCTTGGTTGATATGATTTTGGCCGAACAACATCTCGACAGCGATACCGCCACCCCCGAGCAAATCAACGCTGCCCTCGCTGAAGCGCGCCAACGCACCGAAATCGAGCGCGAACAAGTCGTCGCCCTCGGTGGCTTGCATGTCATCGGTACCGAGCGCCACGAAGCACGCCGCATCGACAATCAGTTGCGCGGTCGTGCCGGTCGCCAAGGCGACCCCGGCTCGTCACGCTTTTATTTGGCCCTCGAAGACGACCTGATGAAGCGCTTTGGTCCCATGGAGCGCGTCAAATCGTTGATGGAACGCCTCGGCGTCGACGACAATATCCCCATCGAAGCAGGCTTGATTAATCGCTCCATCGAAAACGCCCAGACGCGCGTCGAGGGCTATAACTTTGACTTGCGTAAACACACCGTCGAATTCGACGACGTGATGAACAAACAACGCACCGTCATCTATGCCGACCGTCGCCATATCCTCGATGGCGAAGACTTGCGGAGCCGCATTATCGGCATGCTCACCGCCGAAATCGAATCCCTCGTAGCCCAACACCTTGGCAGCGACCCCGACGAATGGGACTTGGCCCCGTTGATGCGCCCATTACGCACGATTAACCCGCTGTTGCCCCAAGGCATCGAAGAAGAACTCATCGATTTGGCCCGCGAAGAAATCATCGCCGAGCTCATCGCCCAACTCGAATCGGCCTACGAAGTACGCGAGAAAGCCATCGGCATCGAAAACATGCGCTACGTGGAACGGCGCATGTTGCTGGGCATCATCGACCGCCACTGGGTCGAATACTTGACCGGCATGGAAGATTTGCGCCAAGAAATCGGCCTGCAAGCGATTGCCCAACGCGACCCATTGATTGAATACCAACGCCAAGCCTATACGATGTTTGAAGAGCTCAAAAACAACATTGAGCGCGACGTGGTCTACCAAATCATCCACGTATCGTTCCAGTATGAACAAACCTTGCGCCAATTCGAAGCCGAGCAACTCAAACGCCTCGTGGCCGCCCAACAAGCCACCGTCGATACTGACAGCGACGATACCCCCGCCAATCGTACCGTTCGCAATGATCAACGCATGCCAGGACGCAACGACCCCTGTCCCTGTGGCAGTGGGCGCAAATTCAAGGTCTGCCACCTCGGCCGTGAACAAGAATTGCTGGCACTGTTGCAAAAGCAAGGGGCGGCCAAACCAGCCCAAACAACCACCACCCCTGTCGCCCGTGGCAAACAACGTCGTTAGTCCAATAGATATACTTCGAGACGCGCTGAACGTCAGCGCGTCTCATTATTGACACCACCACAACGAGGAGTAGTAAATTCATGTCTGATTCTCGCCCACGTCCTGTATTGTTGGCCATCCTTGATGGACTCGGTGAACGTACTGACATTATCGGCAATGCAGTCAAACAGGCCAATACCCCTAATCTCGATCATTGGCGTGCCACCTGCCCGAGTACCTTGATTTATGCCGCCGAAAAGCACGTCGGTTTGCCTACTGGGCAAATGGGCAACTCTGAAGTCGGACACCTCAATCTTGGGGCCGGGTTTGTGGTAATGCAAGACATCACCCGCATCGACAGTAGCATCGAAGACGGCAGTTTTTATCATAACGACGCCTTCCTCAATGCCGTCGCCCATATCCGCAAATACAACAGTGATTTGCACATCACTGGCTTGCTCGGTGATGGCGGTGTGCATAGCCATATCAATCATCAATTGGCGCTACTTGAATTCGCCAAACGGGCGGGTGTCAAACAAGTCTACTTGCACGTCTTTACCGATGGGCGTGATACCTTGCCACGCAGTGGCGCCGGCTTCCTCGCCGATCTCGAAGCAGGGATTGAGCGCATCGGCATCGGCGTCATTGCTACGGTAACTGGGCGCTATTATGCCATGGACCGTGACAAACGCTGGGAGCGCACCCGGATTGCCTACGAAGCAATGGTGTTTGGGATTGGTGAGCATGTGGCCAATGCCGCTGATGCCATCCAACGCTCGTACAACGCCGATATCACCGACGAATTCATCAAACCGACCGTCATCGTCAATGCCGATGGTCACCCCGTCGCCGTCATCAAAGCCAACGACGCGATTATTTCGTTCAACTTCCGGGCAGATCGCATGCGCCAAATCACGCGCGCCTTTGTAATGCCCGATTTCGACGGCTTTAGTCGCCCCACCATGAGCAACCTGTACTATGTCGGTATGACCGAATACGAAAAAGGCCTGCCCGTCACCACAGCCTTTGGCAATGACGACGTCGCAGTACCCTTGGCCAAGGTGATTGCCGATGCAGGCTTGACACAACTGCATGCCGCCGAAACCGAAAAATACCCCCACGTGACCTTTTATTTCAACGGGGGCCGCGAGATTCCCTTCCCCAACGAAGAACGCCTGCTCGTCGCTTCACCCAAAGTCGCCACCTACGACTTGCAACCCGAAATGAGCGCAGCCGGGATTCGTGATGGCTTGCTCCAAGCCATCGCAACCGATAAATATGACGTCATCATCGTCAATTTTGCCAACCCCGATATGGTTGGTCATACCGGCGTGCTCCCCGCCGTCATTACCGCCGTCGAAACGGTCGATCAGTGCATCGGCGCAGTCGTCGCCGCAGTCAACGCCAAAGGTGGCGTGGCCCTCGTCACCGCCGACCATGGCAATGCCGAATACATGATTGATCTTGACACCGGTGGTCCATTCACGGCCCACACCATCAATCAAGTCCCCGTGATGTTGGTGGCACCAGCCGGCTCTGCCTATACCAGCGTGCAAATGCGGAGCGGTGGGCGCTTGAGCGATATCGCCCCGACCGTCCTTGATTTGCTTGGACTCCAACCAGCCCCCCAAATGACCGGCAAAAGCTTAATCGTGCACTAAATCTCCATGGTCAATCAACGCAAGGGAATATCATCTTTGGCGATGATATTCCCTTGTGCAATAGAGGGAGTTCAATGATGAACAAGAACCGTTTGTGGTATCGTCAGCCTGCCCGCACTTGGGTTGAAGCACTCCCCATTGGCAATGGGCGCACCGGTGGTATGGTTTTTGGGCATATAAATGCCGAAAAAATCGCCCTCAATGACGACACGTTTTGGTCTGGCGCCCCCCGCGCTGGCAACCACCCCGACCGTCAAGCCCACCTCGCCCATATCCGCACCTTACTTAGCAATGGCGAATACCGCGCCGCAGAAGCCTATACCGAAACCCACATGATTGAGTCGTGGACCCAATCATATCTACCCCTTGGCAACCTCATCATCACCCACCAGCACGATGATAACGCCACCGACTATATGCGCGAGCTAGACCTCGCCACTGCCACCAGCACCACCCACTACAGCCACAACGGCGTCCGCTACCAACGACGTGCCTACGTATCAGCCCCCGATCAAGCCTTATTTGTCGAACTCAACGCCGATCAATATGGCAAATTAGCGTTTAGTGTAGCGCTCCAAAGCCATTACACCACCGCCACCCAAATCGTCAACGGTCGCTTGCTATTGACTAATGCTGCCCCACTGCATGTAGAACCTAGTTATGTCAATGACCCACAACCCGAACGCGGCCTCGGGCAGGGGATGCGTGGGGCAATCCTCGTGGCCATTGCGCAGCATGACGGTGTCGTAAGTACCGACGGGCACACCCTCACCCTCCGTGATGCCACGCATGCCACGCTGGTAGTCACCACCGCCACGAGTTTTGTGCGCTTTGACCAACCAGCCGATGCCGATGCGGTGGCTCGTGTGCAACAAACAATGGATCAGGCCTGCGCCCAAACTCACCATTGGGAGCGCCATGTAGCAGACCACCACACATTATTCCAACGCGTAACCCTCGATTTGGGCAATAGTCGTGATGATTTACCCACTGACGAACGATTACAGCGTCTCCACAGCCAAACCGATACAATCGTTGACGAAACGCTACGTTACCACGCCCACGATGCCCAACTTGCCCCGGTCGACGTACCCAGCGATGACCTCGGGTTGGTGGGACTGTTGCTCCAGATGGGGCGCTACTTGATAATTGCCGGTTCACGCCCCGGCACCCAAGCCACAAACCTGCAAGGAATCTGGAACGATAACCCACGCCCGGCTTGGAGTAGCAACTACACCATCAACATCAACACCCAAATGAATTATTGGGCGGTACAAACCACTAATTTGGCAGAATGCCAAGCCCCACTCCACGACCTCGTAGCCAATTTGATGGTCGACGGCCAACGCGTGGCGGCGAGCTATGGTTGTCGTGGCTGGACGTCACACCACAACACCGACATCTGGGCGCCTGCCAATCCCGTCAAAGGCCGCGCCTTGTGGTTCATGTGGCCCCTGTCTGCAGCTTGGCTGGCGACTCATTTGTGGGAGCACGTCCAATTTGGTGGCGACCGCATCTTTGCGCGCCAGCACGCGCTCCCAGCCCTACGCGGCGCGGCCGAGTTTTGTCTCGATTGGCTCCAACCCCAACCCGATGGCTCGCTCGGCACCAATCCGTCGACGTCCCCCGAAAATGTCTTTCTTGTGGCCGAAGATGGTCAACCGTGTGGCTTGAGTATCTCGAGTGAATCAGACATGGCGATGATGCGCCATTTGTTTGCTGCCTGTATCAAGCTGGCGACACTGCTTGGCGAGCAAGACGCCGATTGGGTCACTGCCATCCGCCAAGCCCTACCCCGACTACCAGCCCCCCAAATTGATGCCACTGGTCGCATCAAAGAGTGGCGTCACGATTTACCCGAAGCCGAGCTGGGCCATCGCCATATCTCGCACCTGTATGGGATTTACCCAGGTGACCAAATCACCCCCACCGAGACTCCGCGACTAGCCGATGCCGTGCGTGCCAGCCTTGCCACCCGCATGGAGCATGGCGGTGGGCATACCGGCTGGAGTGCTGCCTGGGTGGCAGCCTGTTATGCCCGCCTGCACGATGGCGACACCACCTTGGCCGTGCTCTACCGACTGCTTCGTGACTCGACCTACCCCAGTATGCTCGGCGCCCATCCTCCCTTCCAAATCGATGGCAGCTATGGGGCACCTGCAGCAATCGTCGAACTCTTGCTCCAAAGCCATAGCGGCGAGATTCAGTTGTTGCCTGCCTTGCCGGCAATGTGGGTCAACGGGAGCGTCCAAGGGTTGTGTGCCCGTGGCGGCGTAGTGGTCGATATGACCTGGCAGGATGGTGCATTAAGCCAGGCGACAATTACGGCGAATCACGAAACCGCCGTCACCATCCGCAGTCAGACGGCGCTCTCCAGCGGTAATCGGGCAACCACCTGCCATACCAGTGGCTGGAATATCGCACTCGGTGCGGGCGAAGCGGTAGTTTTGTATCAATCCCAACCGAGACTGCCGTGATGGAAGTCATTAGTGGTGGCAGAATACAATGACACTTTTTTGGCGAATCGCTCGTTTTCCTGTTATCAAGCTGATTATCTTTCTGATTATCTTGGCAATCCTTGCGATGCTCCAGAGTGCCGCTAGTGAATACCTCGATATGCGACATACTGTCTCGGCACTCGCCTACTTGGGAGCGACCCTGTTTGCGGTGATGCCCTTTGTCTTTGCCTACATCATAGTGGTCAAAGGGATCGAGCAACGCCCGCTAAGCGAATTAGATCGTACTATAGCCTGGCACGGACTCACCCAAGGGATGATTTTGGGAAGTGCCATGATGAGCATACTAGTCGCCTTGATGGCATTGGGGGGCGCCTATCACATCCAAGGTTGGCAAGACATCCCATGGCGTGACATTATCGAAGTAGGCGTTTGGGCAGGCATCATCGAAGAAATCGTACTCCGTGGCGTGGTCTTGCGGATGCTCGAAGAATTGTTTGGTAGCTGGGCTGCCATTGTGTTGTCAGGCGTGATTTTTGGGTTTTTGCATGCCGGCAACCCCAACGCCGATTGGTGGAGTAGCACGGCCATCGCCATCGAAGCTGGATTGTTGTTTGGTGTACTTTTTTGTTTGACGCGCTCATTGTGGGTGGTGATTGGATTACATGCCGCCTGGAATATCGCCCAAGGTCCCATTTATGGTGTCGCCGTGTCAGGCATCGCCCAACAGGGCATCATCAAGGCCCACATCGACGGTCCGTGGTGGTTGACGGGTGGGAGCTTTGGGCTCGAAGCCGCCCTCACCAGCGTCCTGCTATCGCTGATTATCACCAGCTATTTTGGCTATCGGTTGGCACAGAGCACCCAAGTAGTCGCACCCTGGTGGCGCCGTGCAGTCATCACGCCAAGTCAACCACCGCTGCCACCCCAGTAGCCACCCGTTGCCATTCATCGATGGTGAGCATTTCGGCGCGTCGCATCGGATCAATCCCCGCATCCTGCAAAATCCGTTGCGCAACATCACGAGCGATGCGGATGTTGTGGGCGGCCAACCCACCGGCCAGACTATTGCCTAATTGTTTGCGGGCATGCAAAAAACCTGCTTTGATGACGCGCATGACTTTGTGTTCGTCCGCCGGTGCCACAAGTGGCACGGCGCGGTGGCGCAAGCGCAACACCGCCGAATGGACTGCCGGCGCCGGCATAAAGGCTTCGGGAGGCACAACCGCCACCAACTCTGGCACCGCACGAATCTGCATGGCATGCGCCAACACCGACATATCACCGGGTGTGGCACAAATCCGCTGAGCCACTTCACGTTGCACCAGTACGACCATCAATTCTGGGGGATGATCCGACTCAAGGAAGTGGCGTAGCACTGGTGACGTAATCGCATAGGGCAAATTCGCCACCACACGATAGGGTCGTCGGGCGGTGATTTGGGCAATGTCGCTTTTGAGGATATCGTGATTCACCAATGTCAAATTGGTGTAGGCACCAAATTCTGCATACAACCGGGCAATCAGCCGCTTGTCTAACTCAATCGAAACAACAGCACCTGCCTGGTGCACAAGCTCCCACGTCAATACCCCCAACCCAGGACCCACTTCGACTACCAACGATTGCGCGGTGATTTCGCCGGCATCAACGATGGCAGCTAAGGCGTTGGCATCGACGAGGAAGTTTTGCCCCATCGCCCGCGACGGCTTGACATCGAGTTGCCGTAATGCCATGCGCACACGGGCCACATCTAACATTGGATTGTGCATGCGCTCCAAATTTCTATCACCAATAGTAGTGTCGTATCAACGATTTCGCCACGGAACATCCCACCCCTGCACACTATTAAGCAGTGTAACAATCATCTGCATCACAAAATCCATGCCACGGTGGAGCCATTGCGTGCTGGTAGCGCGTAGGCTATGTAGCCCTGTTTCAATTTGTATAATCAGCCATCCAGCCCATGTGTGCGGATTTCGTTGCGCCGCCGCAAACCACAGATCTTGATTCGTGGTAATGCTATACCATGCCGATGCACCTTGATGACAATCACCGGTTTGCAAAAACGGTTGGCTCCCCACCAATCCATGCGTTGAGTCGATTACCCCTACCTGCCGGGGAATCAGTGCAAGCGTATACGTCCCTGGCGTACAAGCCGGAGCGATCCGTAATGCCAGTGGGAGTGTCGCTCGCAGGATAAACCCACACACCACACAGAGCACCAATACCCGTACGCTCCAAAGCACCCTAGCCATGCCCCGCCGCGACCAATGCGGTGGCGTACGCACCAGCAGTTGTCCACAACTACTACAATACATTGCCTGCGGCATTACTGCAGTACCACAGGCCTGACAGCGGAAGTTCGCCATAACACACCCATATTTACACATATACACCTCTTATTGTACATTGGATAGTCACGAATATACGCTATACCCAAAAAATTGCATGCGACAACGGGAATCGATGCACACCGCAAAATAGCGTAGGCGCCATAGCTGAATCATAAAATTTTTCAATCGAAATATTCACCACATTACACTCAGTTACTTGCACAAATATTCATTTTTCATGTATGATGTATGTACTATAGATGGTAGTCACAAAAGAAAAGCACATTAATATGCGGGTGGTAATTTTGGGAGCCAGTGGGCGTACCGGGAATCATTTGGTCAGACATGCCATCGCCATGGGACATGATGTCACGGCGTTTGTGCGCAAACCAACCAAGCTTCCCTTGTCACATGAGCGCTTACGGGTCATAATTGGTGATGCCCGCGATCGCTATAGTATCGAACGCGCATTCCAACATGCCGATACTGTGATTGATACCATCATGCCGGCAACCGATGAGCCCGAGTCAACCCATGCCGATATCATCACCACGGTAATTCATGGCATGAAAAAACATGGTGTGGCACGACTAATTGGATTCTGTGACACCCATATCCAAATCCCCAATAAATCAAGTGTGATTACCCAACGCATCGGCACATTGTTGCTGTCACCAAGTGCCAACCGATTAGCACGTACTTCTCAACAATACGTCGATTGCATTACCCATAGCCAGCTCGAGTGGAGTGTCGTGCGTACGCACGTGTTGATTGACGATGCATTTACCGGGCAATACGCAATCGACCTACACAATCGCATCCTCAATGCAAAAGTATCCCGTGCCAACGCTGCGGATTTCATGCTTCGCATTGCCGTCAACGGCAGTCACCTCAAAGAATTGCCAATTATCAGCAATAATTAACTATTGCCGTTATTTTGGGGTGGGGTGATGTGCTGTGGTGAATTTGGTCTGGAGTTGTGCCAATTCAGCGCTGGTAATTCCTGCGGCGTGCAGATATTGTGCACTCCCGCCATATCGTTGCCGCACCAGATACAACATCATCTGGATGTTTTCAGGGCGGGGCCACAAGGCGATATCCAATAATTCTTGGCTGGCAGTGCCCAACCCCTCTCGGCGCAAAATATGCAAAATCGGCTCGACATAGAGTGCCGTACGCATATAGTCCACCACGATGTCATTATGCGGCACACCGACACAATCAAGTAACAGGGCTGCTACAATCCCCGTACGCACATTGCCTACTCGACAATAAAACCACGCCGGCGCTGGTGAATGAATAAGCACCCGAAATACCTGGGCAAATTTATTCGGATTGTGTTGAACAAGATCAAAATACAACTTTGGTACACCTTCGTGTAGCCGTTGATTATATCCCTCAAAATCCGCCATAATTGCCACTGAATGATAATCACTGTCATCGGCAAATGGGCTTGGCATCGCAATATGTTCGGCAGGGAAGCGTAAGTCGACAAACGTACGAATTCCCATTGCACGGATTTTGGCTTGGTCATCTGCCGCCATTAAATGTGGCGAATCTGACCGAAAGAACGTATTGGAGGTAGTAATCCTACCATCATTAGTGACGTACCCACCCAAATCACGAAAATTGTGTACATCAGCAAATGTATACCGGCGTGTGTACCCCATGTTAATCATCTACCTAATTTGTATCCTGACATCGCTTCACGTGAGCATCCTGGTGCCAACACAAATACGCCATGACCATCAGCACCTTGTGCCAGCAAATTAAAGCCATCATTGGCGTTACTCACTGGCTCAAGGGCGATGTAGGGTTGCCCATTGGGCATATACAAGACCACATGCGAATATAAATAATCCATCCAATGCGTGATATGGGTATCTGATGCACCATACTGCAAAAGAATCGACTCACCAATATGCCGCTCGGTCAAACAGTCATCTGCAAAATCTGTACCAACTTGGCGCAACTGCCGAAAGTCGAGATGCGCAGGAATAGGCTGCGGTGCCCCTGTCGGCATACAATCAACCAACGGATACGCACTGTCACAGGGAATCTGCATCGCCAACACATCAGCACTACCCGTCAAGGTACGTTGAATAAACGGATGCGTCCCAAATCCGGCGGGCATCGGTCGCGTATCAAGGTTGGTCAATCCCATCCGCGTGCTAAAATTTGCCCCTTCGAGTCGGTATTCTACCCATGCCTTGAATGCGAACGGAAAGTTGACGCCACTATGGAGGCGGCTATCAAAATGCAACTCGATATGCGTCGCATCACTGCTCACCACCCGCCATGCAAAACTCCGTCCCACCCCATGAATGGCAGTCCCATCTGGGAAGCTGGGACTCAACTGATATGTCGTACCCGCAAATGTAAATCGCGCGTCTCGTAAGCGGTTAGACCACGGTGTAAGCAAATAACTCGCACATTTGAGCGCATCATCATAATCTGCCACTGGTGTCGGTCGCATGAAATCACACCACGTGCCATTGCGCATAATCCGCGCATAGGCAAGGGCTGCCCCTGTCTGAGGCAATACACCAACTTGCCAGCTGTCACTCGTCAATACGTGCTCCATCACCGTAGCTCCATTAAAAATTTCTCACTTGTGTCTATTGTACACGAATTTTTATAATTATTGAAATATTTATGAGAAAAACTTCATTTTTTTAATATGTACAAAAAATACTACGGCACAAAAAACTTCCCTGCGCGCAGCGATGCACACAAGGAAGTTTTTATGTACAAATAATTTAAGCGTCAAGATCCATTGCTTTGAGGGCGGCAATCGAGCCGGCAACCGCATCAGCGCTTGCCTTCACCAAGGCTTTTTCTTCTTCGTTTAATGGCAATTCGATGATACGTTTGACACCGCCGGCACCCAACACACACGGCACACCGAAGTAGATATCGTCGAGGCCGTATTCACCCGTCAGGTAACAAGCAGCCGGCACGATCCGGTTTTTGTCACGCACAATCGACTCGACCATCAACACGGTTGCTGCAGCGGGAGCATAGTAAGCACTACCAGTTTTGAGCAAGTTGACGATTTCGCCACCACCCTTACGGGCGCGGTCGACGATGGCGTCGAGGCGGTCAGCAGCGATGAATTCGCTGACGGGGATACCACCAATGGTGGTGAAGCGGGGCAAGGGCACCATTTCGTCACCATGACCACCCATCAACATGGCTTGGATGTCTTCGACCGACACGCCCGTTTCCATGGCGATAAAGGTGCGGTAGCGGGCGGCATCGAGCACGCCAGCTTGCCCAATCACGCGTTCTTTGGGGAAGCCACTGACTTGGCGAGCCAAATAGACCATCGTGTCGAGGGGATTGTTGACCATTACAATCACGGCATTGGGTGACAACGGCGCCGCTTTGCTGATGCAGTCACGGGTGATTTTGGCGTTGATTTTAATCAAATCTTCGCGGGTCATGCCTGGCTTGCGCGGGGCACCTGACGTCACCACAATCACATCCGAATTGGCGGTGTCGGCATAATCGTTGGTACCGACAATTTTGAGGTCGTAGCCTTCGATGGGAGCAGCTTCAGCCAAATCGAGACCTTTGCCTTGGGGGATCCCTTCGACTACGTCGAGCAACACCACGTCGCCGAGTTCTTTGGCGGCAATCCAATGAGCCGCCGTTGAGCCGACAAAGCCAGCACCGATAATGGTAATTTTTGGTCGCACGATATTCGCTCCTATACACGCATTACAACACCGACCGATTGTACCATAAGTCACGCCGGTTGACGTTTTTTGTGCAATTCTATACAAAAAACACCTCCTATCACACTGCATACGCGTAATCGTGCCCAATAGCAACAGTTTATTTCACTGCAACGTCGGACGGTATAGAGTTTTTGATTTCAACAAGGAATTCCACCATGAATGACCAAAATCACCCTTCTAGCACACCGGATTCGTCCGCATATCGTGAATTCATCCGCAAACGCCTCAAAAAACAACAGGAATTCAATAACTACCTTGGAGTGTGGTCAGGAGTTTCCATACTGCTGTTATTGATTTGGTTCTTTACGAGTCCCGGTGGTTATTTTTGGCCGATGTGGCCGATTTTGGGAATGGGCATCGGGGCCTTCTTTCAATGGCGTGAAGCCTATGGGCCCGTCAAAAAAGAAATTACGGAAGCTGACATCGACGCCGAAATCCAGCGCCTCAGAGATCAATCCTAATCCATCTCGGCACAGTACCCCACACCGATTGCGTGTGGGGTACATTTTTTTACAAAAATCGTAATTTGGGTAATGAAGTTGACAGTAGTAGCCCAAAGGAGTACCATATCTTCAGACCTTTAATGCGATCCCGTGAGATTGCAAAGGACAATCACTCAATGCGAACGATTCGACATCCCATCTGTCACGGCAGATTTGCCGCACACTGCGCACACCCATTCGGGTGGAGGCGCTTTTTTTGTGCATGGAGAAGCCAATGAACGAACGTCAGATTATGACTGCCGACGAAGTGCGCCGTGCCATTGCCCGAGTCGCCCACGAAATCGGCGAGCGCAACGGGGGCGTCCACAACGTAGTGCTCGTGGGGATTTACCGGCGCGGCATCCCACTGGCCAAGCGCGTTGCCACCGCCATCCAACAAATCGAAGGCAGCACCGTGGCCATCGGGGCCCTCGACATCACCTTGTATCGCGACGATCTCGAGATTCGCGGCACAGCTACCCAAATCCAACACACCCATATCCCCGTTGATATTACGGGCAAAACCATCGTACTCGTCGACGATGTACTCTTTACCGGCCGCACTATCCGCGCCGCACTTGATGCGCTGACCGACCTTGGTCGTCCGGCGCGCATCCAACTCGCGGTATTGGTCGACCGTGGCCACCGCGAATTGCCGATTCGAGCCGACTTTGTCGGCAAAAACGTCCCTACTGCCGCCAGTGAAGATGTCGCAGTCCGCCTCAACGAAGTCGACGGCGGCGACGATGCCGTCATGATTATCCGAGGTGCCGTATGACCATGCCCGCCGTATCACCGTTTGTGCCATGGATTCCCACCGCCAACCGCAAACGCCGCCATGTGCTCGATCTCGATGATTTCAGCGCAGCCGAAATCATCGATGTGCTCGATGCCGCCACCAGCATGAAGGAAGTTCTCGGCCGCTCCGTCCCGCAAGTGCCGATTCTGCGCGGACGCACCGTCGTCAACGTCTTTTATGAAGAAAGTACCCGCACGCGCATGTCATTTGAGCTGGCGGCCCGCACCTTGTCCGCCTCGATTATGAGCATGACGGCCAAGGGCTCGAGTGTCGAAAAAGGCGAATCGCTCATCGACACCATTCGCACCATCCAAGCACTCGGTGCCGACATCATCGTCATCAGACATGGCGAGTCGGGGGCACCCTATTTGGCAGCCCAACACTTCAAGGGCTCCATCATCAATGCCGGTGATGGTCGCCACGCCCATCCCTCGCAAGCACTACTCGATTTGTTTACCATTCGCGAACGGTTGGGTGCGCTCCAAGGGCTCAACGTCACCATCGTCGGCGATATTTTGCATAGCCGCGTAGCCCGCTCCAACATCTGGGGCATGCTCCGCTGTGGCATGCAAGTCACCTTGTGCGCCCCAAGTACCTTGATTGGTGATGTGCGCATGTGGCAAGAGACCTTCCCTACCCTCAAAATCAGCTATGACCTCGATGCCATCATCCCCGCTACCGATGTACTGATGGGACTCCGCTTACAAAAAGAACGCATGCACGCCGGCTTATTGCCCACCTTGCGCGAATACAGCACCTACTTTGGCATTAGCCAAGCCCGCATCGACAAGCTCCCCGACCACGCCATCGTGATGCACCCCGGCCCGATGAACGAAGGGGTCGAAATCATGCCCGAAGCAGCTGATTCACCCCGCTCCGTCATCGAAGCCCAAGTCACCAACGGCGTCGCCGTGCGGATGGCCCTGTTATACCGCTTATCTGGCGAAGCCACTATATAAACACAAAGGACAATCTCCATGCCCACATTACTCACCAATGGCACCATCATCGACCCCGATACCCGCCAGATGAGTATCGGTAGCATTCTCGTCGACAATGGCGTCGTCACGGCACGCTTCGATGGTTTGTTGCCCGCCGATGCAACGGTACGCACCGCACCCGACACTACCGTCGTTGACGCCACCCACAAACTAATTTCACCAGGATTTATCGATCCCCACGTTCATTTGCGTGAGCCCGGCGAAGAGCACAAAGAAACCATCGCTACGGGCACCCGCGCTGCTGCGGCCGGTGGCTACACAGTAGTGGCCTGCATGCCCAATACCCGCCCCGCCAGCGACAGCGTAGCCGTAGTGCAACACATCCGCACCGCAGCCCGCCGCGCCGGCTTCGCCGAAGTCCTGCCTATCGCTGCCGCTACCATTGGTCGCGCTGGCAAAGAACTCAGCCCGATGCGTGAATTGGTCGATGCGGGTGCGATTGGCTTCAGTGACGATGGCGTCCCCGTCAGCGACCCGGCAGTGATGCGCAATGTGTTTGAATACGTCAAGATGCTCGCCGTGCCCTACTTTGGGCATTGTGAAGAGATGACACTCAGCAACGGCTGGGGCATGCACGAAGGCGCCGTCAGCAATCGCCTCGGCTTGCCCGGTTACCCGAGTGCCGCCGAAGAAGTGGGCATCGCCCGCGATATCGCCCTCGCCGAGCTCACCAATAGTCGCTTACACGTCTGCCACGTCAGCACCGCCGGCGGCGTCGCTCTCATCCGGGCCGCCAAAGCGCGGGGGGTCAACGTCACCGGCGAGGCCTCGCCCCACCACATGACCCTCAGTGACCGCTGGGTGCTGGGCTGGCTCGATGAGCACGCCGATGCCCGCAACGAGCCAGGCATGTCGCTCAACCCCACCACCCGCCCCCCCTACGACACTAGCACCCGCGTCAGTCCACCGCTCCGGAGCGAAGCCGACTGCGTCGCCGTCCTGCAAGGCTTACTCGACGGCACGCTCGATTTTGTGGCCACCGATCATGCCCCGCATAGCCGCGTCGACAAAGAAGTCGAATACCGCTTGGCCATGGCTGGGATTACCGGCATCGAAACGGCGTTAGCCAGCATGCTCATGCTCGTCAACCAAGGACGCATCAGCCTGATGGATCTGATTGTTCGTATGACCGACGCCCCCGCCGCCTTCCTTGGCCGTGGCACCACCGCCCTGCGCGTCGGTGCCCGCGCCGACATTACCGTCATCGACCCCCAATTGGTCTGGACCGTCGAAGCCAGCAAGTTGTTTTCGTTGGGCAAAAACACCCCCCTGCTCGGCCAAAAAATGCGTGGTAAAGCCGTATTGACGATGTACAAGGGCAACATCACCCACCAAGAAGCATAAAATAC